>Ga0116226_10005826_pt1 | contig 11028 bp, 10 predicted proteins | sample S1TSphfallax_FD_89692 | JGI IMG/M metagenome (GOLD analysis project Ga0116226, IMG submission 89692) | Host-associated microbial communities from peat moss isolated from Minnesota, USA - S1T2_Fa - Sphagnum fallax MG | ecosystem: Host-associated > Plants > Peat moss > Unclassified | place: USA...
GATGAACCGGCGTCGCGTCACGTCCAGGTGGCCGAAATGGTGATCGAAAAGGCCAAGCGGCTGGTTGAGCACAAGCGTGACGTCGTGATCTTGCTGGACTCGGTCACACGCCTTGGCCGGGCCTACAATACGGTGGTCCCCTCCTCCGGCAAGGTCTTGACCGGCGGCGTCGACGCCAACGCGTTGCAGCGGCCCAAGCGCTTCTTCGGCGCCGCGCGCAATATCGAAGAAGGCGGCTCGCTGACCATCATCGCCACAGCCCTGATCGACACGGGCTCGCGCATGGACGAAGTGATCTTTGAAGAGTTCAAGGGCACAGGAAATTCGGAAATCGTGCTGGACCGCAAGGTGGCCGACAAGCGCGTCTTCCCGGCCATGGATATCTTGAAGTCCGGCACCCGCAAGGAAGAGCTGCTGACGCCGCGCGATGTGCTGCAAAAGACCTATGTGCTCCGCCGCATCCTCAACCCCATGGGGGCGCAGGATGCGATCGAGTTCCTGCTCGACAAGCTCCGTCAGACCAAGAACAACGCTGACTTCTTCCAGTCGATGAACACCTAACTAGCCGCTTTGGCCTGCTCCATAATGGGTGCTTCAAGGCGCGAGCTTGATCGCCCCGAGAAGCACCCACCGTAGAGCTCAGCCTCTTACGGAACGAGCACCGTCGCCCCGGTTGTCGCCCGGGACTCCAGAGCTTCATGCGCTTGACGGATGTCGGCGAGGCCGAACGTCTGACCGATTTCGATCTTTACAGCCCCACTGGCGATCATCTCGAACAGGGCTTTAGCGCTAGCCTGAAACGCCTCTGGCGTGGCGATATAATCAAACAGCGTCGGGCGCGTCATGAACAGCGAGCCGCGTCGGGATAGCTCCAACGGCGCAATTGGCGGAACCGGGCCTGAGGCGTTACCGAAGGTGACGAACAGGCCGCGTTTGGCGAGACTCGATAAGCTTGCCTCGGCGGTATCCTTGCCGACGGAGTCGTACGCTATCTTGACGCCTTTCCCGTCCGTGAGTTTTCGGACTTCGGCCGTCACATCGGCGTCGCGATACAGGATCACGTGATCGCAGCCGTGAGCCTTTGCGAACTCCGCCTTGTCCTTAGAGCCTGCGGTCCCGATGACCTTGACGCCGCGGTGATGCAGCCATTGGGATAGGATCGCGCCAACGCCGCCGGCCGCGGCATGGACGAGAACATAGTCTCCCGTCGCCAAGGGCCAGATACGCTCTGCCAGGAATTCCGCGGTCATACCTTTCAGCATACAGGCGGCGCCGGTTTCGAAATCGACGGCGTCTGGCAGAAGGACGGCGTTCGCCGCCGGCAGGGCGTTGTAGTCCGCATAAGCGCCGCCCGCGGTCACATAGGCCACACGATCACCCGGCTTGAACTCTGCCACGCCGGGGCCGACGGCCTCCACGACGCCAGAGCCCTCGCGGCCCAACACCGTGGGGAGCTCCAGGGGATAGAGCCCGACGCGTTGGTAGGTGTCGATGAAGTTCAGGCCGATGGCCGCATGCTTGATCAGAATCTGCCCTGCTGCGGGCGTTGGCTTGGGGAGGTCGATGACATTTAAGACGTCAGGGCCGCCGGTCTTTTGGATTTGAACGGCGCGCATTAGGCGAGGGCCTTCCGGAACGTTTCTAGGGTGCGCTGGTTCGCCTTCGCCGCGTCCTCCGCGTCAAAGTGGGCGCCGCCTTCGCGCGCGAAGGCGTGGTCGCGACCGGGATAGGTGAAGACCTCAACATGGGGATGGTTCTTGAGGCCAGCGATGATCCGCTCTTGGGCGTCCTTAGGCACGAAGCCGTCTTCTTCGGCGATGTGGAGTACGAGCGGGCGGCTGAGCTTGGCGGCTTCACCCAGGTATTGATCGATCGACACGCCGTAGTAGCCGACCGAAGCGTCGATGTCGGTGCGGGTCGCTGTCAGGAAGGCCAGCCGGCCGCCCAGGCAGTACCCAACGGCGCCCACATGGCCGTCGCACTGGCTGTCTTCGCGGGCCGCGGTGATGGTGGCCTGGATGTCTTCCACGCCTAGGTCGGTATCGAAGGCGTTCATCATGGCGAAGGCCTTGTCCCACTCGCCTTGCGTCTTGTCCGTGATGTCCACGCCGGGCTCGATGCGCCAAAACAGGTCTGGCGCGATGGCGAGGAAACCCTCCACGGCCAGCCGGTCGGCCACCAGCCGGACGACTGCGTTTACACCGAATATCTCCTGTATGACGATCACAGCTGGCGCTTTTTCAGCGGCGGGCCGGGCGACATAGGCTTTGAAATCGCCATCTTTGACGGAAATCGTTAGACTTTCTGCGGCCATGAGTGGCTCCCTGGGTTACGGTCGCCGGTGTAACGTCTGTGGCCGTCGAACGCTCATAACATTCTCGTTGATCGGCCCCCGCGCAGGAGTGCAGGATGAAGTTCAAGGTCGAAGCTGAATGCACGCCGGAGGAGGCGCGTACGTTTCTCGGGCTGCCCGATCTGGCGCCGTTGAATGAACATCTCGTCGAAGAGATGAAACGACGGGTGGACGCCAACATCTCCATACTGAACCCAGAGGACTTCTTGAAAAGCTGGATGACGCTCGGGGGTCAAACTCAGGAGCAGTTCATGCGGCTGATGACGGCCGCGGCGAGCGCCAGCCTGCGGAGCGGGTCGGGCAAGGGATGAGGGATACGATCTTCGCCCTGGCCACGGCGCCGGGGCGGGCGGCGGTCGCCGTCGTGCGACTATCTGGCCCCGATAGCGACCGTGCGTTGACGGCCATCGCGGGCGCCCTTCCCCCTCCCCGCCATGCAGTGCTGCGCACGCTACGGACCCCTACGTCGGGCGAACGGCTAGACCAGGCCTTGACGATTTGGTTTCCGTCGCCCCGGAGCTTTACCGGGGAGGACCAGGTGGAGCTTCATCTGCATGGCGGTCGGGCCGTGGTCGGCGCCGTCTTACGCGCCTTGGCTGACTTAGGCTTACGGCCGGCCGACGCGGGCGAGTTCACCCGACGCGCGTTCGAGAACGGTAAGCTCGATCTGCTGGAGGCCGAGGGTGTCGCCGACCTGATCGATGCGGAAACCGACGCTCAGCGCCGCCAAGCCCTCGACCAACTGTCGGGAGCTCTCCGTGGCCGGGAAGCGCGTTGGCGGGGATTATTGATTGATGCGCTAGGCCTATTGGAAGCCGGCATCGATTTTCCGGACGAAGATGTGCCGGGTGGCGTGGTCGATCAGGCGGTGGGCGTTCTGCGCGAGCTGCATGGAGAATTGACGTTCGCCGTGGCGGACGCGCGCGGCGAACGGGTGCGCGAGGGGTTCCGAGTGGCGATCCTTGGTCGGCCGAACGCCGGAAAGTCGAGTCTGCTGAATGCCTTGGCGGGGCGTGAGGCGGCCATTGTGACCCCGCTGGCCGGCACGACGCGGGACATTATAGAAGTGGCGTTGGACCTCGAAGGCTACCGCGTGACCTTGGCGGATACGGCGGGCCTGAGGGACGCGGTCGATGTGGTCGAAGCTGAGGGTGTTCGGCGCGGGCGGGCCTGGGCGGCTGACGCTGCTTTACGTCTCTTCGTGGTGGATGGGTCGGATAGTGGAAACGACGGTTGGGAACGCGAAGCGGCGGTTCTCGAAGCGGGCGACGTGTTGGTTGTGAACAAGGTGGATCAGGGCGACGTGGCGCGCATTGAACAGTGCAAGGCCTATGCGGCTGAACATGGCTTGGAAGCCGTGACGGCGTCGGCGGCGCTGAAGGCCGTCGTCGATGTTGAAGCGGTATTATCGCGCCGAGTTGTTGAGAGTTTGGCGGCTAATGAGGCGCCGACGGTTACCCGGTTGCGCCACAGGGAGGCTTTGAGCGGGGCGGTGTCTCAGTTAGAGCGGGCTGTCGTCCCGGGCCGTTCTGCAGAGCTTGTGGCGGAGGATGTGCGGTTGGTGTCGCGCGCGTTAGAACGGCTGTCGGGCCGGATAAACGCCGACCAGGTGTTGGATAAGGTGTTTAGCTCGTTCTGCATTGGGAAGTGATGTTTCACGTGAAACAGATTTTAGCCCTCGCGCCGAAGACAAAACGCAATGCACAACAAAGTTTCACGTGAAACAGTCGAGCTCGCCTCGACCCAGCCATGGTTCCGGCATATACGGTCGGCCACATGAATTTCACCCCCTCCCCTCAAGCCCAAGCCTTCGACGTGATCGTCATTGGCGGCGGCCACGCCGGCTGCGAAGCTGCGGCCGCGGCCGCCCGTCTGGGCGCGGCGACCCTCCTCCTGACGCACCGTCTCGACGGCATTGGCGAAATGTCCTGCAATCCCGCCATCGGCGGCCTGGGTAAGGGCCACCTGGTACGGGAGATCGACGCCCTTGACGGGGTGATGGCGCGAATGGCCGACGCTGCGGGGATCCAGTTTCGGCTGCTAAACCGGTCCAAGGGGGCCGCCGTTCGCGGTCCCCGGGCCCAGATTGATCGACGCCTCTATCGCGAAGCCATGCAGGCCGAGCTTGCCGCCCAGGCGAACCTGACGTTGCGGGCCGCGGCCGTCGAGGACGTCGTTGTAGAGGGCAGCGCTGTCGCCGGTGTGGTGCTTGGGTCGGGCGAGATCATTCGGGCGTCGCGGGTGGTCTTGACCACGGGCACGTTCTTGAAGGGCGTTATCCTGCGTGGCGACTTGCGTATCCCCGCCGGCCGCCATGGCGATCCCCCCGCGGTGGGCCTGGCCGAGCGCCTCTATGCGCTAGGCTTCGCCATGGGCCGCCTCAAGACCGGCACACCGCCCCGGCTCGACGGCCGGACTATTGATTGGGATCAGGTTGAGCGTCAGGAGGGCGACGCCCGCCCGGCGCCTTTCTCCTTCCTAACCTCGGCGATTGAAACGCCCCAGATCGCCTGCGGGATCACGACGACGACGGAGGCGACCCACCGCATCATCGCCGAGCGTTTGGGCGAGTCCGCCGTGTATGGCGGCCGCACGACGGGCCAGGGACCCCGCTACTGCCCTTCGATTGAAGACAAGGTCGTGCGGTTCGCCGACAAATCCGCGCATCAAATCTTTCTGGAGCCCGAAGGACTAGACGACGATACCGTCTATCCGAACGGCATCTCGACATCGGTCGCAGAGGAGACGCAGTCGGCGTTTCTGCGCACCATCCCAGGGTTGGAGCGGGTAGAGGTCAAGCGCTTCGGCTACGCGATTGAATACGACTATGTCGATCCGCGCGAACTCTTGCCGACCTTGGAGACGAAGCGCCTGAACGGCCTTTATCTCGCCGGGCAGATCAATGGCACCACAGGCTATGAAGAAGCCGGCGCTCAGGGGTTGGTCGCCGGGCTGAACGCGGCGCGCGCCGCGGGCGGCGGCGACCCTGCGATCTTTGCCCGGGACGAGGCCTATATCGGCGTGATGATCGACGACCTGGTCACGCGCGGCGTGACCGAGCCCTACCGGATGTTTACCAGTCGGGCTGAATTCAGGCTGACTTTGCGGGCGGACAATGCCGACCAGAGGCTGACGCCGCGGGGCGAGGTTCTGGGGCTGGTGGGATCGCGACGCCTGGAGGCCTTTGGCCAAAAGGCGGCAGCTTTAGCGCAGGCTCGTGATCGCGTGCCCCAGCTGACCCTGACGCCTGCCGAGGCGGCGCGGCTGGGCTTTCGCGTCAATGCTGACGGTCAGAGGCGTAACCTGTTGCAGCTTCTCGGCTATCCCGACATCGGCTTCGACGCCCTAACGGCCCATTGGCCCGAGTTGGCGCAGTGGCCCGAGGTCGTGCGGGAGCAGATCGAGATCGATGCGAGCTATGCCGGCTATCTGGATCGTCAAGCGGCGGACGTGGACGCGTTTCGGCGTGACGAGAACCTGAACCTGCCGGTGAGCCTGGACTACGGCACTGTCGGCGGCCTGTCGGCGGAAGCCCAGGAGAAGCTCAGCCGCATCCGGCCCGTGACCTTGGGCCAGGCCGGGCGGATCGAAGGGATCACGCCGGGCGCTTTAACCGCCCTCCTATCTCATGTGCGGCGCCACCATGCCGCCTGAGAGCGTTGAACTGGCGGCTGATTCCGTCCCGCTCAAACCGGAACCGAGCTTTGATCGGGCGAGCTTCGCCGAGGCGACGTGCGCGTCGGCGGCGGCCTTGGCGGCGCTCGACAGCTACCTTGATATGCTGACGGATTGGAACGGCCGGATGAATCTGGTCGGGCCCTCTGCGCTGTCGTCATTCTGGCTGCGCCATGCCTATGACAGCGCCCAGCTTCTGACGTTCGCACCCTCGGCCAAGGTCTGGGCGGACCTAGGGTCTGGCGCAGGCCTGCCAGGCATCGTTCTGGCCATACTTCTGAAAGACACGCCGGGCGCTCACGTCCATCTGGTGGAGAGCATGGTCAAGCGCACCCGGTTTCTCGCCGAGGTCGCCACGGCCCTCGACCTGCCTGTGACGATCCACACTCGGCGTGCCGAGGATATGAAACCACCCAAGGGTCTAGAGGTCGTCACCGCGCGGGCCTGCGCGCCCTTGGGGCGCCTGCTGTCGTTTGCCTATCCGTGCTTGCGTACGGGCGCGACAGCGCTCTTTTTAAAGGGCCGCGACGTTGAACACGAATTGACGGATGCGCGGCTGGCCTGGCATTTCGACTCCCGTCTGCACATCAGTCTCAGCGATCCGTCTGGGCGAGTGATTCAGCTCCAAAAGGTGACCCGTGTCTGACGTACAAGCTCGGCCGCCCCGCGTGCTCGCCATCGCCAACCAGAAGGGCGGCGTGGGCAAGACCACCACCGCCATCAATCTGGGCACGGGCTTGGCCGCGGTGGGCGAGCGGGTTTTGTTGATCGATATCGACCCCCAGGGCAACGCCTCGACGGGCTTGGGCCTGCCCCGATCCGCGCGGTCGTCGAGCATCTACGACGTACTGATTTCAGAGGCGCCGCTGTCCGCTGTGACGGTGAGCTCGACGGTGCCGGGACTCGATCTGGTGCCGGCAGATGCGGATCTTTCTGGCGTAGAAATTGAATTGGGAACCCAGCCGCGTCGTAGCTTTCGCTTGCGCAACGCTATTGCGGGCCTGAGTTCGGCGTCTGGCCAAGGCGGGCCGGCCTATACCTACATTCTGATCGATTGCCCGCCGTCCCTGAACCTGCTGACGGTCAACGCTATGACCGCAGCTGACGCCGTACTGGTCCCGCTTCAGTGTGAGTTTTTCGCGCTGGAAGGCCTGACCCAGCTTTTGCGGACGGTCGAATTGGTGCGCGGCAGCTTGAACCCCAAGCTGGAGATCCAGGGTCTGGTTCTGACCATGTATGATCGCCGCAACAGCCTCTCATCCCAGGTAGAGCAGGACGTCCGCGCCCACTTCGGCGAGAAGGTCTATAAGACAGTCATCCCGCGCAATGTGCGCGTGTCTGAGGCGCCATCCTTTGGCAAGCCGGCGCTCGTCTACGACATCAACTGCACCGGAAGCCAGGCCTATATGCGTCTGGCGAGCGAACTGATCGGCCGTGAGCGGGATCGTCGAGCGGCGGTCCCTGCCGCCTGATCGAGGCAAAATTTGGCGCTTCACCAGCGCTTCACGTGAAACAAAAGCCGCCTCGAGTTGGGCGCGCCATAGGGGAATAGGTCATGGTGGAAGCTGCCGGTCGCCGAGGATTGGGTCGAGGGTTATCGGCGTTGCTCGACGAGGGCGTGATCGCGCCTGCGCCCGTAAGCGCCTCGACCCAGACCGAGCCCGCGACCGCGCCTCCGCCAGGGGGGCAAGAGCTTCCCATTGAGTTGCTCCGGCGCAACCCCGACCAGCCGCGCCGTCATTTCGACGAGACTGAACTGGAAGAGCTCGCGGATTCGATCCGCCAGCGCGGCGTCCTGCAACCCATCCTCGTTCGCCCTGCCCCCGGCGCGCCGGGAGAGTATCAGATTGTCGCCGGCGAACGCCGTTGGCGCGCGTCTCAGCGCGCCAACCTTCATACCGTGCCGGTCATCGTTCGCACCCTCGACGACGCCGAGGTCGCCGAGATCAGCATCATCGAAAACGTCCAGCGCGCCGACCTCAATCCTCTGGAAGAGGCGCTCGGCTATAAAACCTTGATGGATCAGTTCAATCGGACCCAGGACGCCGTCGCCAAGGTGGTGGGCAAGAGCCGCAGCCATGTGGCCAACGCGCTCCGTCTTCTGGCCCTGCCTGAGGCTGTCCGCGACCACCTGGTCAGCGGTCGCCTGTCCGCCGGCCATGCCCGGGCTGTCGCCGCCGCCCCCGACCCGTCTCTGCTGGCCCAGGCCATCGTCAAGGACGGACTGTCGGTCCGCCAGGCTGAGGACCTCGCCCGCCGCTCTGGCGACAAACCGGTCAAGCCCCGGCAAGGCGCCGCTAAAGGCCGAACCCGAAAAGATTCCGACACCCATGCCCTGGAGCAGGATCTGGCTGACATCTTGGGGCTGGCTGTCGATATCATCGACCGCAATGGCGCTGGCGAAGTGCGCATCAGCTACACGACCCTGGAGCAACTCGATGATATCTGCCGGCGCCTATCAAGTTCGGGCGAGGCTTAGGCCGACGAACGCACATAGTCAGCGCTAATTCAGACGGCGCCCTACCCTGTGGCCCCATCTTTCGAATAGGCTTTGATGAACCGATGGGCGACTTCATGGGCGCGCGTTTTCAGCTCGATGCCCTCCAGTTCGGACGGTAGGCCCATCAACAGGCGCATCTGTACGCCGCCGACCACCATGCCGACGAAAACTTCCGCCGCTTGGGCCGGATTTTCGATGTCTAAAAGGTCGGCTGTCCGGGTCGACAGATAGGTCGCTAGCCGCATGCGCGCCGTCCGCATGCCGGCGTCATAGATGGCGTGGGCCATTTCCGGCATCTCGGCCGCACTGGTGACGCCCATCCGCAGCAAGCTGACCGAGGCGGGCGTGACGATCACTTCCAGGATGGATTTGGCGTAGACGGTCAAGGTGTCGAGGGGGTGGTCATCCGGGCCGGCGAGCTCCAGCACGGCGGTTAGGGCGTCCCGACGCCGCGCCATGATCGTGCGGACCAGCTCGGTCTTGGAGCCGTAGTGGTTATAGACGGTCTGTTTCGAGACGCCCGCCCGGCGGGCCACCTCCTCAATCGGAGCGTGAACACCGCGTTCGGCCAGAACCTCGACAGCGGCGTCGAGGATGGCCTCGTGTTTGCGGGTATCGATCTGGCCAGGCGCGCGCGGCATCCAGATACTATGGACGAATTGGTCCAATTATCAAGATGGGCGGCCTCATGAGGCGAGGCGCAACCCCTCCTCGCCCGTCTCATTGAGGGCGGTCAGCGCGAAAGGCTGGGCCTTAAGCAGGCGTTTCGCCTCCGTTATGGCGATGGCCCGCTCGAGTTCGGCCAGAAGCTCCTCTGTCGGCCCGTCATTCAGGAAATGGTTCGCGCCCTTGACGACGTGAAAGGTGTCGGCGCCTTGACCAATAGTGCGATCCGCCAGGGCGCGCGCGACCTCGAGAGGTGCGAAATCGTCCAGATCGCCGTGGACGACCTGGATAGGCAGGGTCAGACGCTGGAGCGCCAGCCGCACAGCCGGCATATAGTTGCGCTGTCCACGCACCTCGACGATGGCGTTGCGAAGATCGCGAGGGATCAGGTTCAGAACGCGGCCGCCCATCTCCATTAACCGTTTGGCTGTCGGCCCAGCCTCGCCCAGATAAGCCGATAGCAGCATCAGGCCATCGACTTTTTCGGGCTGGGCGGCGGCCATTAGGGTCGCCACACCGCCGCCGTATGATTGTCCAACCAGCAACAGCCGCTGGCCTGGCGCCGTTTCGAGCAGTGGGCTGAGCGCGAGCGCCTGGATGGAGATGTCGGGCACTACCGTAAGGGGCTCGCTAAAGGCGAAGCCGGGTCGATCAACGACGATCATTTCGCGGTCCTGGGGCAGGTCCGTTAAGGCGTCGGCCCAATATTCCGCCCATGACGGGGCCCCGGTGATCACCACGATCTTCCAAGGCGCCGGCGTCGCCCTGGGCGTCCGCAAGGCCGAGAGCCGCCAGCCGAGGTTGCCGCCCGCGTCGAAGTAGAACCGCTCAATTAGGCTTTCGGGAATTTCCGGTGCGATCGGTGCATGCTCGTATCGGCCGGCGCAGGCGCAGGAAATGCAGGCCCAGCCCATTTCGATCACGCCATGAGGTCTACGTCGCATGGTTCCAGCCCTCAAGAACCGTTCTTGTTGCGCCCATTAAACGCACAGTTAGCTTGACGGTTCTTGAATCTCTCGTTCATCCCCCGTTGTCTTCGGCAATGCGTCTCTTCCCGGTCACACCGCCTGCGCTCTCCCGACCAATCGATTACCCCGCGCGATCGCCTATATTGGCGCGATGATGGACGGATCGAGTCTCGCCGACGCTGTTGAAACGAGCCATCCCGATGGGCTTGTCGGCCTGGCCTTGTTGCAGGATGAGGTGAAGCGTCTGCCCGACAGCCCTGGCGTCTATCGCATGTTGGGCGAGGGCGGGGAGGTTCTGTACGTCGGCAAGGCCCGATCCCTGAAGAAGCGGGTGTCCAACTACGCCCAGGGCCGATTTCACGGGCCGCGCATCGCCCACATGGTGCGGCTGACCCGCGCGCTTGAGGTGATCACCACCGACACGGAGTCCCAGGCGCTGCTTCTGGAATCCAACCTGATCAAGCGCCTGAAACCCCGCTTCAATGTCGTGCTGCGGGATGACAAGAGCTTCGCCGAGATCCTGATCCGCCGCGATCATGCCGCGCCCCAGATCCGCAAGCATCGCGGCGCTCACACCATCGTCGGCGACTATTTCGGCCCCTTCGCTTCGACCTGGGCCGTCAACCGCACCGTCAGCGCCCTGCAAAAGGCGTTTCTACTCCGATCCTGCACCGACAACGTGTTCGATAGCCGCACGCGCCCTTGCATGCTGCACCAGATCAAGCGCTGCTCGGCGCCTTGCACGGGTGAGGTCTCCAAGGACGACTACGCCGCCCTGGTCGAACAGGGGCGCGACTTCCTGACGGGCAAGAGCCGCGCCGTGCTGCAGCGCCTGTCGCGGGATATGCAGAACGCTGCCGACGAGA
>Ga0116226_10005827_pt1 | contig 11027 bp, 13 predicted proteins | sample S1TSphfallax_FD_89692 | JGI IMG/M metagenome (GOLD analysis project Ga0116226, IMG submission 89692) | Host-associated microbial communities from peat moss isolated from Minnesota, USA - S1T2_Fa - Sphagnum fallax MG | ecosystem: Host-associated > Plants > Peat moss > Unclassified | place: USA...
AGGACCGATCCCTGGAATCATGAAGGCTGCCGAACCGAAGAGCAAACCCCAGAAGCCTCCCCAGAATGCGCCCATCTTGCCCCAATACTTCATACGGTCGCCAGCGTTGTAGTAGCCCACGACGTGTTCGTCCGTGTGGGTGTCTTTCGCGGCGATGGACAGGCTCTTCATGTCCACGCCAGCCTCTTGAAGGTCTTTGATAGCTAGTTCGGCTTGTTCGTGTGTTTTGTAGATGGCTACAACAGAGGTGAGGGTTGACATGGATTCTCCCGTTTTCAGGTGGTGGATTTGGGTTCGGATTGCCTGCCATTGCAGATGCAGTCCAATCTCTTCCCTCAGAGTCTCCGTCAAACCAACCGCGATTGCTGAGCACTCTGATACACCGTGAACCTTCGGAGCTTAAGGAGATTGAACATTGAGTCGTGCCCGATACGTTTTGCCTAGGCGTGTCGAACTCGGGGCAATCTCCTGACTCGTGCCCAAATCGATCACAATTTTCGCAGTGCTGCTGAACCTGGGACGGACGCATCTACACGGTCCATCCGCGCAAGGATTGGTTCGCCTTGCAATTCTGTTGACCTTCTGCGGGCCAAAGAAGAATTTATTTCTGGCGCATCCGTCCCAACAGCCACCAAAACAGCCACCCGAGCAAAACGAAGAAAGCCACCTCTTGGGTGGCTTCTGCAACTTGCTGATTCTTATTGACTTTATGGCTCCTGAGGTAGGACTCGAACCTACAACCCTTCGGTTAACAGCCGAATGCTCTGCCATTGAGCTACTGGGGAACGTCTGAATTGAGCTTGTCTGGCGAAGCGCTACGCTTAGACGTTTATAGCAAAGACAGTTGGGCCCGGCCGATTAACTGCTGAAAAAGAACGACTTTCGCGTCGCCCACAATGTGTATGGTTGCTGTTCCCTCTTCCCCTCCCCTTCGCCGATTGCGATCGGTACATCCACGATTATCACTGATTTTGAAATGGGGTGACGGTGAAAGTGGCCACCGTTTTTTGGACGGCTTTCGAGCTCAGGATTCCCGAACTTTGTAGTTCGGAAAGTGCTGCCTGCTATTGGTAGGGGGCTGGATCTTAATAGAACTGGCGGCTCATGTGGGCTCAGATTTTGGCGCGTCCGTCCTGACTTCCTCCTTAGGCCCGGCGGCCTTGGCATGAGCCGGGAAATGATAGCCACCCAGTTTCACGCGGTCTGTCACAAGGAAGCAGACCAAGGCGTAGGCCCAGACGGTTTCCAGCCGAGCGGCGTCATGAACAGTCCATACACCGCAATCAGGGTCGCCACCGTTTGCGTAACCGCATGTGGAGTTCTCGTCCCGGTGTCTGGGTGATCGTGTCCTCATAGCCAACGTCCTGATGATCTCCCTTTTGGCCGTGAGAGGGATTTTGGTGCGTCCGCTACCGCTCGCCGTGATCGGCAGCGCGCTGCTTGCAGCAGTCTTTTTTGCCTTCTTCTTGGACCTAATCAAGGTTCCAACGTTCCGGCGCTTAAAGATCGCGTGAAGCCTTGAACATAACTGTCTCAACTCGGTGAAGCCATGATGAGAGTTGGAATCGCAACAGACCACGGAGCCTTTGGCCTGAAGGCTCGGGAGTTCGTTGAGATTTTCCTGGCAGCCCACTTCAGTGATGCCACTCGTCATCACCGTCGGCTGGTAAAGGTCGAATCTCTCGAAACTCTTCAGACAAGGTCTTATATAGAAGCATCCCCACCGACAGGCCAGCAGAGAGTGATTACGGCACGAGAACAATAGAGCTGTCGTCGCGATCTTCGCTGAGCATTTTGAGGGCCTCGTTCGCGGATTCCAGTGGAAGAATGGTCGACTTGGGACGGATATTCAGGCGATGTGCGGCTTCAAGGAAGTCTGTAGCATCCGCCCTCGTCATGTTGGCCACACTACGGATCTGCCGCTCACCCCAAAGCAAACGGTCGTAATCGAAAGCTGGCATCTGGTCCAGGTGGATTGCGTTCACGGCAACAACTCCGCCTTTCCTGAGGCTCGCAAGTGCTTGGATCACCACTGCGCCGCTCGGCGCAAAGGTAATCGCGCGATCAAGCTCGACGGGTGGCCTGTCCTTTTCTGTACCAACCCACTTGGCCTTCAACGTGGCTGCCCGGTCGCGATTGCCCTGTCCTCGCGTGGAGACGAAGACCTCGCAATTCCATGAATGAAGAACATGTATAGCGAGGCTGGCGGAGCTGCCAAAACCAAACAGTCCGACTCGTTCGCCGGGTTCAACACCGGCGACCCGGAGACTGCGGAAACCGATGATTCCCGCACAGAGCAAAGGAGCGCTGCCCGCATCGTCCATCCCCTCGGGCAACGGAAACAGGAAGTCCGAGCGGACGAGGACAAACTCGGCGTATCCCCCATCCACCGAATACCCTGTAAAGGTGGGTGAATCACAAAGATTCTCCTTGTCATGTCTGCAATACCAGCAAGTTCCGTCGGTCCCGCCCAGCCACGACACACCGACTCGTGTTCCGATCGCGAGTGCGGTGTTCGGCCCTTCAACGATCTCGCCGACGATTTGATGTCCAGGGATCAGCACCGGCTTCATCGGTGGAAGCTCCCCCTTCACGATGTGCAGATCCGTGCGGCACACTCCACAAGCAACGACGCGCAGCAGAGAGTAGCCATCCCGTAATGTCGGGCGAGCAACGTCGTCGAGCTTCAGAAAAGGGCTCCCATCACCGTGAGGTGCGTTGAAGGTGGCCGCCCGCATGTTTGTCCCTCTGGCCTTCTTTAGTAAAACGGCAGCTATACGTTGCTGTTGCACCTCTATCTTTTCAGCGCAAAGCGCACTTTGACTGCTCTGAATCGCACACCCTGCGCAGCAGCAGTCCCACATGTGGTCAGGATGGATTTAGACTCGGTAACACAGGTGACATATGAAGGAAAGGCCTTTACAGCCGTCGTCAAGCACACCAAAGTTTGATCCGGCCGTTTTCCTAGCGAGCGCAGGCTTGGGCCGGCGGATTATCAAGGTCAAAGTTAGAGAGGCCTTCTTCTCGCAAGGCAATGCGGCCGAAAACGTCTTTTACCTGCAAACGGGTCGCGCAAAGCTTACGGTTGTGTCAGGAGCCGGCAAGGAAGCCACCATCTCGTTGCTTGGGCCGGGCGACTTCGTCGGCGAGGAGTCTGTGGCTGCTGTCGCCGGCTTGCATATGGCCACTGCCGTGGCCATCACAGCCTGTACAGCGCTCAAGATCAGCAGGGCGGAGATGTTGCGCGTCATGCACGAAGAACACGCATTCTCCGACATGTTTTTATCTTTCCTTGTCTCCAGAAGCATGAGGATTCAAGCGGATTTGGTCGACCAGCTCTTCAATTCCAGCGAAAAACGCCTGGCCAGAATACTCCTCCTTATGGCCGAATTCGGACAGCCTGGAGAACCCGAGAAGCTGATCCCTCGAATCTCTCAGGAAACCCTGGCCGACATGATCGGAACCACTCGGTCGCGGGTCAGCTTCTTCATGAATCGCTTCCGTAAGTTGGGCTTCATCGAATACAACGGTCGTATTCATGTGAATAAATCCTTACTCAACGTGATTTTGCACGACCAGCTTTTTGAGCATAATGCAGTTGGGGCCGCACTCTTTCCCGGCCAACCAGAGAAATCAAGTCTCACGAAACGCCAGAGCAAGGCTAAGATGCCCGCCTGAAGTGCTGCTCTCCGCCCGGCAGCTCACGCGAGTATGCGGTTTCCGCTTTACCTCCCAGGCGTTTCGTAGGGTCGCTCTCAGTTACTCTCCCTCTTGCCCCACCAGTCAACAGACGTTCCACTCTGCAATCGGCCAAGATGGCTGCTGGCGTCGCTTTCTGATTTCGAGGGTATTCCGTGAGCATAAGCAACGCTGCGAGCAATTCTTCCGGGCGGGCGCGGTGATCGATGCGCGAGTCGTAAAAGTGGTCTTCGATGGCGGCATCCCTACTGCCGAAAATCAGGATGCGCGCCCGTGGCCAGTTCCGCCGCACGATCGCCGCGGTTCCGCTCAAAACGGCACGGCCGAGGCTCTCACTCAGAACAGCTATGCCGACCTCACACTCTTCGTTTCGCTCCGACTGGTTCCCGGAACAGGCTGAGACACCCACATAGTGGTCAGCAGCCGCGAGCAGCATGCTACGGGCCGTGAGCAGTCCCTCGTGAGGCTCGACAATGAGTATGCCAGAGGGCAGAAACGTATAAGGGAACGAGTTAAGTAGCTGAAGGGTCATAGAACAGGTAGCGTTCTCGTCCGCGCGTTTTTCAATCATGATTAGCTTTCATTGTGCTCCCCATAGAGGGATTCTCTTGGAAACAGAATCTGATTGTCTGCCGTGGAAGATTCACATGTCGTACCGGATTGCACAGCGACGGCGATAATGCTGTTCCCGTCTGACTGTCAGCCCCTCGCGCCACTGGCTTTACATCCGGCAATACGCGGGGAAACCTGCGCTGTGTTTCGGTCTTGCGTCCTACCACGTCTTTAGGCAGTCAGAAGGTTGACAAGGATTTGCTAGAAGCCTTCTGTCGCGACGAATCGTCGAAGAGAATCCTGATGATCGAAGGCGAGATCCATCTTGAGAGCCTCGCTGAGCGGATGCCACGCAACGGCCTGAAGGTCGCCCGCAGCCTCAGAAGGAAGTTCGGAATGGAGGAGAGTGGACCACACTGTATCGATGATTTGGCCGCGCGGATCGCGTTTGGGATCTGACTGAACAGTAACCAGCTTCATGGATTTAGGAGACACTTCAATGCCTGTCTCTTCTTTTAGTTCGCGGGCGGCACACTGTTCGAGTGACTCGGTGCCAGGGTTCAGAAAGCCGCCGACGAGAGCCCAGGAGTTCGCGAAGGCTTTTGACTTCTGTCCTCTCTGACCAAGCAGTACAAAGACGGTGGCGTCGTGGAGATAGAAGGGGATGATGGAACTGGTGATGCCGTCGATCGTCTTATATGCCATGAATTGCTCCTAAGAGTGGCTGGTACGTCGAGGGCTTACTCCGGCAGGACCATCGAAAACGTCGTACCGTGCCGGTCATTTGTGCGTGAACGAACTTTGATGGTGCCGCTGCGCTTTTCGATGATCTGTTTGCAAACCCAGAGGCCTAGCCCATTTCCTATCGAACCTTTGGTTGTGAAGAACGGCTCAAAAATCCTCGGTAATACCGTCGCGTCGATACCTTGACCACTGTCGGCGAGTGTAATCCGAATACGCGCTCTGCCATTCAGTGGGTCTTGCGAGGTAGATGCCCGGAGCGTGACCCTTCCGCCTTCGCCAAGTGCATCCAGGCTGTTGAGCATCAGATTCGAGATCACTTGCCGTAGTCCGCCAAAGCTCGCGGTGATCTCCAGCAGATCGTCACACTCCTTTTGCACCGTGACCTGGGTAGATATGATTTTCGCTTGCAGCAGGTCGATGACGGAATCAATCAAGGTGACTACGCGAAACGTAGTCGGCGCGGTTGACTCCCGGTAGAAGCCAAGCGTCTGGCGGGTTATGTGGGCGATCCGCTTTAGCTCCCCGTCAGCCCTCTCCAGATACTGACGGACCGGCCCCGGGGTGTCGGCCGAGGTTTGCGCCAGGAACAAAAGATTCATGACTGCCGCCAGAGGATTGTTGATTTCATGCGCAAGAACCGCAGCCATGCGTCCGGCAGAGGCCAGTTTCTCGCTGCCGATGAGCGCCTCTTCCGCTTTTTGGGCAAGGATAATGGTGGCCTCCAGTTGAACATTCAACAGTTGGGCGGCTTCCGTCAGCTCGTGCTGGCGCACCGAGCCCAGCAGTAAAGCCTGATTCATAGCGACCGCATCGTTGTGAGTCTTGGTCGCTTCGGTCACCAGAACCATAATGCCAAGATGACTGTGGTTCGCACCGAGCAACGGCCACATTGCGTACGACCAGAAGAGCGGATGGCTGCCGGCATGCTCGTGCCCGGTGTGGCTATCGGCCAGTCCTGTCTTGGCAACGCGATCCAGCAGCCACTCGCATTCGTCCGTACCTGGAGTCATGCCGCAGAAAGAGTTCCCAATCAGTTCATCCTTCGATTTGCCGACAAGCAGACAAAAGGCCAGGTTGACGTAGCGAAGGGTATGTAACGAACCGCCCAATCCGGCAATGGGCAAGGGTGAAGCGTCCGCTACGGCACGACAAAGCGATGGAAAATCCATCTCCTCCGCGACGTTGACTACCTGTTCGGTTGCCATCTCATCCCTTGGTCAAACCTTTCGGTTGAGAAGCAGATCTTCCGAGCTCAACGCCGAAAGCGGTTGTGGTATCCCTGTGATCAGGTCTACATAGTTCCTTAAGCGCTCCCCGATGATGACGCCGTCGGTGGTAATTTGATATTTTCGAATTTCCCGGCTGTGCGCGGTTCTGCGCATCTTCACCACCATCATGATCTGGCAAAGTTCGCCATCGATCTCTACATAACGCATCCGGATGATGTCGTCGGTGAGAAACGAAATCGAATAGCTGCTGAAGGACAGCTCGGTGAAGGTCTCCGGCATCTCCAGGGTGCTCAGGATGGTGATACCGATAGCGGTCAGGGCAAAGATCATACGGTAGAGCGATTCGCGGAAGTCGGTACGGAAGGAGGGCGCCAGGGCCATCTCGAAGCCGGCCAGGGAATCGATCACCAAACGCTTTGCGCCCGTCCTCTTTACGGCGTCGAGAATCTCCTGCATCATCTCGTCCACCGACAAATCCAGCGGGCGGAGGTAAATTACTTCCAGAGTTCCTTCGGAAAGGGGCGTTTGGAGATCGAGTCCGAATTCCGAAGCACGCGCGGTATATTCGTTGGGCCGCTCTTCAAAGACCGCCGCAATACCCGGTTCGCCCGCGCGTATGCCCGCGGCAAGGAATTGCGTTGCTATGAGCGATTTACCCGTCCCCGACGAACCGGCGATCAGCAAGCTGTCTCCCTCCGGAACACCGCCGCCCATCATCTCGTCCAGAACCGGAATACCCATGGAAAGACGCCTCACGGTGCTATATGTCCTTCTCTCGCCCACTAGCCCAAGAGTTCGCGAAAAGGCCTGTAGACCGGCCTCCGTGATGCGGAACGTGTGCAGTCCCGGCACCGAAGCTTGCCCACGCAACTTCATGATCTGCATCTTGCGAACGACTGAGTTACGGTCCACCTGCTGGAAAAGCCAGAAGAGACCGTCGGCAACCGTGAAGACCGGGTTGTCGCGCAGTTCCGACTCAGAGTACTCGCCAATCAGGAACGTGGTTGCCTCCCAACTGGTGAGCAGCAGCGCCAACTGCTGCACGAACGTTTGTACAACCATATTCTTGCCTTCGTGCAGCTCGCTACGTAGCACGGTACGGAAGGAGTCCACCACGACAATGCTCGGGTTGGCAGCTTCCACTTGTTTGGAAATCTCCTCCAGCACTCCCTCTAGCCCGCGCTCGACGAGATCCTGGCTCAGATTCACGAAACGCACAGCGTTGTTCAGCCTCGCTGCATCGAAAAAGGTGAATTGCTGCTGGTAACGCAGCATCTTGAGCGCCGGCTCGCCGAGCACGGTGAAGTAAAGCGCAGGCCGCTCCACCGTGGCATTGGCAAAGATGAACTGATGTGCCAGGGTGGTCTTGCCGCATCCAGGCGCTCCGGCGATGATGTTGAACGAAAACTCGGGCAGGCCGCCGCCAAGTATCTCATCGAGCCCGGGTACTCCGGTCGGCAACTGATTGATCTTCACCCTATTCTGTTCATTCATTTTTATTGGTTCCCTTCAGATTTCAGTTCGGGGTCGGGCAGATCTATCCACACGTCATGCACTAGTCGGAGTGTGAGGGACTCTCCGATGAAAGTGATCATCAGACCGATCAAATGAGCAATGAGCACAGCGCCAGACGGCGCGGCTTCGCCATTCAGGCCCTCCAGTGAACCGTCCGCTTTGACTTCCCATGCGCCGAGCGCCGGAGACTCCTGCTTGGCCAAGGTCAATGCGCGTGCCAGAAGCGACCGAAATCCCGCCGCCCCGGCCAGCGTGGTGAGAGGCCGCCGCAGTTTGTCGCACACGCGACATACCGCATGCGTACCTGCATCTGCCGTCCCCGGCTCCACCAACTCTGAAGCTAGAAGTCTTTGGGCCAGTTCGCGTGTTGTCGAAGTATCTGCGCTTCGCATCATCTGTCTTGAACGTTCATCATCCAGCAGAAAAGAGTCTACGTTGTTGGCTATCCAACGACTGGTCAAAGGAGATCATGTCTCTCTCTGGAAGCTTCAACTTTGCTCATCGAAGGCCCTTGGCTGCTTTCCGGTTGCGGCCTTTACATTCTGACCCTTGAAGTAAGCGACGACCGGCGGCGAACTCTTGATGTTCAATAGCGCTCGTCTTTCAGAAAACACTTCGAGTAGCATCTTGTCTGGACAACACACTGAGGTCGGATGAAGAGTGCCGGGAATGTTCATCGCAAGACCACCGGCAGAACACAGCATAGCTTTGAAACTTTCCACTAAAGGCGAGGCCTGGCAGGAGAACCGATGCTTCCCCCACCAATAATTCGTGATTGGGCCCGTAAGCTCATTGCTTCCGAGGCTGATGCTGACGCGACCACCGCGCAGACCGAGCTTGCAACACTTCGGGTCTATGAAAGGCTTCGCCTGAAGTTCCGCGCCCCTGTAGGAGTTGACGCGTTCCAGGCTCTCGCTTCTCGTGCCCTGTCTGTGGCTAAGTCGCAGTTTCCAGGCCTGCATGCCGTGAGCGTCACGGCGAGTGGTGGCTTGCGTGGTTTGGGCGAGGCGGAATCCGCACTGAACCTGAGTGAGGACAACGAGGTCGGCGTCATTCTGATTACACAGATGCTCAGCTTGTTCATTACTCTCCTTGGAAAGGCCGCAACGGTCCGTTTTATAGAAGATGCTCCCCTTAGGGTTGAAGCCAAGGCGGGCCTGGTCACAACAGGAACGAGCATCTCGACAACAGGTACGAGCTACCTTGGGCCCTTCAAGGATATTTCCCTGGAAGCCGACCAACTGAGGCAGGTAAGCGAACGTCTTGAGACACTAACAGACACATATGCCGGTGTCGACGAGATGATGAGCGTCGCGGGAAACATCCGCAATATCGCCGCTGTTTTGGACGTTTTCACGCTTATCCGAAGCAAGGGCGGCGGTTCAGAAGACAGCGTACTCGTCCCACCAGCGAATGGCTATCTCAATTGAGTTCCGCCATCGATTCATTCAAATAGGCGAGCTGCAAAAAGCCCAGAGCTTTCCCACACAGCGCGCGAAAGCGGTTTCGGCAAGGAATCGGACTTATCTTTCTCGTGTGACATCGGTCGGGCTGAAGACTTGGTCAAATCACTTTCAGGTAGTCCGGTCCTTGTACGTTCGGGATGCCTCTTTTGCCCTCCCCGCCCTTTTTGTAACAGCAAAATGACCAGGCGGACTTTAGTTCCTGGGAGCGCTTCTTCCCTATCTCGCCGAAAGCAAGAGTAAAAGTGGCGACCAGCTTCGACTTTTGGTCCGGATTAAGGCTGGAGGCGGGCAGTGCCCTCTGCAAGTCGCTCTTCAACTGCGAGGCCTGCAACCTGGGGATTGGTGTCGTTGTTTCGGGGCGGCGGCTGTGCCGGTCATGGCAATGAGTAAAACAAGCAGGTTCCATTTCTTCATGGGTGCCTCCGTTGACAATGGAATGTTGGCTTTCCTTCATGTGAAGCAAGACTAACTGGATTGGCACTGAACATCAGGCGTTTTCCGTGGGCAATTCGCTATTGACCCGCTCGGAGGAAACTGAAAATTAAGATCGTGAGGACAACCGTGCTGACCGCTACGTACAGGGTGTTATGTTGCCGAGCGAATCCGACGACGCACAACACCACTCGCGCTACCGGTGTCGCGATGAGCAGCAAGAGACCCAATTGAATAACGCTCTTTGGCGTAAAGTTGACGGCCTCTTGCACGATCCCCATGACGGATCGAAGTCCAGGGTCGCCGGGATGAAAATGAGTGTAGTCAGGGACCGCGCTGAACATCTGCTTGCCCAACAGAACTCCCCCCAGGATCACCACGGCGGCGGATACCGTAACGCCGATACGCAGCACTACCGCAACGGAGACGTCGAGATCCTGATCGCTTGGCTTTGCCATTAAATCCTCCCCGTGATGCCGCTGAAGATCATCTCGCAACCGAGCAAGAGGATGATGACGGCAAAGAGGCCCTTGAGGGTGGTCACTTTCGCCTTGACGAGAAAACGCGTTCCAAAGAGCGATCCGGCTAAAACGCCGAGCATGACCGGCATTGCGATCTGAGGATCGATGTAGCCTCGGGACAGGTAAATTCCGGCGCTCGCGGCCGCGGTAACGCCGATCATGAAGTTGCTGGTCGTCGTCGAGACTTTGAAGGGCAGCTTCATCGCCTGATCCATCGCGAGCACTTTCACCGCACCCGAGCCGATGCCGAGCAATCCGGAGAGTGTGCCGGCACCGAACATGATGCCAAAACCCAGTGGGACACGCTGTGCGGTGTACGGTTCCCGCCTTGCGGACCCGGATAGACTCCGTTCAAGTCAAGTTTTGTTGCCAGAGCATTTGGCGCCTTTGCTGCATCGGGTACGGCGTCAGATTTCTGCCGAAAGGACGCCATCGCCGAGTAGAGAAGAACGAGGCCAAACACAATCGCGATCCAGTGATTAGACACTCTCGCGGCTAGGTATGCCCCGAAGCAGGCACCAATCGTCGTCGCTACTTCCAGGAACATTCCGATGCGGATGTTTGAAAGTCCCTCCCGCACGTACGCGACAGCCGCCCCGGACGAGGTTGCAATCACGGACACCAGCGAAGCGCCGATGGCGTACCGGATGTCCACCTTGAAGAAGAGGGCGAGAACAGGCACAATCACGACACCGCCCCCTAGGCCCGTGAGCGCGCCCAGAAATCCCGCCAGCAGAGACGTCCCGAACAAGAGAGCCGAAAATTCAAGAACGCTCATGTATTTGTTCCCATATGCTGTGAAAGCGTTGGGCGAACGGTGACCACGGGGCAGGTCGCCTGCGAAATCACCTGGTAGGCAAAACTGGTAC
>Ga0116226_10005828_pt1 | contig 11027 bp, 13 predicted proteins | sample S1TSphfallax_FD_89692 | JGI IMG/M metagenome (GOLD analysis project Ga0116226, IMG submission 89692) | Host-associated microbial communities from peat moss isolated from Minnesota, USA - S1T2_Fa - Sphagnum fallax MG | ecosystem: Host-associated > Plants > Peat moss > Unclassified | place: USA...
AGCTCTGGCCTGTTCACCATAAATGGATTCTAGATAAGAAGCCTATGCATTTGCTACAGCACACATGACATTAGTATAAAGAACCGCAACCCCTTGGTCGTCAAGCCACAACTGCACGTTCTGGAGCCAACACTATTAATTATCATTGAGCACATTGATCATCTGGAGCTGGGTTTGGTAGGCATAGTACAACAGACGATTTGGTGTGGACTCCCATAGTCTATCATAATACTTGAGAGTTTGTTGCCACCAGAAATACTCCAATGGATACCTTCCAAACTCCCCCAACATAGCAAAAGTGCTTGTTGTTTTATTGACCCCTAATATTCCTCTTAGGAACATTTTATGTACTTGTTTTACTTGTTGCAACCCTTTCGCCCCTATACAACCTGTCCACACCTCGCATGCATAGCTCAGTACTGGGCGTACTAGTGAGTCGAACAACTGACACATTACTTCCGGATCTGTTATGCTCAGATCATTGCATCTGCAGCGTAATGCAAACAGTGCCTTCTTCCCAGCAATAGTCAATTTGTCTATGGCCACTGTCATGCCTCTTGTACTATGTAACTCTAAGCCTAGATATCTGAATGATTGAACCCACTCAATGGTTGTCCCTCTGTATGTGAATTCTGGCGCTGCACTAAGACGTTTTTCAAACACCACCACCTTGGTCTTGCTCACATTGATGACCAATTGTCGTTCAACACAGAATTCAGACAGAGCATCTATTTGTTTTTGCAACCCTTATGGGGTCTTTGACATCAATGCCAAATCATCTGCATGTAACAGTAAGTTGACTATTATGTCTGCCAACTGTGGCGAGCTGTCGCCATCAAGTGCATCTAGATGCTTCTCAAGTCCATCAAGGTAAAGTCCAAAAAGTAGTGGGCTCAATGGACAGCCTTGTTTGACCCCAATGCCACATGAGAACCGGGCTGATAGCCCTTCTGTTGGATGCATAACTCTGACGTTGTCCTGGCTGTACATGCTCTGTAGACATTGCATGAAGCGACCCACAATTCCCATCTCTGTCAGCACCTGCCATAGCAGATCACGAGGCACTGTATCAAAAGCTTTGCGAAAGTCCACAAAACAACAATACACCTTTTTGCATTTGTGAATGTTCTGTTCAATGAGCGTTTGCAAAATGTACAGGTTATCCGTGGTGCGGAAGTCTTTCCTAAAACTAGCCTGTCCCCTGGCATGTAGGCCCCTCTTTTCTGCCCGGCTACTCAACCGTGCCTCTAAAATCATGGCAAACACCTTAGCTAGTACAAGACCCACTGTGATTCCCTTGTAGTTCTCAAATTGCAAGGCATCACCACCCTTGTGCAATGCATGAATGACTCCAGTACACAAGCCTGCTGAATAACCTTGTTGTAATAACTTGTTGAACACAATCTACAGTGGTACATGTAACATGTTGCTAGCATCTAGTAGAAATTTTGCTTTGATGCCATCTAAGCCAGCAGACTTGTTACGTTTGAGTCTCCTCATCACTTGCGCAATCTCACCTAAGGTTATGTCACAATTTAGTGTGTTACAATCATCACTTGCAAAAGGGTGTGACAAGCTCGAGACCACCTCATATGTAGAGCTGCCTTTCCCCTCGGCTATATTACTGGGGCATTGTCCTTCAAGCAGTTTTTGGAAGCCAACAACCAAGTTTGCTTTGCTGATAACAACAGATCGCTCCTTGCACTTGGAGTACTGCCTCCAAAAGCTAGCTGGGTCTATTTTGCTAGTGCACACAACTGTCGGCCTTATAGCTTCTTATACATGCGTTTCTTACGACATAGTAGTTGTTTAAGTTGCTTCTTCCACTCGCGTGCTAGATGGTTGTCAGGGTGAAGTTTTGTATATGCAGATACTTCCTTGTGCTTGCTGCGACATTCAGTATTAAACCATGGTTGATGACGATGTTGTGTGGTACTGGTGCGTGCCGCAGGGCAGCTATGCACAGCCGCAGCGGCGTTACAAATGCAGTCATGCAACAACTGCACGGCCATGTCAGCATTGTCTGTGTCACTCATCTGTGTTGTGCACTGGGCAATTTGTTGCTGCAGGTGTTGACAATATTGTGTGCACTTGTTAGCATCATGTTTGAAACGACGAATGTCTGCACGTGATTCTGAAGTTGCTGATGACACATGTTGCCAAGGTAACTGCAAGTTGAGTGAAAGTGGCATGTGGTCGAAATCACACCCTTTTCCACATAATAGAGGGCATTTGTGTACAACAAGTGATGTGGCATAATCAAACAGAGCAGGTGATGCGACCATATAATCCACAAGGCTGGAGCCGCCATTGGCAAAACAAGTGCACTCCCCTTATTCATCGCATGTGATCCTGCCATTGAGAATGAACAATCCCGAGGAACGGCAAAGGTCTAAGAACTCATTATGCCAACCTTTCAACCCCCCCTTGTCCGAGTTATGTCGCTCAGGGAAAACCTCCGGGAAGTCATTCCCCAATGGCAGCGTGCCAGGCATGTGATCTGTAAAGTAACGACAATCAACATAGTCGTCAGCTGCACTAGTCCTTGCATTGAAATCACCAGTCAGTAAAATACTGCCCCTAAGATCCTGAATCATGCCGACCTCTGCAGTAATGTTATCAAACAAGCCTTCATCAACATATGGGGACCCTTTGGGTGGAGCATACACTATAGCCAAAAACAACAGTGTAGCCCCCGAGCGTTGGAACTACAGCCACAACCTGGTGCCATCTGTGCTCTGTTTCCATAGGGATACACAGTCTGACCATGAGTCATTCACAAATACTGCAACACCACCACTATACTTCACTGTAGTTGTGACTAAGCTCATGTCAAATACAAGGCGTGGATTGTGTAAACACTAAAAACCAAGTATATGAAGTGGTGTTTCATCAGGGAACAAGTGTGTTTCAGTTAGTGCAACAACATCTGAGTCATCAAACAATCTCTGTATATGTGAACTGGTACTTAGCTTCGTGTTTGTCCCCCCATGGATGTTCCACAGGGAGACTTGTAATGCTCTGTAGTCCCAGCACCCTTAGAGCTGAGTTGTGATTTTGGTGTCATTGATGTAAAGGTCTGCGCCACGCCAGTAAACTTTCTTCTTTTCTGCTTTGGCCTTCTCAAATAGATGCCATGATGCCCTATTTTTCTCTTGTTGTTGTTTGGTCAAATCCTCTTCCAAGCCCCAGTGGGTACCTTTCAGAACTACACGGTTTTGAAAGACAATTTTTTTGTCCTCAGCTGTTGCAAAAGTAACAAGTACAGCTCGTGTGCGTACATTCCCAGGCTTGGTCTCAACTCTCATGCTGATGGGTTGGCACACTGGTGCCACAGCCTTGATGGCTAGCTTCATCTGTCCTTGTAGAACCTAACTATTGACTTTATCTAGCAGTTGTTGTGATGTCTCACCTTTTGTTTCATCAAATCGTATGATACGTGCATTGCAAGAGCGTGTGGAGCGTTCCCTGGCCTCACCTTGGCTGACAAAGTTGTCCATATGTTTGCCCATCTTTTTCACAACATCCACCCACTTTCCCCTTGACTCCTCCACCACCTCCTTAACAAGTTGTTTTGTAACGTCATTGTCATGACTAGTAGTAGGGGCTAATTGTTGGGCTGCTGTGATACGTTCCAGAAAGTTGTTGGTGACTTGCTCAAAAATCTGTTGCGACTGTGCAATTTGTGTTTTGATCTTCTTTTAAGCATGTTCAAACAACGTGTTGAACTTGTCATTATTGTCACTTTGTGCCTTCTAGTTTTTCTTAGACTTCAGGTTAGGTGTTTCAAAAAAATGGTCAACAATTGCGAGATGTTGTTCTACCTTCGTTTTTCCTGACAAGCTGTAGAGCGTGCAAACGACCTAGGCTTGCTTGTCGTCGAGGCTCAGGACACACCTTAGACTGTGAGGGTGAAACTGTGAGGCGTCGTATTCGGCCATCAACCAACTGTTTAAGGTTAGGGTAGCAACCAAATGTTTAGGGTTAGGGTTAAGGATCCGTTCTTCCTCTGACAGAATAACTCAGATGTCCATTTTCAGCTGGCATGTGAGAACCGTCCAACACTCGAATAGAACTTAAAACTTGAAATGAGTTTTCTTTGCAAATTCCTCAATGCACATGATCGCCACTGTCGTTGTATCCCAAAAGTGAGCCAAAAACATTATAAAAAAAACACAAATGGTAATAATAACTTCCCTGGGGCCTTCTCCTCCTCCTCCTCCTCTCACTCTACAATGCCTTAACACACCTGCTTGTACATAGTACTAGAGACAGTAACGCTACGAAGATAAGGGAGAAATGTGTACTGGAGATAGTATCGCTATAGAGATAAGGGAAAAGTGTGTTTATCACGTGACTCGCAAAGCTTTCAATTTTGTTTGCAGTGCTGATGTTGATGAGTTGTCGTCTGCCCATCCGTCTGTCCGACCGTTGCTCCTCCACACTCCAAACCTCCTAGACCTCCTCTCAGTTCAAGAATCAAAACTTGACACCTCCTCTCAATGCTCCTCTCTCTCTCTCTCTCGCATCAGCTTTCCTTTTTCTTGAGTGCCTCCACTTCCTTCCTCATTAAATGTTTACCATTCATTCCCAAAATTGGAAAGGCTTTTCATGTTGATAGTTTTTAAAACAAAAAAAACATTAAAATTGGTGAATTTTTTTTTTTTATTACATATATATGCACATATGGTTCAAATATGCTTTTGGTTATAAAATTCACTTATTTTGCACATGTTTAAGGTTCAATAAGTGCCTTAAACCTTATAACCTTAAACCCTAATACCCTTTCAAATGCACAATGTAACCTCTAACAACCCAGAACATGAACTCATTATTTGTGATCTAGATTGATCCATAGATCCACCAATAGAATTTGACAAGACCTTTCTTGTCTTGGTGTCTAGATGCAAAGTAGAGTTCGTGGTCTTCAAACTTGAACAGTTTGGCCCAAAAACTTTTTTAATGTGAACAATAGTGACATGTTCGTTGGTGATACCAAGTTTCAAGTTCAAAGACATGTTTAACAATTTCTTGACTACTACAAAATACTCTTCAATTTGCTTATGGAACTCAACAGGTTCCGTGGAGGAAATTATGCATTTATAGCTTCTTTCTTCATTTTATTTTTTCCAAATTAAATTTCTTGTCCTCCTTCAACATTTTGTTATACAATAAGTTACCATAAAAAATTCATAATAAAAAATAAAAATAAAACTTCAAGAAATCTTAAACAAAATGTGTTCCCAAAGATCAAAACCTAGCAATGGAAGTTGCAATGTATGTGAGCGCTACACTTCCAAAGCAAAATAATGACCTAAATATGTCAAAACAAAAATGAAGAAATGACTACTTTGTCGTGCAACACTTACCCTATCCATTTCAAATTAGTTTTTTTTTCCCCACATGTTTTGACATATGTAAAAGTTTCCACATGTCAAGGTTAACTAAAACTCCCCATCAAAATTTCAAAAAAACTATCCATTCAAAATGTCAGTCCAAAAGTGAACAAAGTAGTCCTTGTCCTAAGGAAATTAAGGACCAAGTAATGGTTGTTTTATTGTGAATACACCCAATCTTGGGAATTTATATTACAATATCACTACAACTCCTTAAATATATTATTCAAAAAAATTCAAAAAAGAGGTAAAGTTGGACTCTTCTTTAGTACTCACAATATTCCATCACCGCCACTTCTAGATCACCACAAAATTCATCAAAATAGTAAGTTCCAAAGTGCTAAAGTCCATAGTTTCTTGTTGGAACCATTAATTATCATATTAAAACAAGAAACACAACAACCTTGTCTACCACATTTTTATCACCCCCAAGAACCACTCCACCAAATGCATACCTATAAAACCATAAAACATTCCAAGTCTAATTATCGATTCATCACTACACGTAAAACGTCCTTTTTGTCTTATGTTTCCCATTCCTATTTTCATCATTAATTAATCTCCATCACCTTACATCCATTTAGGCTTAAGGCCCTCATAAAATCACAAAGACCACCCATATGGAATTAACCCATCTACCAAATAAAGAATGTAAACCTTGTTTTTTTGTTTATGTCAATTTGCAGCAAACTACCTAGATCTTCAATAACATTCCTTCAAACATTTGGGTAAAAAACATGTTTAGACTTTTTTCATTCACAAAAAAAAACAATATCAGGAACATTTCAAAGTTGTTCACTATCCATTTTCATTTGTTCTTTCCATTTTCCTATTTCAAAATAGCCCATGCCCCATCATGAACACCTTTAATGTGTTCAAGTTACCAAAATAGGACCACACCATCTAACATCTATGTGATATGTGCTAGGAATTGACCCTTATCTTGGATTGATATTTGCAAGCATGTCATCCAAAGAAACATGAACATTTGCAATGAACAACTAGCAAATTAAAAAAATGGAAACTTCATAAAAACATTTTTGTTATTTTTTCAAAAACCTCAACAAAACAAATACTTGACAACATGGTACCATGTGTGCCTAGACTTGAATTAAACTACACAACCATCCAACTAAACTAAATGTTCATTGAAGTGCAAGCCATGGTCAATCAATTGCGACCAATGCAATTCAAAACAATGTTATATAAATAATGTGTCATGTTCGGTGTCATCTGAAATATGATAATGATATTTTGTTTTATTTTTTTGCATTTCAGCTTGCAATTTGAATGTTTTCAAGATTCCACTTTGTAATAGATGTGGATAAATATTATTAAATGAAAATAATGCCAATGCACCTCTTGTACATGTCATTGAAATCAATGAAAGTATAATTTTCAACAAAATCCAAGACAAGCATGATAATGTTAAGTGGAAAAGTCTTAAAGCATGTCATATATTGTTCATCTTGGAATAGGCATGAAAATTGCACAATAAGTTTTTGCAATTACAGTAATGTGTAGAAAAAATATATTTGTGAAATGGGTTTTTTATACTGCAACTTCAAAACCTTGTTGTCAAGGCCTACCTTTGTTTTCCCATGCATTACTTTCTGATAACACTTCTAAAGCATCATTTCGCACTCCTTTTATCCTCTTCACTAAGATAAGTCATGAACATGTCAATTCCATAATCCTCACATTCTCCCTTTAAGCAAGCCGAGTTTTGAAATGTGGAATGTCCTAGTGGACATAAAAGAGATGTCCACATATCTATCAAACCTTGGAATGTAGTCCTAATAGCCTTGCACATACCTACGGTGGAACTACAACAAACATCACATTCACAGGTACAATGTTTCCCATGAATGCCCTTACTTTCACCTTGCATGTTGTTGAAGCCATATTGGAGTTCAACCATATCAACATCGTATTTACAAGCATAGGTGTTTCCTTCTTTCAATTTTTGGACATAATATGGTTTGAATTTTTCAAAAACTCTCAACCTTACATTACTGCCATGGGCCTTCATAAAGTAAATATATAATTATAACTACAAACTCCAACCAAACCACAATTAAATAATTGACCTACAAGATAAATACCTTAAGTAAATAGGAAAGTAATCAAATGCGCTTTCACCCATTTCAACATTAGAAGAAATGTATTTTACTCTTAATTTTCCTTATTTCCAAAATTGGGACTTATCAAGTGGCATTAACATTTGGCCACCACATTACATATGTAAAACCATGAATAATGACTTTTATTTTGAAATTTTTTGTTAGAGCTATTTGTCTATAACGAAAAAATGGGTCTCATTTCCAAAGTTAATTAGGGTTTTGTTGTCATTACAAGAAATCATGGGTTTTCAAAAGGTTCAACTTTGACTAAAATGTCTACATTAACTAAAAAGATGTTCACATTAATTGAAAGCATGGGGCATGAAAGATGCATGATTTTATTGGTTGGTTCTTTTTATTAAAATTACCATTTCAATTAAATGTTAAATTGTACATCTAATCAAAATGGATAATTTTTTTGAATGGTCTATCAAGATGCCCATGATTTAATCAAATTGACCATTTAAATAACTATGTTTAGTCAAATTGGCCATATTAATTTGGTTAGCTAACCTACTTGCTATGCCTATTAGGCGTGTAGATGCACAATCGGGTGTTTCACTATTGTGATGAAACGGTGTTTTTTTTCTTGAGTATATTTTATTTAAATGCATATGGTGATTAATATATCCCTAGATTTACTAATTAGGAATTGGATATTTTTCATTATGAAAAGTATTGTGTGGTTATTTATTGGTAAAAAAATCATTTGTTAGTAGTAATGGACTTTTGAAGTTGAAAAATATGGATTGGTCATTTGACTGAACCATCACAAAATTGATAAGATTATATTGATTCACATTCCAAATTTTTTATTGGAACTCCATATATCAAGTAATACAAGATGATAAATTCATACATGAAATCTTTTATTTGAAAGCCTTAATTGTTTGATAGATAATGGTTAAAATTTGACCATATTTTCATAAGTCCATATGAGTTGCAAATTTTGTTTGTTTTTCAATTTTTTTGTTCAAAAAACATATTTTTTGAAAGTTTTAAATGGGGCATTATTCCTCAAAACTTTGTGGGTTTTCCTTTTAGAATTTCCAAATTCAAAAATGACATGAGCTACATAAATACAAGTTTTCACATATATTTGGGAAGGTTTGTAGATGATTGAACATGTATTATGTAAATATTAGAACAATAAAAAAATTTAAAGTAAAAACCATGTCCATTTGAATCATTTAAAAAATTCTTATATGGACTTATAGGGAATACAATTATTGATATTGAAACACTCAATCATGCATTCACCTAGGCTAGTACCTACTTACCTAACATATACCTTCCTATGTCCTACCTACCTACATATCTATTTACCTATCTCCTACATGCCTATGTATCTATTTACCAACCTAATTACCTACCTACATATTTACCTACCTACCTACCTACTTACCTACTTATATTTTACATAAATAGATACATATATCTACAAACATAGGTGTGTGGTGGCCTTATCAAAGGATTCTTGATGGGAACCCTTTGGAACCCATGGTTTGACATGAGTTTCTAACATGGTCATTATTAACCATAATATCATTCTTACAAAGAAATCCATACCTTATCCAATTTACACTACTAAGACAGATCTCAATGTTCATAATGAAAGTTTTTAGAATGGCTATTCAAGCCAATTAGGAAAAGAACAATTTTGACATGGTGAATATGTTATGTTTTACTTTATGGGATGCAATTTGAAAATAGTGGGAAATTTTATGTAATCCCACCCAAATTGTAATTTTGTGGAGTTAAAAATCATTTTTTGTTAAAGGTATAAAATTGTCCAAACTCATGAAGAGGTCTATATGGCATTCAAGGCGATCAAGTAAATAGCAAATGAGAAAGTAAAAATATACTATGAAAGTATCATTCTTAAAAGTTGGTTTGTTGCTTTATTTGAAGGTGGCCACAATAAAGATGAAATGTGACACATTTTAACATAAAAAATATTGTTATTTACAAAAAAAACATGGGTGACACTAATGAATACCAAAATTACTTGAACCATTTACAACATTGGAAAGGTTAACTGACTCAAAATGCACAAATTTCATTTGTGGTCATTGTCACAAAATTAAACACACCAAGAAAAGATGCCATGGGACTGTTGATAATTGGGCAACAAGTTGAAGGGGAAAAAAAGGTTTTGATGAACAAGGTTGCAATCCAACAAATTAACAAGGGAACTGGAACCCAATCCAATAAATAGAAAAATTAGAACCAAAGTAAAAAAGGTGATCCAACCACTTATCATTGTTTCATTTGTGGATCTATGGACCACAAGATCCATGAACCACAAGATCTATGATTGCCCACATAGGTAAATAGCTCAAGGAATTTAAAGGAGAAGAAGAATTTTATTATAAAACAAAAAAAGGAGGATGTTGCCAACATGATTTTTGCAATAAGAACTTGAATCAAAATGCCAAAAAAAATGGTGTTAAAGGAAAAAGAGCTTTGAAAGACAAGGGTTGTAGTTAATTGGACGAAATGATAAAAACTCCAAAAATATTTTAACATTATTTAACAAATATATGAAAGAGAACTACATTTAAGGAAAACTTTGGGATGTACCTTGTTGTTTATAGAAGTTCCTACCAAAAATGGAGCTACCATAAACGAAGGTGCATCAAAAGTTTTTGTAATATCGAAAAATGCAACCACTAAAAATGTTCTAGTACTACATGACATTAAGGAACACTTGTTGGAAAAACATACTTTCACAATGGGCCAACTTTTCATTTGGTTCATGATCTAAAATAATATGTATTTGCTAAACTTGTCCCTATTAGGAAACCTATTATTTCCTAATAACCAACTCCCACATTAACTTCAATAGCCATAGATCCTCACATGGTCTTCATAAAAATACATACGGGGAAGAACTTGGTTGATGACATTATTATAATATGTGAATTTTCAAAATGTCAATTGACTAATAAGTTCTTTTTTATTAGTGGACATGTACATTTGATTACAAGCCCAGGGCTTGAATGACATGTGTATTTTTTACTAATAAACTTGATTAAATGACCTATGATTATATGTCAAATTGAACATCCAATGAAATTGGACAAAAAAATGACTACCTTGGTGAAAATGACTAATGGCTTCTAGTTAACTTGGACATCTAATCAAGTTGGACAAATAAAATGACATCCTTAATCAAGGTGAACAATGGTGTTTTAATGAAATGGGACATCCTATGTTATTTAATTGGTCAAAATAACTACTAATTAGGCTACTTGCAATAGCCTAGGCCTACCCACATATCAGCTTTCTTACCTATGTACCTACATATTTCCTATTTCCCACCTACCATCTTACATTCCTTACATACCCACCTATCTCTTACTTCCTGAACACCTACCATCTAAAATCCTTACCTACCTACCCATTTACTTACTTACCTAACTTCCTACTTCCTATTTACCTACCCTTCAACCTAAGCATCATGTAACCTATCTATTAACTACCTAACTTTTTCACTTACCTACAT
>Ga0116226_10005829_pt1 | contig 11026 bp, 7 predicted proteins | sample S1TSphfallax_FD_89692 | JGI IMG/M metagenome (GOLD analysis project Ga0116226, IMG submission 89692) | Host-associated microbial communities from peat moss isolated from Minnesota, USA - S1T2_Fa - Sphagnum fallax MG | ecosystem: Host-associated > Plants > Peat moss > Unclassified | place: USA...
CGAAACCGCAAGTACCTTCAACTGACCGCCCTGTTATCATCACTTCCATCGGCTCGGCCGTCTTTACTGCATGACTGTCACTCACCAAGGCCGCCAGACCGCTCCCTCAATCACGGGAGGCACTCTCGAATGAGTCTGCTTCCGACAGCGCATTGGCAAAGCTCCAACCGCCATAAGGCCTTCGTCCTCGCCGTCGTCCTTCCTGCGGTTGCCGCCCTCGCGACCTACAACTACCCGCCGCTGCGCGCGCTGCCCTTCGCGCTGCACTACATGGCGATGGCCATGGTTGCCACTCTGGGCGGCTTCTTTCCCGCGCTGCTCTCCGTTGCGCTCTCCACCGGTGCCACCTTTATCCTTCTACCTGAGCCGCACGGCACCGCTCACACGCTGCTGGTCATGCTTCTCCGTCCTCTGGTGCTTCTCGCCTCGGCGGTCGTCATCACTCTTGTCACGCGCAACCAGCGCCGCGCTGCTGCCGCCCTCGAGGTCGCCCTCGCCACGCTCCGCGAGCAGTCCGTCGCCCTCACCGACTCCCAGCACGCCAGCAAGTGCGCCGCCTGGACCTACATCCAGGGCGACCGCACCCGCTGGTATCCCGGCGGATACGAGGTCTTCGGCATCCCCACCGCCGAGCTCGAAGCCATGACCTCGCCGATCCCCCTCATCTGGCCCGACGACCAGCCCATCGTCCGCGCCGCCGTCGGCAGGATGGTTGCCGAACGTTCCTCCCTCCGCGTCGAGTACCGCGTCCTCTTCCCCGACGGTGAAATCCACTGGAGCGAGGCCCGCGGCAACCCCATCGAGGGCCAGCCCGGCCTCTGGCGCGGCGTCACATTCGACATCACAGAGCGAAAACTTGCCGAGGCCGCACTCGTCAACTCCGAAAAACTCGCCGCCGTCGGCCGCCTCGCCTCTTCCATCGCCCACGAGATCAACAACCCTCTCGAGGCCGTCACCAACCTCCTCTACCTCGCCCGCGCCGATCGCTCCCTCAGCCCCGCAACCTTCGACTACCTCGACGTTGCCGACCGCGAACTCGCCCGCGTCACCGAGATCGCCCGCCTCGCCCTCGGCTTCATCCGCACCAGCGCCCAACCCCGGGATCTCAAGATCGTCGATGTCGTCGAGGACGTCCTCGCACTCTTCCGCCACCGATTCGAGATGAGGAACGTCCAGATCGACCGCCAATACCAGCCCGGCGTCCTGGTCCGCATCGTTCCCCACCAGCTTCGCCAGATCGCCACCAACCTCATCTCCAACGCGCTCGACGCATCATCGCCCGGAAACCCGGCATCCAGCGCCCGCGTCACCATCCTCGTTCTTCTCGAAGCTGATCGCGAGGGTCGTCAGCGCGCCGTCTTCCAGGTCGACGACACCGGCACCGGAATCGCCCCCGCCCACCTCCACCGCATCTTCGAACCCTTCTTCACCACCAAAGAGGACACCGGCACCGGCATCGGCCTCTGGGTCACCCGGGATCTGGTCGAGAAGAACGGCGGCACCATCTCCGTCCGCAGCGGCGGCCTCCCCAACGGCGTCCGTACCTCCTTCCGCGTCGAACTTCCCGCCTGCCCCGTCCCCGTAGCCGCGATTCAAGCCGAGCCCAGCGTATCCGCAGTGTAGACGTTCCGTCCGAGTTGCAGGAACTTTGATCCCGACCGAAGTTTGGCGCGCCTTTGCGCCAAACGCAGTCGAAGGACCTGTGGTTACCCGGACTTGCACAGACGCTGGCATCGCCATCGCTCTGCCGTATTCTGAAAGACGTGATGAAGAACGACCATAACAACAAGAGCCCCATCCGCATCGGCTCGCGCGGCTCCCAGCTCGCCCTCTGGCAGGCCAACCACATCCTCTACGCCCTGCGCGACGCCGGCTACCGCGCCGAGGTCGAAGTGATCCGCACCACGGGCGACCGGATGCAGCAGCCCGGCTTCGTTCCGCCCCCCGGACTCGACGGCAAGGGCATCTTTATCAAGGAGATAGAAGAGGCCCTCGAATCCGGCCGCATCGACCTCGCCGTCCACTCCCTGAAAGACCTGCCGACGACGCTGGCCCCGCAGTTCACCCTCGCCGCCATCCCAAAACGGGCGGATGCCCGCGACGTTTGGGTCTGCGAGGAGTTCTGGGGACTCCACACCCTCCCGGAGGGCGGCCGCATCGGCACCACCAGCCCGCGCCGCCAGGCGCAGCTGCTCGCCCTCCGACCCGACGTCACCTTTGTCGAGATCCGGGGCAACATCGACACCCGCCTCAAGAAGCTCGCCTCCGGCCAGTGCGACGCCCTCGTCCTCGCCGCCGCCGGCCTCGACCGCCTGAACCGCGCCGAGTGGGTCCACCAACGCTTCTCCCCCGACGAACTCTGTCCTGCCCCGGGACAGGGTGCCCTCGCCCTCGAAACCCGTGCCGACGGCTTCCCGGCCGCCGAATCCCCAGATCCCGGCCGGGACGCCTCGCTCCGCGCCATCCTCGCCTTCCTCGACCACCCCCCCACCCGATTCGCCGTCGAGACCGAACGCATCGCCCTCGACGCCCTTGGCGGAGGCTGCCAGCTCCCCGTCGGGATCCACGTCGTCCCACCTTCCGATGTTGCACCCTCCACGGCGCTCCCCCACACTCCTGGCTTCGACCACTACCGCATCTACGGCCAGGTCGTCGCACCCGACGGCGAGACCATGGTTCAGCTCGATCAGATCGAACCCGCCAGCCGCCAGCCGACACCCCGCTCCCTCGGCGAACGCATCGCCCGCGACCTCGTCTCCCGCGGCGCGCTCGACCTGCTTCATGAGCCTGTCGCCACATAAGGCCCAGTCTGGAGGGATGACATCGCCCCGCTCTCGGAGGAGCAGCGGGCTTTAGCCCCGCGGTCAATCGCCGCCGGAGTTTTGTGGCCTTCAGCCCCCAGCTCTCTTCAAACGAACTCCCGCAAACCGCTTACCCATCTCTTGTCAGCCAGATAACATAAGAATAACGATACCCCGGATTCCACCCTCTGGACATCCCCGCCGCCCGCCTAAACTCTTTCCGGCTAATCGGTCGGCGGCCTTTGCCGATGAATCTCCCATGCCGGGTAGGGATAAGTCGTCGGGTCGCGCGCGCTCTCTACCCCTGGTAAAGAGCGAGGTCGTGTATCCCCGGGGGCCTGTCGCCCGCCAATCCGACCCCGTCGTCCAGGCCGCCCGCGCCACCCTGGCTCAGCCCGCTCCGACGCTCCAGCACGCCGACCCGCCCCGCTCCGAAGATCGACCCATATCCAGCTCGCCCTCCCCCATCGACCTCATCAGCCGACTCGTACTCGATACCGTCGGGGAGGGAATCTTCTGTGCGGACGCCGATGGTGTCACCACCTTCGTCAATCCCGCCGGCATCCGCATGCTCGGGTGGAGTAGCGAGGAACTCGTCGGAAAGCGCCAGCACGACATCGTCCACCACTCCTTTCCCGACGGCACACCCTACCCCATCGAAGAGTGCCCCATCTACACCGTCCTCAGCACCGGCCGCGCCCAGCACTGCGAGGACGAGGTCTTCTGGCGTCGCGACGGAAGCTGCTTCCCCGTCGCCTATACCAGCACCCCCATCTTCGACGGTCGCACCATCGTCGGCACCGCCGTCGTCTTCCAGGACATCTCCGAGCGCACGCGCCGCGACCGATGGCAGCGCTCGAAGGATGCCGTCTTCCAGGCCATCACCAAGCACGACGGACTGGAGAACACGCTCCAGCTCCTCGCCGACGCCTACGCAGAGTACCAGCCCGGCTGTGCCATCGCCATCCTTCTCCGCGACAACGACGCCGACACCAACATGTCGCTCGTCGCCAGCTCCGCACTCTCCACCGCCCTCAAGGCGCGCCTCCAGGTCGTTGCCATCGAGCAGGGCGTCACCGTCTGCGGCCACGCCGCCGCCACCGGCAAGGAGGTCATGGCCGACAGCCGCACCCCAGCCTCCGGCGGAGACCACTTCGTCGAGACCTCCGGCCGCGACCAGATTCGCTGCCTCGCACTGCCCATGATCTCCGCCACTGGCCATGCCATCGGCGTGGTCGCCTTCATGATCGAGGTCGGCTCGCAGAGACCCGCGGAGGTCCGACAGGTTCCCGTCGCCTTCGCCCTACCCATCGCCCTGCATCTGCCAATGGCTGTCGCCGAGCACGGCGGATTCCGCGGCGTCCGCGACCTCGCCCAGGTTGCCATCGAACACCGCAACCTCCAGACCCGACTCATCCACCAGTCGCAGCACGACCGGCTCACTGGCCTCCCCAACTGGCTCCTGCTCGAAGAGCGCATCAACCAGTTCATCCGCTCCGCGGACCGCGCCCGCACCAGGCTCGCCGTCTGCTCCATCGACATCGACCGCTTCCGCCGCGTCAATGAGAACTTCGGCCACGTCGCCGGCGACGACCTTCTCCAACAGATCGCCGCCCGCTTCCGCACCGTCCTCCGCAAAGGCGATATCCTCGGCCGCCAGGGCGGCGACGAGTTCATGGTCCTGCTGCCTGACATCGGCGAACCCGCCGACGCCGACATCACCTGCCGCAAGCTCCTCCAGACACTCAACGACCCCTTTCAGATAGACGGCAAGCCCGTCACCGTCTCCGCCAACATCGGCATCAGCATCTATCCCGACCACGCCCCCACACCCTCGCAGCTCGCCCAGCACGCCGACACCGCACTCGACTTCGCCAAGGAAAAGGGCGTCTCCAAGCTCAAGATCTTCCGCCCAGACCTCGGCCATAAGGTCCGACAGCTTGCCGCTCGCGAGTCCGCGCTCCACACCGCCCTGCAGAAGAACCAGTTCTATCTCGTCTACCAGCCACTCTTCGACTCCGACCGCGCCGTCCACGGCTTTGAGGCACTCCTCCGGTGGCAACACCCCGAACTCGGCAACATCCCGCCGGACCAGTTCATCCCCCTCGCCGAAGACACCGGCCTGATCCTTCCCATCGGCGAGTGGGTGCTTCGCGAGGCCTGCCGTCAGGCCATGGCCTGGTCGCCCAACCGGCTCGCCGCAACCAAAATCTTCGTCAATATCTCCGCCCTCCAGCTTGGACAGCCCGAATTCACCCAGTCCGTCAGCCAGGCACTGAAGGAGACCGGTCTGCCACCCTCGCGCCTCGAGCTCGAAGTTACCGAGAGCTTCATCGTCCCCAGCTTCAAGAAGGCCACCCAGCGACTCCAACCCCTCCAGGACCTCGGCGTCTCCATTGCCATCGACGACTTCGGCACCGGGCACTCTTCATTCTCTGTCCTCCACAAGCTCCCCATCAACGCAATCAAGGTCGATCGCTCCTTCGTCTCACGCATCGACAAGGACGCCTCCGGCCTCTCCACCGTCAAGGCAATCGTCAACCTCGCCCACCAGCTCGGGATGTTGACGGTCGGCGAGGGCGTCGAGACCGAGGAGCAGTTTCGCCTCCTCCAGGAGATGAGCTGCAACTACTACCAGGGATACCTCCTCGCCAGACCCCTCTCCGTCGATGCCGTCCACCAGATGTTCGCCGACCCCGCTCAGCCCCAGTCCATCGCCGCTCCCGCCCCCAAATCCCACGCCGCCAAACACCCCGAACTCCGCAAGTCCGCCTGACGCCCAAAACTCCCACCCGGCTGCCCCACGCATGACGTTCCCATCGTATTGGGCGGGAGCCGCGAAAGCCAGATCCGCGCCTTTGCTGCCATAATGGCTGCGCCATGCGAATCCTCATTAGCCTCTTCCTCGCCTCGCTTGCAGCCTATGCTCAGACTCCATCCCCGCACCTCGAACAGCGCGGCCCCAACACCCAGCTCATCGTGGACGGCCAGCCCTTCTTCCTCTTCTCCGGCGAGCTGCACAACTCCAGCTCCTCCAGCCTTGAGTACATGAAGCCCGCGTGGCCGCGCCTCGCCGCCATGCACCTCAACACCGTCCTCACGCCCATCTCCTGGGAGCTGGTCGAGCCCGAAGAGGGCCGCTACGACTTCACCCTCATCGACGGCCTCATCTCCCAGGCCCGCGAGCAGCACCTCCACATCGTCTTCCTCTGGCTCGCCGCCTGGAAGAACGGCATGTCCGGCTACCCGCCCGTCTGGGTCAAGCGCGACACAAAGCGCTTCCCCCGCGTCGTCTACAACGGTGCCGAACAGACCATCCTCAGCACTTTCGCCCCCGCCACCCGCGACGCCGACGCCCGCGCCTTCGCCGCCGTCATGGCCCACCTGAAAGAGACCGACAGTCGCGACCATACGGTCCTCATGATGCAGGTCGAGAACGAAGTCGGCACCCTGGGCGCGGCCCGCGACCACTCGCCCGCCGCCGACAAGGCCTTCGCTTCGCCTGTCCCGCCGGCGCTGATGACCTACCTCGAAGCCCACCGCGCCACGCTAGACCCCGAGTTCAAGGCCTTCTGGGAGCAGAACGGCGGAAAGACCTCCGGTACCTGGGCCGAGATCTTCGGTGAATCCGACAGATCAGCGGAACTCTTCATGGCCTGGAACTACGCCACCTACGTCCACACCGTCGCCGCAAAGGGCAAGGCGGCTTATGACCTGCCGATGTTCGTCAACACCTGGCTCGGCGGCGGTTCGGCCCGTCCCGGCGACTATCCCAGCGGCGGCCCGCAGCCCCGCGTCCTCGATATCTGGAAGGCCGCCCGCAGCCTCCAGCCCGGGCCCTCCATCGACATCTACACCCCAGATCTCTACTCGCCCGACTTCGCCGGCTGGGCCGCCAAGTACCATCGCGACGGCAACCCCTTCCTCCTTCCCGAGACCGTCGGCGGCGAGGCCGGCGCCGCCAACATCTTCTACGCGGTCGGCGAGCACGCCGCCCTCGGCTTCTCGCCCTTCGCCATCGACGCCAGCCTTCACGGCGGCGCAACGCCCCCAGCCGGCCCCGCCGGCGACAAGGCCGGCCTCGAAGCCCTCTCCGCCAGCTACGAGACCCTCGACGAGATCATGCCGACCGTCCTGGCCCAGCAGGCGCTGCCGCTCGACAACGGCAACCCCCGCACCCACGGCTTCCTCCTCGATAAAGACCACTCCTTCGCCGACTTCACTATGGGCGGCTACGTGGTCCGCGTCAGCCTCGACGAACTCTTCGGTTACCACGCCGACAAAGGCTTCGGCCTCCTCGTCCAGACCGGCCCGGAGGAGTTCCTCGGCGCGGGCAAGGGCTTCCGCGTCGCCTTCACTCCGCTCACGCCCAACTCGAAGAGAGTCGGCATCGCCGCCATCGACGAAGGCCATTTTGTGGAGGGAAAGTGGACCCCGGGCCGCCGCCTGAACGGCGACGAGAACGACCAGGGCCAGATGTGGCGCTTCGACCCCCGGGAACTCCACATCGAGAAGGCGACCCTCTACCACTTCGACTGACCCGGTCACTGGTCGGGGTGCCCCACGTCTCGACGTTGAGACGTGGGTCCATCTGCGCCACAGTCCTCAATGCGTCGTGTAGATTATCTTCGTGCCTTGCACCCTACACGAAGCCCTCGTCTCCGCCTTCCCGCCGCCGCGCCGCGCGCTGCTCGACCGCATCGTTCTCCGCGCCCGCGCCGACGCCGACCATGCCCTCATCACTCCCGGCACCGGAGCTCCCAGCACCGCGAAACGAGCTGCCGCAGTCCAGATGGCACTGAACGGCGAGGAAGCCCCCACCATCGCCGCCGCCGTCCGTCTCTCCGAGCCCCGCGTCGCCCAGGTCCTCGAAAACGTCCTCGCTTCAGGCTTTCCCGCCCTTTACCCCGCCTTCGTCGAAGAGGTCCCGCTCCCCGACGGCTTTACCGGCCCCACCCTTTGGAAGATCCTCCAGCCAATCATAGATTCCAGCCCCAGCTCGCGGAACGTCCGCGCCAGCAGGTGGAACCCCGCCTTCCTCCTCGAACACCTCATCACCCAGGGCACGCTCGAAGACCTCAGCAACTCCGGTATCGAGAGGATCATCCGCCGCTACCTCGACCCCGAAAAGACAAGGAACTCGATGACCTTCGAGTACGCCGACTCCGGCCATACCCCGCCCAGCACGAACGCCTCCACATGGGGACCCATTCTGGGCCTGGCCTTCGGCATCCTGATCCTCACGATTGCCGTCAGTGCGGGCATCGTCTTTGTCGGACTCTTCGCCGTTCTCGTGATCTTCCTCTTCGCGAATATGCTGGTTAAGCAACTCCTCGAAATCCGCCTCCTGCGCCGCGTCATCGCCCACAACGAGAAGCACGCCGCAGCCGCCCCTGCTGCCGCGGCACCCGCCCAGCCGCTTCACCCCGCCGTCCACAACCCCGTTCCTCCGCCGCCCATCACCATCCTCCACGCCGCCTCGCTCCCCGCCGTCCCCTGGAAGCTCGACCTTCTCTCCGACACCACCAACGCCCTCGGCCAGACGCCCGTCAAAGTCCTCTATCTCTGGGTCTTCGCCGCGCAGGCCGACCAGGGCGGCTACGAGACAGAGGGCTGGCCGCAGATCGGCCCCGTCCACCTGCTGCTGAACGCCACCGCCCTCCGCATCGGCCAGCTCATGGGCGACCTCGACAAGCTTCTGGTCGCAGACCAGTCCACCCTCGACGCCACCATTGCCGCCTACGACGACCGCGCGGGAACCTACAAGCGGCCCATGCTCTTCGTCATGGGTGCGATCGGCAAGTACCTCTACCGCGGCTTCCCGATCCACACCCTCGTCTGCAACGACGCCGTCTGGAAGCCCGCCGTCCACCAGCTCGCCGCCCGCTGCGACCTCGCCGTCGTCAACCTCTCCGGCTTCAACCCCAGCCATCCCGGCCTCGAGTACGAGATACTGCATCTCCTCTCCGGTGGCCCGCCCCGCCAGTTCGTCTTCATCTATGAGCGATACACGGACGCCGACGCCGTCATCAGCATGGTGCTCGAACTGTGGGCGCGACTCGATCCCCGCCCTGCCACTACCCCCGAACTCCTCTTCCTGCGCGTCCCCGACTCCCAGAACACAGGCTACGCCGTGCAGTTCCTCCCGCCCGGCAAGAAGCCCGGCTGGGTTGTCCGATCCATGATCGACCGCGAAGGCGAGTACCTCCCCATCGCCCCGCGCATCCTCGCGTATCTCGACGATCGCGCATCCGCCCGAGCGCCGGAAGCACAGGCCGCCGTTTGACTCCTCCGCCGCGCAAGCCGCGCATCCTCATCACCCGCACCCGCCACCAGGCCTCCGAGCTGGCGCAAACGCTCGAAGCCCTCGGCGCGGAGACGATCCTCATCCCCACCATCGAGGTCGCGCCGCCCGCCTCCTTCGAGTCGCTCGACGCCGCCATCGCGATCATCAGCCAGCCCGAAAACCTCATCGACTGGGTCATTCTCACCAGCGGCAACGCCGTCCATCCGCTGGTCGCACGTGCTCGGGAGCAGGGAAGAGACCTCCATCTGAACCGCATCGCCGCCATCGGCCCCGCCACCGCAAAGGCGGTCGAAGAGATGGGCCTGAAGCCGCTGCTAGCCCCAGTCCTCATCGCGCATGAGTTCGTCGGCGAAGCGCTGGCCGAGGACCTCCTTGCCCAGGCGAAGGGTTTACCGCAGCACTTCCTGCTCGTTCGCGCCGAAGAGGCGCGGGAGATCGTCCCCGGCATCCTCGAGGCCGCCGGCCACACCGTCATCGTCGCCGCCGCCTACCGCAACGTCGTACCCTTGGACGCCATCCCCGCCCTGCGACGCATCTTCAGTTCGCCGGAGTCGTGTCCCGACGCCATCACCTTCACCAGCTCCTCGACCGCGCGCAACCTCATCGCGCTGCTCGAGTCCGCCGGCCACCGCATCCCGCCGTCAGTCGTCATCGCGTCCATCGGCCCCATCACCTCGGGAACCCTGCGCAGCCTGGGCTGCGAGCCGACCCTCGAAGCACCCCAGGCGACCGTCGCCTCGCTCGCCTCCGCCATCGCCGCACACGTGGGGCTCAGTGAGCAAACAACATCGACGGATCCGCAAACGCTTTGAACTCCAGCGCATTCCCCGCCGGGTCGAGAAAGAACATCGTCGCCTGCTCGCCCACCTCGCCAGCGAACCGGATATGCGGCTCAATCACAAACGCCACTCCCGCCGCGCGAAGGCGCTCTGCGAACTTCGTCCAGACCTCCATGGTCAGCACGACGCCGAAGTGCGGCACCGGCACGTCGTGGCCGTCTACGGGATTGTGGTGCTGAGTCGCCGCTCCGTTGCCCGGCTTGTGATGCGCCACGATCTGGTGCCCGAAGAGGTCGAAGTCGATCCACTCCGGCGCGCTGCGTCCCTCCGGGCAGCCGAGAACCATGCCGTAGAAGTGCCGCGCGGCTGCAAGGTCATCCACGGGAAACGCGATATGAAACGGGGTAAGCGACACAATGGCTCCTTCCTATAGATTCTAAAAGGCGATGCAGCATGCATGGAATCTGGATCACCACGAACTCCACGTCTTATCACCCGAGTTGCACAGCGTCTCGATCCCGCACTCCGCGCACTTCGGCTTCCGTGCCACGCAGACCGCCCGCCCGTGGTGGATCAGCTCATGCGAGAACGCGATCCACCGGTCCTGAGGAATGATCTTCATCAGGTCCTGCTCCACCTTCGCCGGAGCGGTGTTCTTCGTCAGTTCCAGCCGCTTGGAGAGCCGCAGCACATGGGTGTCCACCACCACGCCCTCGGCGATGCCGTACCACGACCCCAGCACCACGTTCGCCGTCTTCCGCGCCACGCCCGGAAGGCGCAGCATCTCCTCCATCGTCTGCGGCACCTTGCCCTTGAACTCCTCCACCACCACCCGCGCCGCACCCTGGATCGACTTCGCCTTGTTGCGGAAGAACCCTGTCGTCTTCACCAGCTCTTCCAGCTCGGGAAGGGAAGCCGCCGCCATCGCCTTCGGAGTGGGAAACGCCTTGAACAGAGCTGGCGTCACCAGGTTCACTCGCACATCGGTACACTGCGCGGAGAGAATCGTTGCCACCGTCAGCTCCCACGCGCTCGTATGATGCAGCGCGCAGACCACATCCGGATACAGCCGCCGCAGCCCCGCGAGGATCGCCTCGATGCGCTCCGGCGCAAGCGGCTTCTTCGTCTTCACCCGCTTC
>Ga0116226_10005830_pt1 | contig 11026 bp, 13 predicted proteins | sample S1TSphfallax_FD_89692 | JGI IMG/M metagenome (GOLD analysis project Ga0116226, IMG submission 89692) | Host-associated microbial communities from peat moss isolated from Minnesota, USA - S1T2_Fa - Sphagnum fallax MG | ecosystem: Host-associated > Plants > Peat moss > Unclassified | place: USA...
ACTGACCTAGACTGGTAGTTCATACCCACCATAGTTTCTCAAGTGAAAGTGGTTTCTTTTCTTCTAAGCATTATAAAGAATAAAGATCCCTTCCTAAGTCTAAATCAGGGTCTCCCAGTCCAAGTTTTAATGTTTCCTGGGTTATTTACAACCACATAAAACACTAAAGACCTGGGATTTTTTTTTTCCTTTGTTATTTGCCATCCATTGTCAGACAACCTTCTAGAAGCCTTTGCCTACCACATCTTGTATAAATTTCTATTTATTATTCTTTTAGAAGCTTTAGCCAACTTTGTCTTAATTTTTGCTAATTATTCATCTAGAAATTTCTATTGATTATTCCTCAATTTTTTGAGAAATCTTTCACAGTGCGAAATGAATCTTAGGGTTTGACACCATCCCTTCTTCAATTCATTAGATGGGTTTGCCTCCTAAGTTTCAGTTTTTTTTTTAATTTTTTTTTTAAAGTGATGAGCCAATCAAAAAAATGAAACTTTGAAGGTTACCCAAAATAGCAATTTCTATGTGAGGATGGAGTGCCTCGCCTTTAGCTCATATATATATATATATATTTAGAGATGTGAGTCAAAGGGAAGAACTTTTGGACAAAGGATATGAGATAAAGTGAACTGCTATTGGGAAATACATTGGGAACTAGAGGAACATGACTGGGAACCTAAGCAACATCATTGAGAATATGATAAGAATACAAGAATTTTAAAAATCCATCCTCAGACCCCCCTTCCCAAAGGCAAAAAGATGAACACTCTTGGGGGGTATGTTGAGTCCTCTTATTGGCTGCATGCATATTCTATTCCTAGACATGGTTGCAATCCATGTATATTTTACTTCTGCTAAGACCTTTACAACCAGGGTATATAACCACTTATGCATTGATTCTCAAAATATCTAAGAAATCAGTTCTAACATATAACCGTGGTTCTCAAACAAATATGAAACAGTTCCAAAGAACCAGTCAAAGAACTGTTGGTTTTTTCATGAAAACCAAACCATAGGTTTGTTAAGGTTTTTGAAATAACCAGGATTTACGATTCTTTGATTCTGAAATTTTTTTAAAAATCGAAACTGGCGGTTTTCTAATTCTTGGATATTTAAAGAACCAAAACCAATGTTCTTTAAAAGTTCAAAAGAACCACACACCACTGGTTAGGAATTTGAAAAATATAATAGAATTTATAGCACTCTTTTGTTTAATTTCCTTTACTCTGGTTTTACAAGGCAGATTTTGATGAATAACCTAATGTTGTAGGGGGAGATGGCTAGTGCACAAATAAGTTTGGCACCTTGTTGATGAGACTTGTCAATGTGACATTGTTTTGATGTCATGGTGATGGAAGAGGTCTTGAAGCCTTTGAAATCTCTCAATCCTTGATGTGAGATTGTAAACTATTGTTACAACTAAGTAACATGACAACTATAGTTGTGGACGGGACTTTAGGAATATGTACTAGTGATTTGGATTATGGACACTAGTTGATGGTGGTGTGCAAGTAGTTGACCATTTGTACTATGAATTGAACATGTAAGGTGATCCATACGATTCTTCTGATGAGGAATGAGTGGCACATCTTACACGACCCCCTCTTCACCCATTGGATGGCAATGTTAAACAACCAACACATGTGGATGAGGACCTAGACATGGTGCAACTTGTGAATGATGTTTTTGTTGTTGCAAATCATGTTGCAGCAGAATAACAAGAGAGGCAAATGTGGGGATTCTAGTTGAAACTAACATTTTGTTCGAACATGTGGATCAAGTTCTCCAAGATGGAGGGAATTCGATTGAAAGGGATAGATGCCATGTCATGGTCAACAACTTACATGGCAATCAAGTAGTGGTCCTACAAGCAACATTGAAGCCCATTTGCTTTCCATTCATGGAAATCCATTTAGGAATGGTGTAACAAATGTCAATGTTATGCCTAACAAAATGGACCCTACAAGCAATAATGTGGGAGTTGGTGGTGCAGGGATTGAACCACAACCATTGGGTGCAATACATGTAATTGATCACATCCCTATAGCTACCACATAAAACATACCAAAATACAACGATCTTCAAATTGGTGGAACCGCACCTAGATAACCTCAAAATTCCACTTACAAAAATAATATGCTACCAGGGCATGAGGTGATGGACGAGCTTGGAAGAATCCCACTATTTGAAAGTTCCACTTTAATCTACATTATTGATTTTCAATTGATGTAAGACACGTGGGGTCACAAAATGCATTTGTAAATGAAGTACTGGGATTATTAAAACAAAGCACAACCAAACACTTTACCCACCAGATAGCATTGAGGCATCAAATGTGTTAAATTGGCTTGGGTTGGCATACAATGTCATACATGCATGTGTGAAAGGTTACATGTTATTTCATGGACTCCATGAAAATGCAGATCATTGTGTGAAATGTGGTGAAATTAAGTATAAGTTGCATGGCAAGTCCATTGTTCCATGAAAGGTACTTAGGCATTTCCCATTTATACCATGGTTGTGAAGGATTTATAACACATCAATACAAGTAGAATTGATCACCTGGCATGCACAAAACAAAAGCATAAACATGATGGTGAGACATGCTATCAATTTAAAAAAATGGAAATTTGTGGATGAAAGATGGCTTGAGTTTGCCATGGAACTAATAAATGTGCGATTGGGCTTAGTAACATTTGGTGTGAATCCATTTAATGAAAAAAATCCATTTGGTCAACATGGCTAGTTGTGTTATTCAACTACAACATACCACCATGGCTTACCACGAATTTTTTTCATAATGTTGTCCTTAATCATCCCAAGGCCAAAGTTTGTCATAGGTGAAAACATAAACACATACTTCGAATTGCTAGTGGAAGAATTGAAAGAGTTGTGGCAAAATGGAGTGCATGTACATGATGCAAGCAACGTGCATGAAGAGCACCATTTTATGTTACGAGCCATCCTATTGTGGACAATTCATGATTTGCCAACGTACGGGGTTGTTTTAAGGTTGGCAACCAAAGGATATTGAGGGTGTCCCATATGTTCTGCACACACAATCTCCTGCCAGTCTAAGGCAATATGAAATACTGTGTAAACATGCCAACATAGGATATGGTTGCTTGAAGATCATGAGTTTTGTAAGGACTTGGTAGTGTTTGATGGGGTTCAAAAGATGGGTCTCCCTCCACCAAAGGTGACAATTGCTAACATTTTCAAGGAAGTTGAATTAAGGGCATAATGGCTTGCTAGTGGGGGGTGTCCAACAAAAGATGACCATGCCAAAAGGGATGGGATCAAGATAATGTCCATCCTATTTGAACTAGAGTATTGGAAGGTATTGGAATTATTGAATCTTTTGAAATTCCCCATGAATTGAAATCTCATTCAACTTGAACAATATTTAAGCAAGGCCATTCAATTTTGTTCATGTAATTATCCCCATTATATGATAGCCATGATTGTGCAATGTCAAGCTTCCAAGATGAAAATTCAGTAACACGCCCATGAAAATGATCACTTCAACATATTGTTAACAACAAGCACCATAATCATTAGAATGTCAATCCCTAGAAAGTTAACCAAATCACTTAAATGTCACTAAATAATCACCAAAACTTGCATCTATGGGTGCACCCAATGATGAACATTCAAGGGTTGTCATATGGTCACCTATATTGTTTATGGACATGTTGCAAGTTGATGTTGTGGGTGATAATAAATGAAGAGAGGGCAATGAATCCAAATAAATAACGATTTGCGTAAAATAACTCATATCGAGTTAATTGTAATGGGTGCATCTATTATGGGCAATGCATGAACTTACCTATTTGAAACACTTTGGATGTGATGCATGTGGAGCAAAATGTTTTAGATAACCTTTTGAGATATTTAATAGTGGAGGTGCAAAAGGACATGCAAGAGGCTGGTGTACATCAACATTTGTGGCTACAATTAAGGTCGAGATCATCTAACTATTTCAAACTAGTAGCCCCTTATGTCTTTAGATGAAAGAAAACAAGTCTTTTTTATAATTTGTTTTTAGTATTCGAGCTCCAATAGGATATGTTGCTATTTTTAAGAAACATGTGGGCCCAAAGAGGTTGTATGCCATGAAGAACCATGACCACCATGTTATGGTTCAACAAATACTACTAGTGAGTGTGCAGAATTTGTTGCAAGCAAGCCCGAGAACAACAATCATACAATTTGGGAAATCATTTCAAAGAATTTGTGCTAAGGTGTTGAACCTAAAAGACCCTGTGGGATTGTGAACATATGTAATGGAAACAATATGTTTGTTTGAGATATGGTTTCCACTAGGGTTCTTTGACATGATGACCCACTTTATTATTCATCTTATAGATGAATTAAAAATATGTGGGCCAGTAGGTGCCAGGTGGTGCTACCCAATGGAAATATATCTATCAGTCCTAAAAAGATATGTGAAGAATAAGGTTAGGCCAGAAGCTTGCATGGCATCTGGCTACATGTATGACGAAACTCTAAGGTTCTTGTCGCAACCCTAGCATTGGGCTTGCGACTAAGGCAAGGGCTTGCAAAGGTGTAGGCCAAGAGTGAAGTTCGAGAGTCACATTTCATGCTCCCGAGAATGTGGGAGAATAGGGAATGAACCTCCACACTCCCAAGTGAGTTCCCACTTTGGGAGTTGGAGTCTCAATGGACTCCCAAATCTTTAGAGAGCAATTGCAAGGGTCAAAACCCATTGGATTGAAGAGTTCCTTATATCCTTGGAAACATCTTGGAACATAAATGTCTAAAATAGGTTTGCATGACCCATTTGGATAATTAAAATTCAAGTTATAACCAAAAGAAAGGCCGAGAATCAAATTGCCAATTTGACTTTTGACCACTAAAAGTTAGGAATTGCCTAGAATTTCTTGCGTGTAGGTGGCATGCCACATATCATTGGAAAGGCATTGACAAGGGCTATAACTTTTCTTTAAACCTCACTTCAATCAAAGGTTTGCACACAAAGTTATGGGCTTCCAAAGTTGCAGGAGTCCCAATTTTGGGAATATTGGGACTTTCATTTGGGAATCCCGAGACAAAATGACATTTGGGTGCTAGCCTTGTGGCCATGCACATAGTATATTATAAGGGGCAAGGTGGTGGCTTCCCCTAACTTTGGGCTGTGGTAAGTATTGTCAATTCGTGTTTGCATGTGGCTCATCCGTGCACCAAAGGTGTTCCGGCTACGCAATAACCAACTTGTTGCTTAGTTTGTGCATGTTCATGTGAGTAATTAACGTGCTTGTCAATTTTCCTAGTCCCCATCCTAGAACTCCAACACGCCCCTCTACCCCCGAAGTGTTGTGAACCAAGGAGTGTGCCCCAACTTTAAAAGATTTGAATCCTCATTACTTTCAATAAAAATTTAAACTTGAGATAATACATCAAATCAAGCTATCTTTGAAAAGCACTAAATTTTAGCAATAATTAGATATGCATCATAAATTTTAGATATATTAATAAAGATTGAAATAACATTGAACACCATTTATGAACATGCCAAACTTGGTACTACTTACATGCAAGTTTAAACATTAATTTACCTACACATGTTTAATGTTTGCTTGTTTTAAAAAATTAAAGATTGTCATGGTGCACATAAATCATTTACCCTTTTGGTTGATTAAAAGAACAAATATCATGGTAGCTTCAAGATTTGTTGAATAATTAATTAATTTTGAATTTTCATTTCAAAAAAATAATAATGGTCTTAAAATAAATTGTAATATTATTAACGATGGATTAGCAATTGATTGAAGATGTAATGGAAATTAATCAACATTAAATGTTTTGTTTAATGTAGAATTGGGAGTTTGGAATTTGTACCATTAGATGTGCACACACCAAACTTTTTAAAAAGTTGGTTGGCACCCATAATTAACCATAGAATTCCAACTTTTTATTATTATGTGCACTTGAGTTCAATGAACTTGTACTAAAGGATCTTATATTTTAACTGCATGGTTCATATGTTAAAATATTTGGTCATCATTTTGAAGGATTGAAACCATGTAGCCACATAATGTTTGATAAATATTGATTTGGGATGCATGGGATAATTGTGGCAAACATGTACAACTTGATTGTGATTGCCATTGCATATTCTCAATTGCACAAGGCTTTTTTATTAATGGCTTACAATATGCATAAAATTAATCTATCTTGACTTTTACAAAGGATGGGACATGTAACATTATTATTTATTTATTTATTTATTTATTGGGGTAATGAAGGAAAATATTAATATTGGAATTCCATTATCTCACACCCAATTTAGAAATTCAAAAAGATATGTTAACTTGATAATCACTGAAAAATTGTATCCATGGAGACCACATTGCCCTACAACTAAAGTTTAAAAACCACTATAGCACAACTACTACCTCAATAGTGCAACTCCTCTACAACTACACCTTATAAGTACAGTGAACTAATAAATAAATTTGCACCTCAGAAAATAGGCTAGTTGCTAGGTATATGTAAATGGGTGTCTTATATGGTGACTTGTACGCATCGCATATATAGATGTAGTAAACTACATTTGATTTTTTGAGGAGTTGCATTGTACATGCATATTGCAACTAGCGTATGACATTCAAACATGTGATCATGCCACATGTTCACATTCCCACCGTCCAATAAATATGAAGCTTGCAATTAGTTTTTGCAAATGAAGCCCGTTGTCGCAACTTGTTGGCTGCTAGCTTACCACTAGTTACCACTACTATGCCACTAGGTATTTCATGTGTACCACTATAGTGTCATTATGTTTGACATTTGAGCCATTAGGTGGCCACTATTGGGCCACTAAGTAAGTATTACTTATTCATTATGCATATAAAATGTGAATTTGTAGGTGTCAAACCTGATCACAATTCTCCATAAATTTTATTTAAATATTTATATTGGATGTACATTAAGGTTTTCAAGCTTATACACCTATAATGTTTATAATTTACATGAGCAAGTGCGGAATTGATAATAGTTGATTCCTTTGCCAATAGCTCCTTGGCACCCATAAGGGTTGCATCTTATGGCATTGATGGGTGTGTCATTGGTGTGTTTAGACATGGCACACCATCATCAATGCCACTCGAAGTAGCACAAATATCCATCACAATGCGAGATGATCAAGATTCCTTTTAGACCACCACTTTCCATGAAGGATTTTATTCTTCATCCATGAAGAACATTTGTTGAACTTGGGCATGAAAAACAAAAGGTTGTTCATCCTCTGCCATCATATATTAGAAATTACAAACCAAGAACCTCACCTCATCTCGTTTATATGTTGGATTCCCCTTAACATCATTTTCGTTCCTAACCCATGCATATCGCATAAAAATGATGGGAATTGAAATGGGTCCATAATCTAATTTGAATGTCTTTTATAACACCAACATATTTTATTGTTGCATCACCATCCCCCATGTGGCTTTGTCATTAACAAAAAATTGATGCCACCCCATAATCAAAACTAACCATGCCTTTTGTAGTACAATCACTCATTCGAAAATGATTGCCATACACCTTCATTCGTTGATACCTCAATTGTTGAGAATTCAAGTTCAACTAGTTAGGTTTTCATTAGCACTAGAATAGGAAAGTATGTAGGTTACTTTCACAATGTTAAATTATTATTTTTACTTATATTAATTTAGTTATTTTTGGTTGGTCTCTTAGTTAAGTACCTTGGTGTTGATAGTTTGGTTTTCTTTTCTTCATTGCACAAGTTTGTGTCTTTGATGTGACAAAAACCTTGAAGATTTTTTGATGTTATGTTTCATGTTGTGAGCATCATGTTTTAGTTTCCTTTCAATAAAAATTTATGTTTACACTTAACTAAATCTCCTATTTGGTAAGTTGGTATTAGAGCTTAGGTTATTTGGTGAGAAAGTTGAAAGAATTCTAAAGCTAAAAAAATCAAAAATTACACCTTGAGAGTCTCTAGTAATATCATAGGAGTTTATCAAGTGCAAAAGACAAGAGAGTAAAAGAAAGAGTGAAGAAAAAGAAAATAAAAAAGGAGGTGAAAGGAGATCAACACATCAAAGGTTGTGAAAGTTAGATATTTAAGTCTAGATTTAGATCTACTTTAAAAAGATTTCGGAATGAAACTTGGAAGATTGTAGAAGACTATAAGGCCCTTCTATTTTCAAATGAAAAAGGATATATTTTGTGAGAGTTATGAGCTTTTGAAAATTCTATGTCAAATTTGGTTTTTTGTTCATATCTCCTTTGTTTGAATGTTTTTGGATTTACAACTTTGAGATTTTATAGATCATAAAGGATTACATATGTGAGACAAATTTCATGCCATTTAGATATGTATTGAAAGATATCCAAGTATTTAAAGTTTCAACCTTTGTTTCTTTTTAAAATGATAACTCTTTGTGATCATCATCAATAAGGTTAAAAGTTTAAGCAGATGTGGAGGACACATATTTAATGTGTCTCTAAAAAATTCAAGGAGTTTGGAGTTGTTGAAAGGGAGTTGTAAGTCATTTTGTGTTCGAGTCCCAATTTGAGCTGGTTTTAAAAAAATAGCAAGATCTTTCATTTTATGAAATAAAATGAACTAAAATTTTGAAAGGTAATAATATTAGACATAGTTTTCCATGTTTACCAAAGTTTCAAATCGATCTAAGTTCATATATGAACAATGTAACTTTGCAAAGTTGTTAATGACATAAGTTTACGTTGAGAAGATATTAAAACAAATTTTGGAATGGAGCAAATATAATTTAGGAAAAGACTTGAAGGAAGGAGTTTGGACTTTGAAGATTATGGAACACAAATACATATTAAGACCTTCATACAAAAATTTGGCATGTAATCATGTACTTAATACCATACAAAATATTATACAAAATGTATGTACATATACTTCAAACCTATGTATAATATAGACCTCATGTAATACTCAAGACATACGTACATATGCAAGGTCCATCTTGTTCAACCTTAACCCTAATCCTAATCCTAAAAACCTAAGGAAGGAAACACCCTAACCCTAACCTTAGAAACCCAAGGAAGGAAAGAAAAATCATTTCTTGATGCAAATTATTTTTGTAACCCTACGAAGACATTGAATGTTGCCTTGAAAGATGGCGGATGGATTTTTTAAAAGTATAATTGAGAAATTAAATAAAAATAATTTCCAAATGTTGAAATTTAAAATTATGAATTTTTTGATGAGGAAAGACTATTAGGATTTCATAACCAGTGATGAAAAAAACCTCCTTTCTTAAAAAACTCCACACAACAACAAATTCAAGCCAACAAAACTTGGCATAGAAAAAATAGGAAAGTCTTATATTGGTTTTTAATGAATGTGTGTGATTTGATGATTATGCATATTCAAGATGTAAAATCACCCAAACAAGCTTGAAATACATTGGTGAAGATGTATAACACCAATACATAAGCCTACAAAATGCAGCTCCAGCAAAGGTTGCATAATTTGCACAAAAATAAGATGAACACCAATGACTATTCTACAAAGGTGAAAAACCTTGTAGATGTTTTTGCATCTATAGGAACCCCTGTAATTAATGAAGATTTAATGGTTGTGACCTTGAATGGTATTGGAAAATAATATAGCCAGTTTCGAACTTCAACTGTAGTTCAAGAAACATTTCCTAATTTTCAATAATTGATAACCTTACTTATAAGTGAAGGGATGAAAATAGTTGGTATTTCATCTAGTGAAGGATCACAAAAAAATGTTTTGTACTCAAATACTAATAGAGGTAGAAATAGAGGTGGTAGATTTTCATCTTGAGGTCAACACAAAAGCTCACATGGTGGACATCATCAACATGAAGGTCAATTTCATGGAGGTGAATGAAGAAACTGTAGAGGAAAGGGAAGTCATGGAAGCAGTGGTGGAAGTCATCGAAGTCAATATTAAACAATGACTCGAAGTGTTACTATTGCAAGAAACCTGGGCACAAAAGAATTGTTATCAAAAGGAGCATGATGCATAAATGGAAAGTTGCAACAAGGGAATTATGCATCCACTAACAAATCAAGGTGATGAACAACTATTTGTGATGCAACACATGGCAAATTCAATGATAAGAGGTGTATTAGATAACAATGTTTGGTATGTGGGATCTGGAGCTTCAAACCACATGACTACTCATGGAGAATGGTTTAAAGACACAAAATACTTGAAAACATTGGGGTTTGTGGAAAGTGGTGATGACACTACACATCCCATCACACAAATTGGTAGGGTGCCATTGTCCATGCAAAATGGGCAAACAAAATATTTGAAATATGTACTTCATGTTCCAACCATAACAATGCATTTAGTTTCGGTAGGCCAAATGGTGGAATAAGGTTTACAGGTGACATTCAACCTAATGGATGATTTGTGGAGGACATGAAAAACCAAAACAAATTGATTACAAAAAGGAAAACAAATGGACTAATGTTCACCTTGGATGTGAACATGCCTAAAGTGAATTCCATGTTATTCACACATGGAAAAGGAGTTGGAAACATTGGAATTTGGCACAAGCGGGTTGGCCAATGTTAATATCCAACATCTTAAGTTGATGGTGAAACAAAATCTTGTTAGAGGTCTTCCCAAATTTGGAACAAAAGAGGTGATACCAAAAGTTTGTGAAACATGCCAATTGGGGAAGCAAGCTAGGCATCCATTCCTAAATCAAACAACTCATGCAAGTTCCAAACCTTTGGAAATGATCCACTAAAACATGTGGACCATGAAGACGAAATCCATTAGAAGATGTAGATACTACTTGAGTTTCATTGATGACCACACAAGGAAGGCATGAGTAAACTTCATGAAACAAGAAGGTGAAATGTTTCAACATTTTTTGAGTTTCAAAGCAATGGTGGAGAAGGAAAAGGGCATGAACATCAAATGCCTAAGGTCCAATGGAGGGGGATAATATTTTTCAAATAAATTTAATGAATACTTGAAGGAACAAGGAATTCAAAGGAAGTATTCATGTAG
>Ga0116226_10005831_pt1 | contig 11025 bp, 5 predicted proteins | sample S1TSphfallax_FD_89692 | JGI IMG/M metagenome (GOLD analysis project Ga0116226, IMG submission 89692) | Host-associated microbial communities from peat moss isolated from Minnesota, USA - S1T2_Fa - Sphagnum fallax MG | ecosystem: Host-associated > Plants > Peat moss > Unclassified | place: USA...
ATCTAGCCGGAGAGAAATGGCGCAGACGCAGGGCAACTACAGCCCTCCCGGGTCGATCCTCCGGATCACATGAGAGTCTCAATTACGGAAATTTTTCCGAGTTCCTCCAGTCTGAGTTTCCACTTCAATCTTGACATGATGTGAAGCCTGATTTCACCTTCGTCAGTCCGGATCATTAGAGAGGGAGAGAGAGAGAGTAAAGCGAAATTGGGAGCTTGATCAGGAGTTTCCAGTGCAGGATTTCTTGATGCCGAGCCTGATTGCCACGAGAGATGTTTGAAGATTTATAGTTAAATCAGCCAGCCTCTGCAGCAGCTGGTGAGTACTGGAGCAAGTAGACAACTCTAGTTGCAGACTTTAGATACCCAGCAAAAGACCAGTTTGCTCCACCCAAATGTACTAATTCTATAGAGAACTTTACTGCACGTGTAACAAATTGTTTCCACAGAAATCTAGTGTATCAGGATTGAACCTGATGTAATGCGTGTGTACCTAATGAGCTTGTCTAGAAGCAGTGTTTTATTTTGGGGCAGAAATCACCAAATTTTTTGTTGACATGAAAAATGTGATTTTGACCTATATAAAGGGTATTTATTTCATGGAAAAAAATGGCCCAAATTCGCCAGATTTAGAAGAAAAATAAATCCAAATTGCCACATTTTGATGATAAGTAAATTCCAGTAGGTAGCCAAGGATATAGAAGGATTCCGTTTTTATTTTCCTTTCACATCTAGTATGTAACCAAATCTGGTTAAATCATCTTATGGTGATAGCCACTTCAGCAAAGAAGAAGAAACTATGCCAAGCATGATGCTACTGTTTGTAACCAAGGTTTACAGCACTAGCTTCCTCAATGTACTGTACTTCAAAAAACACTTATGGCCAAGGCTGTCTTTGGAGGCAGATTTCTAGATACATACCCAATTGTGGTGAGCATCTTGCTAACGGGGCAGCACACCATTGGATAAGATCTTGAAAGTTATATTACGTACTTTGCTGCCTTCAGATTTTTTCTTACACCTCCTTTTTACTTTTTGTAAGTTCCTGGTTGGTTGAACCTCATAACTCACTCACTAATCATGTGTCCCATAACCTGTATGCTGTGCACTCTTGGACAATGGGTCATGTCTGGTGATGTCCTTGAGAGTGCTAGTTATTGTGAAGAGCCTCCAGCCACTCACACACTTTGATTATTCACAGTCTGTGCACTCTTGTAGCTGACCTGATCTATCTGATAAGCACTGACCCTCTCTGTGTGATATGTTTATTTTATGCCCTCATACACAAATTGTTCCAATTCATCCTCACAACTCTCATATGACATTTTGCATGTGCCCCTCCCCTCATGGATAGTTCGTCTCTGACCAAGAAATATCCCAATGAAATCCACTATCAAGAAATCAGACCCAGTTTTGATTCTACAGTCGAGTTTGGGTTCCAGTTCTGATTCCAGAACCAAATCCTGATTGAAACCTGGTTCTCATTTCAGCTCCAAAAATCAAAGCTGATTTTGGCTTGGTTCTGGGTATCTCCAGAACCACCCAGGTTCTAACTGGCCAAACCAGATAACCACCCAACCCTGGTGGTAGCAATGGTTCCGAGCCTGCCCCAGAGAGATTTTTATTTAATTGATGACACTCTTCACCCAAAAACTTAAATACGAGCAAAATTTGGTGCCGTTAGGCAATTTTTGCACCCCCAAAAAAGAAGACTGCCAGGCTGCCTAGCCAAGTGGTTGGGAGTTCAAATCCAAACTGCATCCCTTCTCCTCATGCTCTATGAGGACAGTAAGATACCATGCTAGTTAGGGCTGAGACTGGCACCCAAGTTATCAATACCAGGGAGAAAAAAAACCTCCCAATTAACCCAAACAATTTGGAGATTTCTAATTGGGGATTGCAATTTTCAGCACCTGGAAAATAACTAGGAAATGGTCTAGTAAATAACTAGCTAATAACCTAGAAATAACTAGAAAGTAATGTAGACATAAAGGATGTGAAGGTATGGGATAGACTTGCCTATGACTGTGGAACTGTGGAACTACCAACTTTTTCTTCCCAACACTAGTCATCCATATCTAGCCAAGGTGAACCATCACTTACCTTCACTTTCTTGAGTGAGGCCTCTTACTGGGTGTATTTGACCCAATAAATGTTTGACTAGGACTCAGGAAGTCCCATTTGGTCCTAGAAGGGGATCTATCTACTAAGGAAGGCCTCATTTGTTTGCCATGTTGAGATCTCCCAAACCATGGCACCCCTGGTTGTGCTCTAGGTACCATTCAAAAGCCCCCGTGAGTAGGGGTGCATCAAGTGGTTTCTAGTGTGAAAGTTATTAAATATTGAAAAGAAATTTGTCGAAGAAAACTCAAGAAATCCAAACCAAAAATTTGAAGAAATTTGGGGCAAGCTCTTAATAGTGTTTGAAAACTCTTGACGAGTGCAATTTCTTGGAGGTGATTTCATAATCTTTAGACCTAAGGTATAGCGTATATATTGAAATTCTAGTAATTTTTGTCATTAAAAATGAGTTCAAATTTTTAAATAGGTTTTTCACAATTGAACTCTATCATCAAGGTCGTGCACACATTGAGCTAATAGCATAGGTTATACTAGGCCTCACATTGGGGGACTAAAAATAGGTGGTAGCCCAATTGAACCCTAGGTTTTAAGTGGGGAATATCTTCCACTTATGGGCTTTACCCATATTATAAAACAAGAAACAAACATTATCATGAACCTAAACATAACTAGGTCATAGGCTTACGAGGAGAATGTTTTGATACATATTCATCAAGAATGGGAAGGATCTTATTTGTAAAAGTAGGTTTAGGATCACTTCACTCCTAAAAAGTAGGTGTATGAAACCTTCAGAAGGATCTTCTACCTAGAAGTAGATTCAAAATCACTCCACCCATAAAGAGTAGGGGTATGAAACATCTTTTTTCTAGGAAATATTCATGGATGTAAGGCTCTTTCCTAAAACACATATATTTATGGATGTAAGATGCATTTCAAATACACTAAGAAATTTTTATATATGTAAGTTTTAGGATTAGGTTTTTAAACTATTTTGTTTTCTAAAAGGGATAAGTTGCTAAATGAGCAAGTAAAAACTCAAACAACATCAAATCCTCACACATTGTTCCTTTGCTTATGAAGTTCAAAAAGTATTTGTAGCCTTTTACTTAGCACTTCCAATGTTTTATAAATTGTTTAATTTGATAAAGGATTAGGGAAAATATGGGGTGTTTGGTCTAAAGCAGTTTAGTATTCAATGATGGGTGAATAAAAAAAAGATTGGGATTTGAACTTAAAATCTTTGATTGTTGCATCTTTGTCTTTCAAATACAAAGAATTTTTGTAAATGCTTAATTGGTGCACCCATCAAGTTCTAAATCCTTCAAAACAAACTTAAAATGAGGAAGATATGGGGCTAGAACGAAAGAAAGGTGTAGAGTTATTTTTTCCAAAAAATTGAAATAAAAATCACTCATCCTCTTCATGTGTGTTCTATGTTGTTCCTTTATTTCTAATACATCAATTAACACTTGTAGTCCTTCAATTTGTGCATCTAATGACCCAAAAATCACTCCATTTCATTAATGAATGAAAAAAATGTTGGAAAGTGTTCAACAGTAGGTACATGTTCAACAATGGGCAGTTCTACCCAATTCAAACAAATGAAATGTCTTCAAAGAAATTTCAATGATTTGCATGAAAAAAAATCAATTTTTTTAATGTAGAAAACAATAGAAAGTCATTGGTTCAAAAATCAAGACACAACACACACATGTGACTTGTGAATCATGAAAAATCAATTTAAAATTTAAACCTCAAGACTTTGAGGTTGTTGAAATTATTTGGTTTGAAGTTCAAAAGTTATAAACCTTAAACATCTTCATTTCTTGAATCCTTACAATGAGCATAAAAAACAAGAGAAAGAAACCAAGGATCAAAGTGCACACAAACTTCAAAAGCAAATGCAAAATGTAATTTCACATTCACCTCAACATTTTTGGAGTTTGGATGAGGGTGTTGATTTATCATGAGACTTTGAAAATCGACCAAGCAATAAGAATGCAATAAGTTTGTTGGAATTTTCTTCCTATCTTGTCAACACACAAGGCTTCAAGGTAAAAACTCTTGAAAGAATTATAGATTTTTTGCAAAATCAAAAGCAAGAAATAGAAAGAGGGAGTAGGTGATCAATGTTCATTGCTAAGGAGGGGGTTTGGCAAGTTGTAAGCATGTGAAAGGTTTAATGATGACAACTCTCCCCATGTTATTGAACACTTTGGTGATTGCATAGTGAAATGCACCTCAATAAATATTAGTCTAACATCTACCAGTGGGGTCCTCTAAACATCCTCATTCATTATGGAATATAGAAGCTTTTAATGAGAACTTCTAGGTTTAAGGCAAGTATTGGGTGTTGGTTGTGAAAAAACAAATTATTTTTTCAAGTTTTTTTCCTTTGTTAATATGGCCAGCCCTTGGCCAATGTGGAATTTTGGCAATAATTCATAAAAAATATGAACTTTGTTCCAATGTCTGAAGGCAAGGTTGCAAATTTGTTTCAATTTTCTATTGGGCCAGCAACATAGAGCTCCATTGTATTTATAATGTTTAAAAGGAACCAAAAAAATTGGTGAAAGGTAAAACCCCACACTATGGGCCTTCCCAAATTAAAGGACCTAAGAATAGATGGTATCCCAATCAAGCCTTGCATTTTAAGTTGGGAATATCTTGCTCTTGTGGGCTTTACCTTTATTGTAAAGCATAAAACAAACATTAAATCATGAACCTAAAGATACCTAGATCACATGCTTAGGGGAGTGTTCCTCTGGTTATTCATCAAGAATGTAGGTGAATTTTATTTTATTTTTGTTGTTCCCAATGTTTCCCCAAGATGTTTTTAATAGCACCACAATTTTATCCCATATGATTTGTCCAAAGTTGTCCTCTTTTCACCCTTATACATGGGCTAGAGGGCAACAACATATATTTGTATCTTGATAATAGAAATTTGTATTTGTGGGTTTCCAAAGTTTTAGTTATTTTTTGTGATGGGCTAATCAAAATGGCTTATTGCCCCGAAAAAAACAAAAAACAAAGTTGAACATGGAAAACATCCCTAATTAATTCAAAGATTAATAATAAGTACCCTACAATTGAGATAGGTGTTAAATAATTTTATTACATATGAAAAAATAAGGAATAGTGTCATTGGACCCCCATTTATTCACTACCCAACAACTTTGGTCATTGTTTGTAAAAAAAAAAACCTTAGAATATCTACGTGTCATAAAATTTTGTTGTTTTTAGTTATTATTTTATAGTAGGAATATTAATTGTTAGCATTTATGTTTCTTCCTCAATGCATTTTTGGGGGAAATAAATATAAACGCTAACAATTGATTCTTCCATTATAAGTTGTTGATTCATCAAAGCATATCCAAATGCATGGCCTTTCCCTCATTAAGGAAACCATCATTCCAAAAGAAAAAGCACACCAGTGACCAGAGCCCTTAGACTTCCATTTCATGTGGTGAAGAAAAGTTTTTCCAACAAACAAGCTACTCATCTCTTAAGTTGTAATCAAATTTTGGCCCAAGGGGATCATTAACATGGAATCTCAAATGCAACCTTTTTTTTTGAAACCTAATTAGTTGCTAAGTTGGTTAGTACACAACTAAACCTTCAAATAATATAGCTAGCTTTATATGAAGTGGAGTTGACTTGGTGATATTCTTTTTTTAAAAAGTGGACAAGATGGTTATTTATTATTTTCAAATGTCTATAAAATGGTTATAGTTATAATAAGGGTAATTGAACAAATTGACGAAAGGTGAGTTGCCTAAGGAAGTGCATTTGACTACATGTAATTGGAAAGGGTTCACATTTAGCAATTAGGATTTACATTTGAACTGTTCTTCAAGAAGATTTATCAAAGGGCAAAACAAAACAACATTAGAAACATAATGAATGGTTTGATGGGGATTTGAACCCAACCTTGAAAAAGGTGTTGCCCATTGTAGCTCAAACCTTACTTACACCCAAAATCCCATTGAAAACAAATCTAAACAATTTGCCAAAAAAACCAACAAAACAGACCAACCAAAAAATGTTCAAACAAAATTAAACAAGGAAACTTAAGTTTGATAAGCTCAATTAACTTTGAAATTCCAACTAAAATCTCTTGCCTTTATTCAATCTACAAACAAATTCTAGCAAATAAAAAAAAACACACTTAATACACATAACCATAAACAAAACATTCAAATGAATCAACCACAATTTCAAAAGAAAAAAATTGCAAACATGATAACTTTGCCATGACACTATAATCTATAAAAAGAATAACCATTTGCATGAATTTGAAAAGGGCCTAGGGGTTCAAAAATTTAATTTATATATCGGCAATAATGCCCATGAAAATTGTCATAGAAAAATTTGCTTCCCTACCCATATTTGCATTTTGCCAATCTCCAAAATCATCATGTTGTCACCAACCCATTTGCATAGTATTAAGCAATGACTTGTTCATATGGAAAATTTTGCATCATAAAAAACCTCTAACTATAATATTTGATGCACAAATCAAGATGTGTGCTAAGCCTTTTTCCACATCAACCCATTCTACATGAAATTGACTATATTGAAGGTTTGTTCATCTTCAACAAAACCCAACATTTCAAGTTGGACAACAATAATCTTGGCCAATTTGATGAATTTTGAAAGCTTATGGTACAATATGGAAAATGTTAAATTTTTTTGCCAAAGCTTTGTAAAAGGGTTAAGCTAATTTTCCTTTCAAAAATATGCTTTAACATTATGCAACATGGTCAACTTGAAAAAAAATGTTTGCAAATCAAGTGTTTGACTTGAGAGGCAAGCAAGCATTATGTTCCCACTTTCATTCACTTTGGGAGGTAGACAAAATGTGGCCTTCAAGATAGCCAAATGAATGTGGAAATTCTCTTTTGCTTCATTTCCATTTGTAACCCAAAATTGTGGGTACACAACACCCAAGGCTATCATTATGTCATGTGTTGGGAATCGTTAGAAGCTCATCAATAAAGCTTCAAGTAGCACCTTCACATTTTTCCTTCTCTTTGTTGATGGCTTGGTAAAAGGCATCCTTGGTGACAAGTTGTTTTTCTTTAACTGCACCATCAACATGAAATTGGTAGATAGGTTACTTATGGTCAGCAAATGATTATGCCAAATAAATATAATCATTTTTGCCATTTAGGTCAAAAAACTAGCTCAAGGGAAGACATTCATTGGTTAGAACCTCAATTGAGTTGAAATCTTCAAAATTTGGACCTTCATACTTAACAATTAGATCATAATAAAATCTATATAGCTTTTGTTGGGCCACCTTGACAAAGTCCACAAAGTTGCAAACAAAAACATCTTTATTTTGTGTTACTTTGATTAATAGATGCACTTATCCAAGCAAAGGAAAGACACAAGGGAGCCCAAATGAATTCAACATCACACAATGCATTTAAGTTTTTTTGAACCACCTCACTCTTTGAACTTTTAATATGCATCTTTACAATTAAAAGGCGATATTCTACATATACATGTTTTGTTAGAAAAACCATAGAAATCCAACAAGTTTTGACATGATTCCTAAACAATTTGTTACCTTTACTATTGATGAGATCAGTAAGTTTTTGGAATTCCAAAAAAAAAACCTTTGAATTGTGCGCAAAGAAAACATGCAATTCTTGTAAAAGACCCTCCAACCTGTTCAACAAATCCAATTTTGACAAAGTCATAACCGCTATATTTATGTTATAGATAAAATAATGTTCTCTAGTGAGAAAGGGAACAAACTTACCTTTGAATGTATTGTCACTCTAGTCCCATGACCCTAAAGCACACTATGTTGACCAACTTTGTTCCCAATTCTTGTAACCTTAATCCACCAAAGTCCAATAAGGCTTTCACCATTAGATTGAATACTCCATTGGATGTGGCTGAAAACACTAACTATTTCAACACAAAAAGGGTGGGGATCCTCTTCCAAGCTTGGACCACATATAATTGGCTTGACAACCATTGAATGTTTTCAATTGTTGTGACCTCATATTTAATTAAAAATGGCAATGAGAGTAACATTAGCAAATGCAATTTTTGTGGCAATCAATAACATTCCATGCATAACCTCTGCAATGCCTTAAGCTTACAAATTAAACCAACATTTCTATGAAACATTTTTCACTTTGAGCATTTGAAATAAGTCCTTGAAGTTTTCAAAATTAAACATTATAAGATGATGATGAGCAAGGATGTGATAAATAGTAACAAATTGAACATATTTCCTATTGTGATCAAAGGACACATCAAATTGGAATAGGTCTAGGATAGAATGACGATCACCAACAATGTATTGTCATTCATTTTGGGAATGGATTGAGTTCTTGTTCACATAATAAGAACCTGCATCCACCTTGGGCATAAAAACTTTTGCTTTGCAATGACTTGCATGTTTGAAAAGGCTAATTAGTTTGGGGGCTAGTAGTTTTTTTTCCCCATTATTGTGCAAATCATACAACACACTTGATGAACATATCCCTTGTTATTAATAATAGGTTCTACCCATGGTAGACGAGCAATCCATGCATTCGAAAAGTTTTGAGAACCATCATTGAGCTAAATTTTTTTCATTTTAAAAATCTTTTTGGATGGATTTTTTCCAATAATATCAAACAAGATGGATGGGCTATCATCAGATTGTGGCAATGAAGAAGATGATGGCCCAATTTCATCTTGAACGAACACATGTAAAGGGAAGTTATGCTTGAATTTTTAAAAATTGAGTATTTGAAAAGGAGCCATATATGAACTTTTGAGATTCTATAGATTGGAGTGTGATAGGTCAAGAAAATGTGATTTAAAAAATTTGTAGATGGTCACACATGAGGTGGAAAGTTCAAAATAAAAGAAAAAGGCCTTAGACAAAAAATAGAATGTTACAAGATTTAAAACTTGAAAAGCTTAGAAAAAGGAAAAAAATGACATGAATAAATAAGGTTTAGAGCTCATGGAAATGTTTGATGCAAGGACCACACAAGATTTGCAAACTTTGCAATAGTTGATAAAGCATCAAAGTTGCATGATGCATACCAGTCACCAAAGTCCAAACTATAGGATTTTTTTAAAAATTTAAACTTTAAAACATGCACCAAGAATGTTAACACTCAACCCTAGCCCTTAGTTCTAGTTCTTGACATCTAAAGATTAAGATTCAATTGACCTACTAAAATAGTAATAAGAGATTGAAACTTGAATAATGAGCATTGAAACCTAATGAGTTGATGATATACTAAACCTTAGTTTTGGACCCCCCATTACCCAATATCACTAATGACCATTAACTGAGTACTTATAAAAGAATCTAAATTTTAAGCCTTGAACACTTTGAAATTCGAATTTAAAACTTGTAGAGAAAAAATATGAAAGCAAAAGCATAAGGAATGTTTAAATGAAGAGTGAAATGATTATGTAATCTCAAATCTAAAATTTTGGAAATTAAACTTCTAAAGCTTCAACACTTTGAAATTCAAATTCAGAATTTGCAAAAGAAAATCTAAAAGTGAAAGGTGTAATAGGTGCTTGGATTTAGAATGAAATGATTCTAGATTATGGAGTCTGAAACTATGGACCTTGGAGTTACACAATAAAGCTTAAAGGGTGCATGGAATTGGAATATGGTTAATAGGTTACCTAAATAATGAAGGTTGAAGGTTGAAACTCCACATAATGGAATTAGCCATTACAAGATATGGTTGTTACATATTGTTACAACACCACAACTTGTAAAATTTAAATTTTAGATCCCATATTACTAAAATCACAAGTTACAATTTACCTTCAATTCAATCTTTTACACCAATTTTTTCTAAATTGCCCTAGTTTCCAAATTCAATCCAAGTTTTGATTTTCAACCAAAGCTCTTAGAAACCATAAAATTGTCAAAACAAAGATGCAATTACAACTTATAATTGGGTGTAGTCACAATAGCACATACCATAACAAGTGTAATGTTTGCTTGGTTTTTTCATGTTTTAAAGTTGTAATTTAATTTGATGTTGAAATTGTAAGATTTTTTTATATAGTTGTATTTTTAATATATCATGGGAACATGTGAATTAATTTCAAATTAATCCAATGAATAAAAAATAAACAAAAACATTCATTAAATACTGTAATGCTTGTTTTTTAATAGTAAAAGCACTTGTAAATGGATTTCAATTTTTTTTGAAAATGACATTTTTTACCAAATTTTTAACATGAACCTTAATAAAATAATATGAAGATTTTTTTAAAAATTTCAAAAATATTCCAAGAATATTTCCCCAAAAGCAATCACAAAAGTAGTAAAAAAGCAGGCGGGTGTGGCTCGTGCTATCTTGTTTGCACTTAATTATAATAATTCAAGAATTTGGCCCTACGTTCTAGCAAAATAAAGTTTAAATTATTGTCACCATGCAAAGTTACAACATTAACGAATCATTAATCATTACTAGATCCTATGCAATCCTAATGCACTTAAAGTGTTAACAAATTTTAATTAGGTTTGTGTCAATGATGCTTATGAACTTTAGTTGGTTGTTGTTGCAAGATGCCAACAAGGTTGAGGTTGAATTATTTGGAAAGATGAAAGGTGTGATGAGAAAAATCTTATTGGCTATGGTTGTTATCTTGGTGAATATTTTTAGATTTAGATAAAGACTATATAATGAAAAAAATGTTTAGGTTTCTATGAGATGGTGATGTTGCTAACCCTAAATAAGCAGATTAGGCAAATTGTCATAATGCTCTTACTTTATTTTACAATAGGGTTGTCACAAGGCCTTCTCCTGTGTTGTTGGCAAGTTTTCAACCAAAAAAAGAAGGTTGATAAAATGTGGTAACATTGATATAGAGTCCAAGTTTAATTATGGGGCTTGGGTGGAGATTAGGTTATGTGTGTACATAGTTTGGAAGTTGGAGATTAAGAATCAAA
>Ga0116226_10005833_pt1 | contig 11023 bp, 9 predicted proteins | sample S1TSphfallax_FD_89692 | JGI IMG/M metagenome (GOLD analysis project Ga0116226, IMG submission 89692) | Host-associated microbial communities from peat moss isolated from Minnesota, USA - S1T2_Fa - Sphagnum fallax MG | ecosystem: Host-associated > Plants > Peat moss > Unclassified | place: USA...
CTTCATGGCGACCATGAATCTGGTCGCCGAGGTGGGCTTCGACCAGTCGTTTACGTTCTTGTACAGCCGCCGGCCGGGAACGCCCGCGGCCGCGTTGGCGAACGAAGTCCCGCCGGACGTGAAGCTGCAGCGACTCGTGCGGCTGCAGGACCTGTTGAACGGTCAGGCGCGCGCGATTTCACGGCGCATGGTGGGCAGCGTGCAGCGGGTCCTCGTCGAACGACCCGCCAAGCGCGATCCTCGACAACTGGCCGCGCGCACCGACAATAATCGCTGGGTGAATTTCGACGGGCCCGGCGAAGGCGGCGACAGCTTGCTCAACCGGTTTGTCGATGTGCTCATCACCGAGGCCATGCCCAATTCCCTGCGCGGACGTCTAGTCCTGGATGCGACGTGAGCTCGGCGCTGGCGAAACGCGAGGTGTTTCTCGACCCTTCCGACAATGTTCGTCTGGTTGAGCTCTGCGGTCCGCTCGACGAGCACTTGCGCCTGATCGAGTCGCGTCTCGGTGTCGAGATCCGGCGCCGCGGCAATCGTTTTCAGATCCTCGGGCCCATTCCCGCCGGCAAGCATGCGGAGACGGTGCTACAGGGTTTATACGCACGCGCGGAGCGCGAACCCGTCGACGCCGAACGCGTGCACATCGCCCTACAGGAGATCGGCATGGACAGCAGCGGTGAGCAGGAACAGAGTGCCCCGCCTCCCGACGAGCTCAAGGTGCGCACCTCGCGCGGCGCCGTGCGGGCGCGCGGCGCCAACCAGACCGAGTATCTGGTCAATGTCCGCAATCACGACCTGACGTTCGGCATCGGACCTGCGGGAACCGGCAAGACCTATCTCGCGGTGGCCTGCGCCGTCGAAGCGCTGCAATCCGAGTCGGTACGGCGCATCGTGCTTGTGCGGCCCGCGGTAGAAGCGGGCGAGCGTCTGGGCTTTCTGCCGGGCGATTTATCCCAAAAGGTCGATCCTTACCTGCGTCCGATGTACGACGCGCTTTACGAGATGCTCGGCTTCGAACGGGTCGCCAAACTGATCGAGCGCAATGTGATCGAAATCGCGCCGCTCGCCTTCATGCGCGGCCGCTCGCTCAACGACTCCTTCGTGATCTTGGACGAGGCCCAGAACACGACCAACGAACAGATGAAGATGTTCCTCACGCGTATCGGCTTCGGCTCCAAGGCCGTGGTCACGGGCGACATCACGCAGGTCGATCTGCCGAGCGCGAAGCAATCCGGGTTGCGCACCGTCATCGATATCCTGCGCGGCGTCCGCGGGATCGCGTTCACGATGTTCACGTCGCGCGACGTGGTGCGTCATCCCCTGGTGCAAAGGATCGTTCAGGCCTACGAGGCCCATGCACCGGATCCCGGCCCCTGACGGCTGGTGGCGGCGAAACTCGAACTCGATGTGGCTTATTCCGCGCGCCGCCCCTGGGTGCCGGAGCCGCGCCAATTCCGCCGCTGGGCGGCTGCCGCGCTCGCCGGCCGGCGCCGGTCGTTCGTCTTGTCGATACGCGTCGTGGGCGCCGCGCGCAGCCGCGGCTTGAACGCCCGCTATCGCGCCAAAGACCGTGCCACCAACGTCCTCTCCTTTGCCGGTGCAGGCCCGTGCCCGGATGGGCGCCATTACCTCGGCGAGCTCGTGATCTGCGCCCCGGTCGTGGCGTCGGAGGCGGCCGCGCAGGGCAAGACCCGCGATCAGCATTGGGCGCACATGACGGTGCACGGCGTCCTGCACCTGCTCGGTCTCGACCATATCCGCGCAGCGGAGGCGCAAAAAATGGAGGCTATCGAGGTTCAAATCCTTGATCAGCTTGGATTTTCAAACCCGTACCTGTGATCGAGTATCCTGTGGGCCCATGTCCGAACAGCCACAAGGCGGCACTGGCCGCTGGTTAAAACGAATCACGAAGTCGATGTCCGGCGAGCCGCGCGATCTCGCCGGCCTCATCGAGACGCTGCGCGAGGCCAGCGAGCGGGGCCTTTTCGATGGCGACGCCTTGGTCATGCTCGAGGGCGTCCTCGCCGTGGCCGACATGCAGGTTCGGGACATCATGGTACCGCGGTCGCAAATGGTATTCGTGGAACGCGACGAGCCCGCCGAGCGGCTCCTCGACCTGGTCGTGGAATCCGGCCATTCGCGCTTTCCCGTGATCGGCGAGGATCGCGACCAGATTCTCGGCATCCTGCTCGCGAAGGACTTGCTGCGCCTGAAGGCGGCCGGCGACGAATCCTTCGAAATTCGCGAGTACATGCGCCCCGTCGTGTTCGTGCCCGAGAGCAAGCGCCTGAACGTGCTGCTCAAACAGTTTCGCCGCAGCCACAACCATATCGCCATCGTCGTCGACGAATACGGCGGCGTCTGCGGTCTGGTCACGATCGAGGACGTGATCGAACAAATCGTCGGCGAGATCGACGATGAGCACGACGTCGAAGACGATCAGACGATCCGCAAGGACGCGCCGCGGGAATTCACGGTGCGCGCACTGACGCCGATCGCGGATTTCAATGCCTTTTTCGGTACGCAGTTCTCCGACGAGGAGTTCGACACGATCGGCGGTCTGCTCATGCGCGAGTTTGGCCGGCTGCCGCGTCGTGGCGAGACGATCAAGGTCGGTGGTCTGGTCTTTCGGATCGTACGCGCCGACCGCCGGCGCATCGACATGCTGCGCGTCACCACGCCCACCGATCTCGATCCGCCGAAGAACGACGAGTCCGGTTCTTGAGCGCAAGCGGTCGCGGCCTCTCGGCTGCGCTTTCTCAGCAAGCTCTCTGGCGGCTCGCGCTCAGTTTCGCGACCGGCGCGTTCCTGAACCTTGCCTTTGCGCCGTTCGGTTGGTGGCCGCTGGCCTGTCTCGCACCTGCCGTGCTGTTCGCCTTGGTGCGCGGTTTGCCGCCGCGCCGTGCCGCCTGGGTCGGAGCCGCGTTTGGCACGGGGCTGTTTTCATTCGGGACCTATTGGATCTACATCTGTTTTCACGGGCATGGTCACGTTCCGATCTGGTTGACGCTGTTCCTGCAGGCGGGCCTCGTTGCCATCATGGCGGCCTATTACGCCTCGCTCTGTTATCTCGCCAATCGGTTCTGGTTGAAGCCCGGCGTAACCCGCGACTGGCTCGTGCTGCCGGCGCTCTGGGTCCTGCTCGAATGGCTGCGTGGCTGGCTTTTCAGCGGCTTTCCCTGGTTGTCATTGGGCTATGCCTTTACCGACGCGCCGCTTGCGGGTTGGGCGCCGATCCTCGGCGTTTACGGCATCAGCCTGGCCGCCGGCTACGCGGCTGTCGCCGTCTACGTGCTGCTTGCGCCCGGTATCTCGCTTGCGCGGCGTCTGCAGGCGGGCGCGGTCCTGATCGCGGTATTCGTGGCGGGAAGCATGGGCCTCAGAGTCGACTGGACCCACGAGGCTGGTGCAAAGCTCCCGGTCGCGGCCGTGCAAGGCAACGTCCCTGAGGACGATAAATGGCAGCTGGATAACCGCGCGGCCACGATCAAGCGCTACTTCGATTTGACCGAGCAAGCTTGGGGTGCGCGCCTGATCGTTTGGCCCGAGGCGGCCCTGCCGGTGCTTGCCACGGAAATTCCGGGCTATCTGAACGCCCTCGAGACCGCCGGCAGGCAACATGACGCGGACTTCGTGATCGGTCTCATCAACTATGAGCCGGAGAGCAACCACTACTTCAACGGCGTGCGGGTCTTGGGCGACCAAGGCGGCTGGTACTACAAACGGCATCTCGTGCCGTTCGGCGAATACTTTACCGTGCCGTCCTTCGTGCGCACGTGGATGCGTCTGATGAACCTGCCCTATGACGACATTACGGCCGGCTCCGAGCACCAGCCGCTGCTAAGTGCCGCCGCGCAGCCGCTTGGTCTGACGATTTGTTACGAGGATTCCTACGGCAGCAGCCAACTGCGTGTCTTGCGCCAGGCAACGCTGCTGATCAACGTGACCAATGACGCGTGGTTCGGCGACTCCACGGCGCGGCATCAGCATCTGCAGATCTCGCGCCTGCGCGCGCTCGAAGCGGGCCGCTATTTGATCCGCGCCGCCAACGACGGCATCACGGCCATCATCGGACCCCGCGGGCAAATGGTCGCGGTTCTGCCGGGATTTCAACAGGCCGTGCTCAGGGCCGACGTCGTGCCGATGACGGGACTCACTCCGTATGCGCGCTGGGGCAACTATCCGATCGTGATCGGGGCCGGCCTCTTGCTGGCCTGGGCCGTCTGGCGCCGTCGCCGCGCCGCCTGAGCTTGGCATGAATCCTGCTCCGTAATCCTCGAGTGCGTGGCGACGTCGCACGATAGGAGACGCGAGCTTGGAAACCACGAACCGAAGGCGGGCGACGGCAAATCACAGCCATAGCGGCAATCCGCCTGCGGCCGGGTCTTGCCGCGTCCCTGCATCAACCTCTTGGAGTAGTCACTATGTCAGTACTAGGAATTGCCGCCGCGGCGGCAGGTCAAGCAAATACCATGCGTAAGGTCGATTTCGCGGGACCCGCCCGCAAGAAACCGAGCGATGCGAAGGCAAGTGCGATCGGCGCGCTGCCGGTCGGCTCGGGCAATAAACTGCTCGCCAATGCGGTCCAAAGTCTTGGGCAGGCAGCGGCGCAAGCAGAGCCCGCGACAGCCTTGGGTGGCCGCGTGAATCTCACCGCGTAGCGAGTCAGCGGGTCTGTCGGTACGATAGACCCGTGATTTCCACCAGTCCCAGGCCTCGATCCGCGACCCATTTCGGGGTCAATATCGTCGCGATGGCGACGGGCTTGTTGACCTTGAGCGGCCTGTTGCAATGGCAATGGGGGGTGCTCGATCCGCTCCTGATCGTGATCTTGAGCGCTGCGGTCATCGGTCTCACCGTCGTCGCAGGCGAATGCTGGTGGCGCGGCGGTATCGTTGCCAGAGGCAGCGGTCTGGCAAGGACTGCTCCGCGACAGCTCAATCTCGCCAATGCGCTGACGCGGCTTTTGGGGCTCGCGGTGACGATCGGCACCATCGCGTTTTTCTACTGGTTGTTCCCCGAATACCGCGCCGGTTTCTACGATCCGTTCTGGCACTTCTTGCGTATGCTGGCGCCGGTCGTGATCCCCGCCGCGATCCTGTATTTCCTGTGGGCAGACCCACGTCTCGAGGAGCCTCGCGATGCCTATTGGCGCATCGGCCGCATCTGCCTGGGCCAATTCGCTGATCGTCCGTCGGCGCGGCAACTGCGGGCGCACGTGCTTGGCTGGGCGGTCAAAGCCTATTTCTTGCCGCTCATGCTGGTCTATACGCGGGATCAGGTGACGGGCCTCGCGACGACGTTCGCGGCAATCCCGAGCACCGGGCTCGTGATGAGTTCATATCCGCTGCTCTTTCGTTTCGCCTATGTCGCCGATTTGCTGTTCTGCGTGGTCGGTTACGTGCTGACCTTGCGCCTGTTCGACTCGCATATTCGCAGCACCGATTCCACCACGTCCGGCTGGCTGGTGGCCCTGATGTGCTATCAACCGCTGTATGCCGTCATCGGCGGCTTCTATCTGCATTACGACGATAGTCCGCAATGGACGCATTACCTCGAGCCGTATCCCAATCTCAGTGGAATTTGGGGCGTGCTCATCATCACGCTCGTGATCATCTACGGGCTGTCGACCGTGGCATTCGGCCTGCGTTTCTCCAACCTGACCAATCGTGGCATCGTGACCGACGGACCTTACCGGTACACGAAGCACCCTGCCTATATTTCCAAGAACTTGAGTTGGTGGCTGATTTCCGTGCCGTTCCTCGGCAGCGGCAATCCCGCCTTGACCGTGCGTCATTGCATCATGCTGGCCTTGCTCAACGGCGTCTATTATTTGCGTGCCAAGACGGAGGAGCGCCATTTGCGGCAAGACCCGGATTACGTCGCCTATGCCGCATGGATCGAAACCCACGGCTGCTTCGCTCGAATTGGGCGGGCGACGCGCGCATTCGCGCAAAATGTGGCACATTGGCGCTCGCGCCGATAACGAGGGGGGACCACCGCGATGCGTATGGATGATCAGGAAGAGAGCAGCAACGTCGAGGACGTCCGAGGTTCCAGCGGCGGCGGTTTCCGGCCCGGTGGGCGCAGCGTCGGCATCGGTACGATCGTGCTCGCGCTGATCGGCGGATGGATCTTCGGCGTCAATCCCTTGCAGATTTTAGGCTTGCTGAGCGGCGGCAGCGCGCCTGTCGCGCAGACGGCGGGCACGACGCCCGCGCCGCCGCCGCCCGCGAACGACCCCGAGGCCAAATTCGTCTCGCAGGTGCTCCGCAGCACCGAAGTCGTTTGGACGGATGTGTTTCGGGAAGCGGGTCGCACGTATCAGCCGCCCAAGTTGCGCTTGTACCGCGACAGCTTTCCGACCGCCTGCGGCCAGGGGCAAGCGGCCGCGGGCCCCTTCTATTGCTCGCGCGATCGTATCGTCTACCTCGACATGAGCTTTTTCGATGTGATGAGCCGGCAACTGGGTGCGCCCGGCCAATTCGCCCAGGCCTACGTGATCGGTCACGAGGTCGGTCATCACGTGCAGAATCTCTTGGGGATCATCGACAAGGTCGATGCGCAGCGCGATCGCGCGAGCGAGGCGCAATCGAATGCGCTGAGCGTGCGCCTCGAGTTGCAGGCCGACTGCTTCGCCGGCGTCTGGGCGAACCGCTCGCAGAAGGAACAAGGCTGGCGACTCGAGCCCGGCGATATCGAATCCGCGCTCAACGCGGCTTCGCAGATCGGCGACGACACATTGCAGCGTCGCTCGCGCGGCACCGTCGTACCCGAATCATTCACGCACGGATCGAGCGCTCAACGTGTCACGTGGTTCCGTCGCGGCGTCGATTCCGGAAACATCCAGGCCTGCGATACGTTTTCGGCGCAGCAGCTTTAGCGCAGGCGCCTAAAGGAAGCCGATGGTCGCCGGGCTGAACGCAGACAGATTCGGTAACACGGCAGCCAAGGTATTCGCGTCCGCGCCGAACCAGGTCGCGAGCGTCGCGGCATACTGATCGACGGCGAGGCTCGGAATCCAACGCCCCTCGTCGCCCGCGTCATCCGGTCCGCCGAGAGCGATCGTCGGCATCGTGCCGTAGATCTGTCGGCCCTTGACGGCGCCGCCGATCACGAAATGATGACTGCCCCAGGCATGGTCGGTACCCCCGCCGGTGTTGGGCAGATACGTGCGCGAGAAATCCGACAAACTGAACGAGGTGACGCTGTTGCTCGCGCCGATGTCGCTCATGGCGCCGTGAAAAGCGGTCAGACTCGCGTCCAAATCCGCGAGCAAACCCTGCTGGCGCGCCAGTTGGTTCGAATGCGTATCGAACGAACCCAGCGTCGCCAAGAATATCTGACGCTGGGCTCCGAGCGCGCTGCGCGCCTGAATGACCTTTGCGATCGCGAGCAACTGCTGCGAGAAGTTGCTGGTGAGTCCGCCGAAGCGGCCGGCGAGCGTTGCGTCGGTCGTCGTCAGAATCGGATTGAGGACGGCGCTGCTCGCAAGCGCACCCGTCATGATGCTCTCGGCCGCGTGCGTGAGGTTGGCCGTCTGGTCGAGGCCCAGCAGTTGCACCAGGGCGGCTCTGCGCGCGGCATCCGCGCTGTCATTGCCAAAGCCGTTGAGCCCGAACGAGCCGCTCGTTGGAATGACCAAGGCCTGGGAGGCGGCGCCGGTCACGAACAAGTTGTTGCCGCCCGTTGAGATCATCGGCGGCACGGTCGAGGTGACATTGAGACTCGCGAGCTGATCGGACAGACGGCCGCCCCAGCCGGAATTCGACGAGGAGGTCGTTGAGATGGAAGCCTGCCATTGATGCTGTTGATCGATGTGCGAGAACAGGCTCTCGGGTTTCTGCGTCGTGGTGGCCAGATACCCGGCCTGCGTCAAGGGCTGGACGAGCGTGCCCACGTTGGCGACCACGGCGAGTTCGCCGGAGGTCCACAGCGACTGCAAGCCGGGCAGCGCCGGATGCAAGCCGTAGGCCGCAGCGCCGCCGGCGGGCGCCAAGGGCAGAAGCTGGGACTGCGGTAAGGCGAGCACGCTGCGTAACTTGGCATAGTTGGCGTAGCCTGCCGCATCGACGGGTACGATCACATTGTTCGTGTCGTTGCCGCCATAGAGGAACACGCAGATCAGCGCCTGGTAGCCGGCGCTGCTCGTGGCCGCTGCGCCCTGCGCCGCCCGCGATGCGAGCAGACCCATTTGACCGAACGCAGCCGTGCCCGTGAGCGCGCCGGCTTGCAACAAAAATTGGCGACGCCGCATGTCAACGCTCCACTTGGTATTGGGCTGAGGAAAGAATCAGGTAAGTCGCGGCTCGTGCCTGCGCCGTGGGATCGGTCGAGGTTGCCGAGTTCATCGCGCCCAGGATCACGCTGCCGGCATCCCCAGGCAGACTGCCGTGGAGCAAAGTCTGGTTGAGCTGCGTCAGCAGTGTCGTGGGGTCGGTCACGGCGGCGAGCGCCGTGAAGCTGATGCTCGTACCCGTGCTGCCGCTCACCGTGGGGTCCGCGCTCGCCCCGCTTTGCATCACGACCGTGTTGATGAAATTGGCGCGTGCGAGTGCAGTCGCGGCGTTGTCGATGCCGAATTCCGGCGCCAAGGTCGTCGAACCTGGAAGCTGGTAGCTCGGTGGGAAATAGTTGAACACGGTCTCCGGCGAGAAGATGGGTTGCCCCATGTTCGCGCTCGCGCTACGCGGCAGAACGCCGTCAGATTGTCCGCCAAGGCTGCGCAGCGCTCCCGTGATGAAGATCGCGGGATCGCGCAGGCGCCCAAAATCCGGCGCGGTCGGCTGATCGCCGCGCGCTTCGGTGTCCGTGAGGATCGCGCGCACGACCGCGCCGAGATCGCCGCGCACGCCACTGCCATTGTTGGCGAACACCGCCGCAACGCGGGCCACGTACGCGGGCGACGGGTTGCTGGTGACGAGATGTTGAATCAATTGCTTGCCGATAAAGGGGCCGACATTCGGGTGATTGAAGATATTGTCGAGACCGTTGGCGAGATCCTGCTCCGGTGATTGACCCGCGGGCACCGTATAGCCGTTCAGCAACAGTTTGCTGCCCGGTTCGTGGTGTGCGGGAAACGAGGGCATCACACCGGCGAAATTGATGGGGTTGGTCCATTGGGAGCCAGCGCCCGCGAGTGGCGGATAGGTCCAGCCGGTGAACAAGGAGGCAAAGCCTTCGATGGTGTCCTGGGTGAAGGAGGGGACCGGCGCCCCGCTCCCGTCCAAGACCTGCGAGCCGTCGGCGTTCAACTGGTACAAGCCGATCGAAAACAGCTGCAGCACTTCACGTGCGTAGTTCTCGTTCGGTGTGGTGCCGAGCGTCGCATTGGTCTTGTCGTTGTCGACCATGTCGAGATAGTGGCCCATGACCGGGCTCAGGCTGACGTCCTGCAGTAGCGTGCGAAAATTGCCGAACGCGTCCTTGAGCAGGAGATTTTGGTACGCGGCGAGACCATAGGCTTCGTAGATTTCGACGCTCGACACGACGAAGATCTGCGACAAGGCGAACGCCACTCGTTGCCGCAATTGATCCGGATTGTTCAGCGCGTGCATGAAAAACTGCCGCTGCACCTGAAAGGGGGAGTACTGGTCGCGGGCGCACAGACTCGAGGCATCGGTGGGTGTCGGCGCGTCGTAGACGCAGTTGCTGGGCGCGGTGTGGGGCGTGTATGTGAAACCGGTGTATTGACTCGCCGGTAACCCGATCTGTTCAGTCAGATAGGCATCGATGCCGATGCTTTGCACATGTGCGAGATCGCTCGCCGTGACGCCGAATGTCGCCTGCTCGAGCAGGCGTGCCGCGTCGGCGGCGCTCACCGTCGGCGTGGGCGTTGGAGTCGGCGTAGGCGTCGGGGTGGGAGTTGGCGTGGGCGTGGCCGTCGTGCCTGAACCGCCTCCGCTGCAGCCCGCGAGCAGCCCCAGCGTCAAGACGGCGCCTGCGAACAGCGAACGCCGCTGAATGTTCCTCTGGTGCACGGCTCTGCCTCCTGGCGTGGTGATTATGCTCATCCCGTGCGCGTACAACGGGGCCGTGACACATTGGTTGACGTCGCGGCTCGACGTGGCCAGCCAAATCTCGGGGCGCCAGACAAACTTCTGTACAATATGGCGATCATGCAAGAACGCTACGAGCCCGCCTTGGTAGAGGCGCAGGCCCAGAAATATTGGCAGGAAAACCGTTCATTCGAAGCCAAGGAAGATCCGGCACGGGAGAAGTACTACTGTCTCTCGATGTTCCCGTACCCGAGCGGCCGCTGCCACATGGGCCACGTGCGCAATTACACGATCGGCGACGTGCTCGCCCGCTTCATGCGCATGAACGGCAAGAACGTGCTCCAGCCCATGGGTTGGGACGCCTTCGGCCTGCCGGCGGAAAACGCCGCAATGGCCAACCGTGTGCCGCCTGCGCAGTGGACCTACGGCAACATCGCCTACATGAAGCAGCAGCTCAAGTCGCTCGGCTTCGGACTCGATTGGACGCGCGAGCTCGCGACCTGCCGTCCCGAGTATTACCGCTGGAACCAGTGGCTGTTCCTGCGCATGCTCGAGAAGGGTATTGCCTACCGCAAGACCGGCCAGGTCAATTGGGATCCCGTCGATCAAACCGTGCTCGCGAACGAGCAAGTCATCGACGGCCGCGGTTGGCGCACGGGGGCTCTCGTCGAGAAACGCGAGATCCCGATGTATTACTTGAAGATCACGCAATACGCCGAGGATTTGCTCGCCGCGCTGGATACCATGCCTGGTTGGCCCGAGCGCGTGCGTACCATGCAGGCGAACTGGATCGGCAGGAGCGAGGGCGTCAACATCGCGTTCCCCTACGAGATCGATGGCACGGCCGGCAGCTTGCGCGTGTTCACGACGCGCGCCGACACGATCATGGGCGTGACGTTTTGCGCGGTCGCCGCTGAGCATCCGCTCGCCGCGCATGCGGCGCGCGGCAATCCGGAGCTCGCCGCCTTCATCGAAGAATGCAAGCACGGGCCCGCTATCGAGGCGGCGCTCGCGACGCAGGAGAA
>Ga0116226_10005834_pt1 | contig 11023 bp, 8 predicted proteins | sample S1TSphfallax_FD_89692 | JGI IMG/M metagenome (GOLD analysis project Ga0116226, IMG submission 89692) | Host-associated microbial communities from peat moss isolated from Minnesota, USA - S1T2_Fa - Sphagnum fallax MG | ecosystem: Host-associated > Plants > Peat moss > Unclassified | place: USA...
AGGCCGGCGTCGCCGGTCCACAGGATGCGGTTCTCGGCCGCCCGAAAGCCATGAGCGGCCGCGCCCTCATAGCCTTCGGTCCCGTCCGGGAGGGCGCGGGTGTCGGCAGCTAGGAAGGCTTGCTCCATGCCGACGCGATCGAAGATGCGGGAGCGCAGCAGATCGGCGAAGGCGCAGCCGGTTCGCGCTTCAAGGATATCGGAGAGAAGGCGGAAGTTCTGGTTACAATAGGAATACCGGCTGCCGGGTGAGAACTGCAGCGTCCTGGCGGCGGAGATCGTCTGGGCGGCTTCGACCTCCCCAAAGGCGCTTTCGGCCGGCGCGCCGTGCAGCATGGCGAGCGCCCAGTAGTCGCGCAGGCCCGACTGGTTATGGCACAGGTGCAGCGCCCCCGGCGCCGCGACCTCCAGCCTTGGCAGTCGCGCGCGAACATCTTGGTCTAGACCAGACGGGTCGGAGAAGGCGTCGAGCACGAGAGCGCAGGTGAACTGTTTGGTGATCGAGCACATCCGAAACAGGGTCCGGGGCGTGAACGGAATGCGGCGCTCGGCATTGGCGAAGCCCCAGGCGTGGCGGATCAGCACTTCGCCGTCCTGCAGCACGGCGACGGCGCCGCCGGGTCCCGGATAGGCGGCGGGCAGATCTTGCACTGCACGGTCGAGGCTGACGGTGGAGAGACGAGCGGTGGCGCGGGAGGCGGTCATGGCGCCAACTTGGCGTCCTCGAGAGGCTAGGTAAACCGATTTGGCCGCCCGCGGCGGTCCAGCGCTAAAGACGCTCGACTTTGCCGCGCAGGAGCCGTCAAATGCTAAAGGGGGACGAGCTCGGCGCCTGTCCTCGCTGTCCAGGGGCCGGTGGATCGCCTTCGGCCGACCGTTAGAGGAGACTTCCATGAAAATCGTCCCCATCCTCGCCGCCGCCGCGGCGGTTCTCGCCTGCGCTGGCGCTGTCCAGGCCCAGACGGTCGTCAAACACATCCAGAGCGACAAGTCCTTTATCGCCACCGGCGTCTGGGTCGGCGACACCTATTACCTCAGCGGCCAACTCGCAGATCCGATTACGCCAGCCGACCCGACCAAGAATGTCGCCGCCCTGTATTCGACAGACACCGGCGTCCAGGCCGCCAGCGTCTTCGCCAAGATCAAGAAGGCGCTCGAGGACCAGGGCCTGGACATGAAGGACGTGGTCAAGCTGACCGTCTTCCTCGGCCCGGATCCCAAGACCGGCAAGCTCGACTTCAAAGGCATGAACACCGAATACATGAAGTATTTCGGCACGCCCGATCAGCCGAACAAGCCCGCCCGATCAGCGTTCCAAGTCGCCGCCTTAGCGGCGCCCTGGGCGCTCCTGGAGGTCGAGGCCATCGCCGTCCGTAGCCATTAAGCTTGAGCGGGCTTTAGCCCGCCAGGGACTTGGAGCATGCTCCAAGCGCTCAGCCAGATGAACTTTGCTGAAAATGAGACAGGGCGGCGATCTGATGGACTCGGATCGCCGCCCTAGGTTTTTGTTTTGACGCCTCTTTCACCTCCCTAGCCGAGCAAATGTCGACTGATCGCAGCTATCTCACCAGTTGATTCATCGGGCCCGCGCGACAGCACAGATTGTGCCGGCGAAATACAGTTCGCTCTCGTGAAAACTGTTTCAATCCATTGACCCGCAACGCGCGATCTGTAACTAATTAAGTTGCTTTTATGCCTATTCGAGTCGCTGCAATTTGATACTCGCCTGTAATCGGATACGATTTTGCGTCGGCATGAGTAACGACCACTACCAACGGGCCCGATAAGAAAAATCGAAATGTACGCAGATGAAATCTGTTGATGCAGATGCGATCACGGCGGATCGGATAAACGCCGTTGAATTCGAACGCCTTAGCAGCGGCGGCTACAAAAACCTTTCGGGAACCAACCTTGAGCGGGCAGGCGACTATAATCAGCGCGTCGTCCTTCAGACCATCCGTATCCATGGCCCGATCACACGGGCGGAGCTTTCGAGGACCACGGGCCTAACCGCCCCCGCCGTCGCCAACATAACGCGGCGCCTCATTCAGGTCGGTCTGGTCGCCGAAGCCGGCAAGCGCCACGGCGCGCGCGGACAGCCCGCGACCAAGCTCGTGATCCATCCCGACGGCTGTTTCTCACTCGGCGTGAACATTGATCGCGATCAAATCACTGTGCTCGTATTGGATCTGTTAGGCCAGGTCCGAGCCCGAGCCAGCCAGGAGGGTCTTCTGGAGGGGCCGACGGCGACGGCGGCGAAGGTGGGCGCTATAGTCCGGGGCCTGCTTACAAAGCCGGATCTACGGCGCGCGAGGCTGATCGGTATAGGCGTCGCTCTCCCCGATGGGCTCGCCCAAACCAGCTTGCCGGACCGACATCCCCTGCACGAGTGGGCTGAGTTCGATGTGGGGAGCGTCTTCGCCCAAGCGCTCGCAGAACCTGCGGGGGCCCGGCTGCCGGTTTTCGTCGAAAACGACGCCGCTGCAGCGGCGCAGGGCGAACTGCAATTCGGTCTCGGTTTGAAATACGACAGCTTCTTCTATGTGCTCGTCAGCGCCGGCCTTGGAGGCGGCCTGGTCGTCGATGGCGAGTACTTCCGCGGAGCCAATGGACGGAGCTGCGAGATCGGCTTCCTACCTATCCATTCAGATCGCACGGCCGGCCGCTCGCTCCAGGACGTTGTGTCGCTGTCCGCGCTCTTCGCCTATCTAGCCGACCATGGCGTGAATGTGAGCGGGCCGTCAGACCTCGCCCATTTGGACGCGCGAGGGTCCCAGCGCGTCGAGGCCTGGGTCGACCTCGCCGCCGATCTTTTGACCGAGCCTTTGCTGGCGGTGAGTTGGCTCGTGAACCCGGCGGCGATTCTCCTCGGCGGTCGCCTGCCGTGCGCCCTTGTCGATCGGTTGGCGGAACGGCTGACTGACAACCTCCGCCGTTTGGCGCCCTCGGCGCCTGTGCTAGCGCCGGTGCGGCGCGCGGCCATGGCGGAGGACGCGCCCGCTATCGGCGCAGGGATCCTTCCCTTTCTGGCGGACCTTCTCCCGTCCCGATCAAGCCTCATGAAGGTTTGAAGCTTAGCCGCATTTTTTGGGTCTTCCGGCTCTAACCTGGGATTTCCGTTCGGCGGCTCAGTGAATAAGGAGGCTCCATGCCATCGTCTAAGCCCCCTAGCGCTGACCCTTCGCACGCCTTTCTGGCCTTGGATTGGGGCACGACCAACCTGCGAGCTTGGGTCGTATCCGAGGACGGCGAGGCGGGACCTCCGCTGGAGCTACCTCGCGGCGTCTCCAAACTTGGGCCGGGCGAGCCCGCTATCTGTCTGCGCGACGTCGTCAGGCCGGCGCTGAAGGCCGAACACCTGCCAGCGGTGATCTGCGGCATGGCGGGATCGACGCTGGGCTGGGTCGAGGTTCCCTATTCGGACTGCCCGGCCGATGCGGCCTCGCTCGCCGCCGGCCTGCACTGGATCGAGGATCAGGATCCGCCGGTGGCGATCGTGCCCGGCTTGCGGGGCCCCGGCGTCGACGGCGGTCCCGATGTGATGCGGGGCGAGGAGACCCAGGTCATCGGCTGGCTCGCCCAGGATCCGAGCCGCCGCCAGGGCCGCCATGTGCTGTGTCACCCCGGCACGCACGCCAAGTGGGTCCTCGTCGAAGACGGTCGCCTTGTGCGTTTCGTCACCGCCATGACCGGGGAACTGTTCTCCGTCCTGACCCGACATAGCGTGCTGCGCTGTGAGGAGGGGCCCGACGATCCCCGCGCGTTCGCCCAGGGGCTAGAGGCCGCGGGCGACGGCTCCGCCCTGGCCGCCCGGCTGTTCACGGCGCGGGCCCGCGTGGTCGGCGGCGGCGGCCTCAAGCCCGAGAGTGTCCGTTCGTTCCTGTCGGGTGTCCTGATCGGCGCCGAGGTCGCGAGCACGCCAGCCCTTCTGGAGGCCGGGCCGCCATCGCCCATCGCCTTGATCGGCGACGCCAGCCTCTGCGCCGCCTATGCGACCGCCATGGCCCATTATGGATTACGAGCTCAAATCTTCGACGGCGAGGCCACTGTGCTGGCCGGTCTGAAGGCGATCATTTCGAAAGGCGAAACATCATGACCCTTGAAGAGGCGCTCGGCGAGATGCCGATCGTGGCCATCGTCCGCGGCGTGACGCCGGCCGAGGTCGAGAGCATCGCCGACGCGCTCTATTCCGCCGGCGTGCGCGTGATCGAGGTGCCGATGAACTCGCCGGAGCCCCTCGCCAGCATCAAGCGGTTGACCGCGTTCGCGCAGCCGATCGTTCACGGCGCCGGCACCGTGCTGAGCCCAGAGGTGGTCGATCAGGTCGCCGAGGCAGGCGGGCGCGTGATCGTCTCGCCCAATACCGACGTCGAGGTCATCCGTCAGACTTTGGCGCGGGGGCTCTATCCTATGCCGGGCTTCGGCTCGGTGACCGAGGCGTTCGCCGCCTATCACGCCGGCGCGCGCTATCTGAAACTGTATCCGGCCTCGACCTATGGACCCGGCCACGTCAAGGCGCTGCTGGACGTGCTCCCGAAGGACGCCGTGGTCCAACCGGTCGGCGGGGTAAGGCCGGACGCGATGAAGGATTGGTGGTCGGCCGGCGCCCGGGGATTTGGCATGGGCGGTGATCTGTACAAGCCCGGCTTCTCCGCCGACGAGGTGTTCCGGCGCGCTACGGCGGCGGTGGCGGCTGTGCGTGCGCTGCATCCCGGCCGGTTTGGGACCGCGGGAGCGGCGTAGGCCTCAGGCGTCTCCAGCGTCGTCCGCTTGGCCGCCCTTAAGTTCAGGCGAGACGGGGGCATGGTTCAAAAGGGCGACGAAGAGCACGCCGCCGACGGTGTTGCCGATCAAGGTCGGCGCCAGGAAGGAAAAGACATAGACCATCGGGGAAAGTTTGAGCGTCAGGACGCCGTAAGCCACCTCGGCTGAGCCCGCGATCACATGGGGGAGGCGCGCCACGGCGACCACGTACGTCACCAGAAGGATGACGAACAACCGCGCCGACCCTGCGCTGGGCAGCAGCCAGACCATCAAAGCGATCAGCCAGCCCGCGAACACGCCGCGAAACAGGGTCCAGCCAAAGCCGCCCGTCGCGGCCTCTGCGGCGAGCTTGTCGAGCGCTTGAGCGGCCTCGGGCCGGAAGGGATGTCCATAGGCCAGGGCCGCGGCGAACAGCCAGGCGCCCACGATATTGGCGCACAAGACCAGGCCCCAAAGGCGCAGGCATTTCAGAGCGGTCGTCAGGTTGCGCCCGGTCAGTACGGGGAGGACCGCGGTGAGGGTGCTTTCGGTGAAGAGCTGCTGGCGGCCGAGCACCACGATGACGAAGCCGATCGTGTAGCCGAAGCTCGAGACCAGATGGGTCCACGGCGCATTCGGCAGACTCGATTGCAGCAGACCCTGAACGTAGAAGGAAAATCCGATCGAAAGGCCCGCCGCCAAACCGGACCAGATCAACGAGGCGGCGTCGCGCTCGATTTCGCCCTCGCCCTCTTCGCGCACGATCTCATGCACCACGCGCGCGGTGAGGGGCGCATGGCTGGCGGCTTGGCGCCGCTCGCGCCTTTCGAGGTGGGGGGAGTCGGCTCCCGCTTCGGTCACGCGCGTCTCCTGGCTTTGCGGTTTGGGGCTTTGCGGTTTTGGGCGTCGAGATTTCGGCTCGCGTCCAGGCCGACCGCCATTACCGTCGCGCCCGTCGCAAGGCGGCAACGCTTACAATCGCCTCCGGTTCACACACCTACTGGGGGATCATTCCTGCTGTCGCCGCTCGGCTTGGATTGAAGCCGCTACGCTGGAGAGACGTGTTAAGCTCGATCACAAGCGCCTGAGCCGCCTGGATCGGCAGAACGATACGGCCGACCACCACGCGGTTCATGCCGCACTTGGGGTCGAAATGATTGCAGCGCGCCGATTCGAAGGTGAGAGTCACGTGACCCTGGCCGATGGAGAAGCCGCAGCATGAGGTGGCGAAGAACTCGGGCGCATGCGGGTCGTCGATCATTCTTGGCCCTTCAGCGACGACGGGCGCTGGCGCGGGGACCGGGGCTGGGGTCTGACCTATGGTGGCGCTCGATGGGGGAACGCGGGGCTTCGCGGCAGCCGGCCGGCGGGCCGCTGCGGTGGTTTTGGAGGTGGGCATCGTCGCTCCTGACATCGTTGAATTCGGAGGATATGATCTTCTGAAACGACCGGAGTGGGGCAACGTTCATTCGCTTTTGAAACCATGAGCCATCAGTTGAGCACAATTTCCGGGGGCTGAAGGTCGGGACCTTAACAGTACAATCCACTTTATAAATTAGAAATCACTAAAGCTCGGGTCGGTTTATTGAAACACATGGGTTTTTACAGCCGATGGGGCTGGGCCGTGAAACGGCTCAGGCGGCGCGCTTTTTGCAGGGCGTGGTGTGGCGCTCGTTATGGGCGTCATGGCGGCATGCGACCTGGACGTCGCGGGGAAATATTTTGTTGTTCGAGGCCAACGCCGTGCTGCTACCGACGCCCCAAGCCAATGCCCCTCGATTTGGGCGCGTTAGCGCCGCTAAGATGTTTTCCGCCTATCCGCGCGGCGCATCGCACCTACGCCGCCAGGCATTGGGGAGGACGCCCACAGGGCGGGACGGGGAGCCACAGCATAGCCCTGCGCCACGGATGAAGGCGCTTTGACACGGCCGGGGCCCGTCCGCGCCGACCTTGCGCACGCCCGCCAGGCGCGATTGAGCGCGGGGCTGCGCGTGACCTTGCTGGCGATGCTGAGCCTGCTCTTAGCGGCCTCGCTGATCGGTTTGTCGGTCTGGAAGCTCGCCTTCTCCGATTTACCGACCCTGCCTGACAAGGCGGCGCTGTGGTCGCTGAACCAGCCGCCTGGCATCACCTTTCTGGATCGGGATGGCCAGGTGATCGCGACGCGCGGGTCCCGGCGCGGCCAGGCGGTGGGCTTGGCGGAGATGCCCGCCTATGTTCAAGAAGCGTTTTTGGCCGCCGAGGATCGCCGCTTCTACAGCCATCCCGGCGTGGACGTGATCGGCGTCCTACGGGCGGCCGGCGCGGACCTGGGGCGTCGGCGGGTGGTGCAGGGCGGCTCGACGATCACCCAACAGGTCGCCCGCAACATCTTCCTGTCCCCGGACCAGACGCTGCGTCGCAAGCTGCAGGAAGCAGTGCTCGCCTGGCGGATCGAACAGGTGATGACCAAGGCCGAAATTCTCGACCTCTACCTCAACCGCATCTATTTCGGCGAAGGGGCCTACGGGATCGAGGCGGCGGCCCAGATCTATTTCGGCGTCTCGGCCAGAAACCTGACCCTGGCCGAGGCCGCGGTGCTCGCCGCCTTGCCAAAGGCCCCAACCCGGCTCGATCCCACCAACGACCTCCAGGCCGCGCTCGGTCGCTCGCGGCGGGTGCTGGCGGAGATGCGCGATGCGGGCTGGATCACGGCGGCGCAGGCGAGCGCAGCAGCCTCGGCCCCACCGTCGCTCGTGGCCGAAAAGCCGGAGGAAGAGGACTTCGGTTATGTGCTTGACCTCGCCAGTCAGCGCGCGCGCCTTTTGGCGGACAACCGGGCGCCGGACCTGATCGTGCGCCTGACGGTGGATCGCAAGCTCCAGGCGGCCGGCTCAGCTGTCGTACGCGACGGGGTGGCCGAGGGGCGCAGCCTGGGCGCGACCCAGGCGGCCCTGGTCGCCCTGACGCCCGATGGCGCCGTTCGGGCTCTGATTGGGGGGCGCAGCTATCGCGACAGCCCCTATGATCGCGCGACCCAGGCGCTTCGGCAGCCCGGCTCCGCGTTCAAACCCCTCGTCTACGCGACGGCGTTGGAGGCCGGCGTCCGACCTCAGGACATTCGCCAGGATCAGCCGATCCATTTCGCCGGCTGGTCGCCGGAGAACTACGGCGGCGGCTATTCCGGCGCGGTGACGATCGCCGATGCGCTTGCGAGATCGATCAACACCATCTCTGTCCGCCTCGCCCGAGAGGTCGGGCCGGACAAGGTCGCGGCCCTGGCTCAGCGGTTCGGCCTAGCCATGATTCCATCGCATCCGTCCCTGCCGATCGCCTTGGGCGCCTATGAGGTAGACCTTCTCGACCTGACGTCGGCCTACCAGGTGTTCCAAAACAACGGCCGCAGGATCGAGCCCTATCTCATCCAGACCGTGACCAACGCCCACGGCGACCTTCTCTATCGCCATCCTGACACGGTCGAGCCCCAGATCTACGATCCGCTCAAGGCCGGATTGATGACCCGCATGATGGAAGGCGTGATCAGCCACGGCACCGGAACCCGCGCCGCCTTCGGCCGGCCGGCGGCGGGCAAGACCGGCACCAGCCAGAACTGGCGCGACGCCTGGTTCGTCGGTTTCACCCCCGATTGGGCCGCCGGCGTGTGGGTCGGAGACGACCGCGGCCACCCCATGGCTAAGGTCGTCGGGGGCGATCTTCCTGCCGAGATGTGGCGCAAGTTCATGATCGTGGCCCACGATGGTCTCCCCGTCCGCGACTTCCCGAACCTGCCTGAACCCGAACCTGGAAAACCTTCAACCGGTCCGTCGGACGAGGTCGTGGCGGCTCAGGACGGCCAGGCGATCGCGGCCGCCTCCACGCCCGACGACGCCCAGGCTTCTGATTCAGCGGCGCCGCCCGGGCCAGCGGCCTTGGACCCGCGGGGTCCGGACCCTCAATCAGCTGGTCGGCCCTCAGACTTCTACGCCGGCCTGGCGCAGGATCTTGGCCGCGACGCCGAGGGACAGCCGCCGCAGTAGGCCGTAGGCTCGGCGATGCTGTTTCAGTCTTTGTAGTTGCGGGATGACGGGAGAGCCGGGTTCGCCTAACTGACGACCATGATCTCTTCTGCTCACACAGTCGCAGCCCAGGCGGTCCGCCCATGGCGATGAAACCTAACGCGCCGTCGAAGGCCAGGGCCTCCGGCCGGCCTCCCTTGGCGGCCCTGAAAGATGTGCGCCTGGCCGATGGCGCGACGCCCCTGTTCGACGGCGTCGATATGGGGCTGGAGCCGCGCGTGCGGGCTTGTCTGGTCGGGCGCAACGGCGCCGGCAAATCGACTCTGCTGAACATCCTCGCCGGTCTGGTGCAGCCCGACGACGGCGAGCGCTTTCTCCAGCCCGGCGTCCGCGTCGCCATGGTGCTGCAGGAGCCGCAGATCGCCGGGGCGACGCTTGGGGACTACGCGGCCTCAGGGGGCGCGGAGACCTATATGGCCGACGCCGCATTGGAAACCTTCGGGCTCGATCCGCAAAAGCCGGCGCTGGGGCTGTCCGGCGGCGAAACCCGGCGCGCGGCCCTGGCCAAGGCCTTCGCCGAACAGCCGGACCTGATCCTGCTCGACGAGCCGACCAACCATCTGGACATCTTCGCCATCGAAACCCTGGAGCGCGAAATCGCCGGCTCCAACGCCGCCGCCCTGATCATCAGCCATGATCGGGCCTTCCTGGAGCGCACGACCCAACGCTGTTTCTGGTTGGCGCACCGACGCGTGCGCACCCTCGACCAGGGCTTTTCAGCCTTCGAAGCCTGGGCCGAAAAGGTGGAGGCCGAAGAGGCCGAGCAGATGCGCCGCCTCGCCAAGACCATCGAGCGCGAAACCAAGACCTTCTACAGCTCGATCACCGCGCGGCGCAGTCGCAACGAGGGACGCGCCAGGAGCCTTCAGGCGCTGCGCCAGGAACAGGCCGCCAAGCTGCGTGACGTTTCAAGGCCGATGGAGATGGCGATCGATTCTGGGGAGACGTCGGGCAAGCGCGTGGCGGAGGTGAAGGGCGTCGCCAAGGCCTGGGGGTCTAAAGTCGTGGTGAAGGATTTCACCACACGGATCGTGCGCGGCGACCGGCTGGCCATCGTCGGCCCAAACGGGGCTGGAAAGACCACCCTGGTCCGTCTGCTGCTGGGCGAGCTTGCGCCGGACTCCGGGACGGTGAAGCTCGGGACCGCACTCGATATCGCCTATGTGGATCAGAGCCGAGCGGAGCTGAACGCTGAAACCACCTTGTGGGACGTCTTGTCCGACGGCGGCGGCGACCAGATCCTGGTCCGGGGCCGGCCGATGCACGTCGCCGCCTACGCCAAGTCGTTCCTGTTTCAGGATCGCCAATTGCGTCAGCCCGTCAAGACATTGTCGGGGGGGGAGCGAAACCGCCTTTTGCTCGCCCGCGCCCTGGCCAAGCCCGCCAATCTGATGGTGCTGGACGAACCGACCAACGACTTGGACATGGATACGCTGGATCTGTTGGAGGAGCTTCTCGCCGATTACGACGGCACCTTAATACTCGTTAGTCACGACCGCGACTTCATCGATCGGCTGGCGACCTCCACCATCGCGCTTGACGGTCGCGGGCGAGCGGTGGAGACGCCGGGCGGCTGGAGCGATCTCATTCGCCAAAATCCCGGCTTCTTCGAAGGCGCCGATCCGCCGTCTTTCGCTGAAGGCGCTGGAAAGGCGGCGCCGTCTCAGGCCCCATCCGGCCCGCCGGCCAAGCGGCTCGGTAAGCTGTCTTACAAAGACCAGCGGCGGCTTGAGGAACTGGATCGTCTGCTCAATGCGCTGCCCCTCGACATCGCCCGGATCGAAGCGGACCTCGCTGATCCCGGACTTTACACACGCGATCCCGCTAAGTTTGATCGCTTGATGCAGTCGAGCGAGCGAGCGCAACGCGAGCTTGCCGCCGCGGAGGAGGAGTGGCTGACCCTGGAGGCCCAGCGGGAGGGGTCGGAATGATTTTGTCGGGCTCGGACCTTCGGCTCCAGCGCTGTTTTTCGACGTCGATGGAGGTTTTGACGCGCCTCCGCGACGGAGTCGCCAACTTGTTTCGTTCAAAGTGATCTGATAGCCAAGCGTCGCTTAGGCATAATTCGGATCGCCGGTTCGGCGCGCTCCGGCGCAGATGTCAGTTTGGGGGCGGCCCAGTGGGCGCATCGTATGCGAGTGTCGCCGAATTTTGACTGACCGCTAGTTCGCCTTCCCCTCGTCAAGATCAACGTGTTCGGACTGAAAGTTTTATGGAAGCCATCCA
>Ga0116226_10005835_pt1 | contig 11022 bp, 7 predicted proteins | sample S1TSphfallax_FD_89692 | JGI IMG/M metagenome (GOLD analysis project Ga0116226, IMG submission 89692) | Host-associated microbial communities from peat moss isolated from Minnesota, USA - S1T2_Fa - Sphagnum fallax MG | ecosystem: Host-associated > Plants > Peat moss > Unclassified | place: USA...
GGGTCAGCCTCGCCCTCAAAGCACTCAAACCGGAGGTGAAAATTGTGCTCGCTGATCCGGAGGGCAGCGGGCTGTACGGCTGGGTGAAAAACGGTGACCTGTCGGTCAGCGGCTCCTCCATCACCGAAGGCATCGGCCAGTCACGCGTGCCGGGCAATCTGGAAAACATCGCGATCGACGATGCGGTGCGGATTCCGGACGCCGAGGCGCTGGAACAGGTGTTTTCACTCCTGATCGACGAGGGGCTGTCCATCGGCGGCTCCGCCGGCATCAATGTTGCGGCGGCCATCCGTGTCGCGCGCACGCTTGGCCCCGGCCATACGGTGGTGACGATTCTTTGTGATGGCGGCGCGCGCTACCAGAGCAAGCTGTTCAACCCGGAATTCCTGCGCTCAAAGAACCTGCCGGTGCCCGCCTGGCTGAGCTGAAACGGATGATGTGAAACGCATCATCTTCGCCGGCGCCGGGCACGCCAACATCGTGGCCTTGCGGCGGCTTGGCCGCCGGCGCATCGGCGCCGAGCTGGTGCTGGTGAATGACGGGCCCCAGGCGTGGTACACCGGTGCGCTGCCGGCGCTGATCCGGGGCGACATCACATCTTCGCAGGCCGCGATCGATCTGCCGGCGCTGGCGGCGCATTGCGGTGCCCGGTTCATCGATGCGCGGGTGGCGGGCTTTTCCGACCATGCGCTGCGCCTGGCCGCCGCCGATCCGCTGGATTTCGACTTTCTGGCCATTGCCATCGGTGGCACGATGATCGCGGACGGGGTGAAGCCGATCCCGGATCTGCTGCGCCGTCTCGAGGCCTTGCGGCCATTGGCGTCGCCCGGACTTGGGATTCTAGGGTCCGGCGCCGCGGGGGTTGAGATTGCGCTGGCAGCGCGGCAGCGGCTTGGCCCGTCGGCGGAGATATGTCTGTGCGGCAAGACCTTGTTGCCGCGGGCGCCGGCGCGGGCCCGGCGGATCGCGCTGCGGTATCTCGCCACCGCGCGCATCGAACTGGTCAGCGAACTGCCGGCGCGACACGACGCGCTGATCCGGGCCTATACGCCTGAACCTGACATGGCGGTGCGGCAGACGCTGCAACTTTTTGGCGAGGATCATGTGTTCGCGGCGGGCGACTGCGCAAAATTTCCATCCCCCGTCGCGCGCTCCGGTGCGATTGCGGTGCGGCAGGGGCGCGTGCTGGCGGCCAATCTGCGGGCCAGCGTCAGGGCAGCTCCCTTGCAGGCGTTCAAGCCGCCGCCGGCAACGCTGGCGATCATGCGGCTTGATGGCAGCCGCGCGCTGGCCTGGTACGGCGGCACCACTGTTCACGGCGTACTGCCGTCGCGTCTGAAAGCCTGGCTGGACCGACGATGGCTTGAGGGCTGAGGACCCGGAAGATTCAGGCCCGCGCCGCCATTGCCGGCTCGGCCATCGGCGCCGGCAGGTATTTGACATATTCCTTAGGTACCACCTGCCAGAATTTCACCAGCGCACGGTCCCAGTCGTTCAGCATCATCGCGGCGTAGCGGCTGGATGTCTCGGCGGCGTGGCGTTCCACCAAGCGTCTCAGTACATTTTCCCAGTAGGGCGTGGATGGGCGCTGCCACAGCACCGTATCCGGGTTCACCCGCAGACCGAATTTTTCGCCTTCATCGTAGACGAAGGCGACACCGCCGGTGAATCCGGCGCCGAAATTATCGCCGACCTCGCCCAGCACCGCGACGATGCCGCCGGTCATATATTCGCAGCCGTTCGAACCGATGCCCTCCACCACCGCCGTGGCGCCGGAGTTGCGGACGGCAAAACGCTCGCCGGCGCGCCCGGCGGCGAAAAGGGCGCCGGAGGTTGCGCCATACAGGCAGGTGTTGCCGATGATGGTATTTTCGTTGCTCTTCAGCTTCGACGACGGCGCCGGCCGCACCACGATCGTTGCACCCGACAGTCCCTTGCCGACATAATCATTGGCGTCGCCGATCACTTCGAGCTTCAATCCCGTCACCGCGAAAGCCCCCAGCGACTGCCCGGCGGAACCGCGCAGCCGTACCGTCACGTGATTCGGTGCAAGGCTCTTCTCGCGGTATTTCGCGACGATCTGCGATGAGAACTTCGTGCCGATGGCGCGGTTTGTGTTGCGCACCGTGTATTGCAGCTGCATTTTGTCGCCGTTTTCAAAAAATGCGTTTGCATCCTTGATCATCTGCGCATCCAGCGTCTCCGGCACCTGGTTGCGTCCGACCCGCGTGCAGTAGCGCGCATGCGGCCCCGGATCCGCCTGCGCCAGAATCGGATTCAGGTCGAGGTCGTCCAGATATTCCGCGCCGCGGCTGACCTGATGCAGCATTTCGGTATGGCCGACGACCTCCTTGAGGGTACGGCAACCGAGCGAGGCGAGAATGTGGCGCACATCCTCGGCGATCAGGGAGAACAGGTTGATGACCTTCTCCGGCGAGCCTTCAAACTTCGCGCGCAATGCCTCGTCCTGCGTGCAGACGCCCACGGGACAGGTATTGGAATGGCACTGCCGGACCATGATGCAGCCCATCGCCACCAGCGACGCGGTGCCGATGCCGTATTCCTCGGCCCCCAGCATCGCCGCGATCACCACATCTCGCCCGGTCTTGATCCCGCCATCCGTTCGCAGCGTCACGTTATGACGTAAGCGATTCAGCATCAGCACCTGGTGCGCTTCGGACAATCCCATTTCCCAAGGCATGCCCGCATATTTCACCGATGACTGCGGCGAGGCGCCGGTCCCGCCGACATGGCCGGAGATCAGAATCGCATCGGCCTTCGCCTTGGCGACGCCGGCGGCGATGGTGCCGATGCCTGAGCGCGATACCAGCTTCACGCAGACAGTGGCGCGCGGATTGATCTGCTTGAGGTCGTAGATCAGCTGCGCCAGATCCTCGATCGAATAAATATCATGATGCGGCGGCGGCGAAATCAGCGTCACCCCCGGGGTGGCGTGGCGCAACCGCGCGATCAGCTCGGTGACCTTGAAGCCCGGCAACTGCCCACCCTCGCCGGGCTTCGCACCCTGTGCGATTTTTATTTCGATCTCACGACAGTCATTCAAATATTCCGCCGTGACGCCGAAGCGTCCGGAGGCGATCTGCTTGATGGCGGAGGCCGCGTTATCGCCATTGGCGCGCGGCATCGCGCGGGCCGGATCTTCGCCACCCTCGCCGGAGTCCGAGCGCGCGCCGATCCGGTTCATGGCGATCGAAAGCGTTTCATGCGCCTCCGGCGACAACGCGCCCAAGGAAATTCCTGGCGCCAGCAGAACCTTGCGGATTTCGGTCACACTCTCAACTTCGTCCACCGAGATCGGCTTGCGGTTTTCCATCCGGAAATCCAGCAGGTCCCGCAACGCGACCGGCGGCTGCTTGCGCACCATGTCGGCGTAGCGGCGGTAAAGCTGAAAGCTGTCCGAGGCGACCGCGGTTTGCAGCATATGCACTGCATTATTATCGAAGGCATGGGTTTCGCCGGCGCGCCGCAGCCGGTACGCGCCGCCCACTTCCAGCGGCACCACATTGCCGTTCCAGGCCGATTTATGAAGCTCCAGCACCTTCTGCGCGATGCCGGGCAGACCGATTCCGGAAATCCGCGAGGCCATGCCGGGGAAAAACTCCCCGACCAGCGCGCGCGACAGGCCGATGGCTTCAAAATTATAGCCGCCGCGATAGGAGGCGATCATCGAAATGCCGATCTTGCTCATCACCTTCAGCAAGCCCTTGTCCACGGCCTTTTTGTAGCGGCCGACGCTTTCCTTGAGGGATAATTTGCCGAACAGCCCGCGCGCCTGCCGGTCGGCGATGCTCTCCTGCGCCAGATACGCATTGATGGTGGTGGCACCAACGCCGACGAGCACCGCGAAATAATGCACATCCATGCACTCGGCGGCGCGCACGTTCAGGCTCGTGAAGGTCCGCAAGGATTGCCGTACCAGATGCGTGTGCACGGCGCCGGTGGCCAGGATCATCGGAATCGGTGCGCGTTCCGGGGAGATCGCCTCGTCGGTCAGGATCACATGCGTTTTGCCGGCACGCACGCCTTCCTCGGCCTCGCGGCGGATCCGCTCGATGGCGCGGCGCAGTCCGCCCTCGCCATTCGCCACCTTGAAGGTGCAATCCACCACGCAGGCATTGTTGCCCATCTCGCGGCGCATCGCCTCGAATTCGGCGGTCGACAGGACCGGGGAGTCCAATTGCAACAAATCACATTGGTCGGAATCTTCGTCGAGCACATTGCCGAGATTGCCGAGCCGGGTTTTCAGACTCATCACCCGGGTCTCGCGCAGGCTGTCAATCGCCGGATTGGTGACTTGCGAAAAACTCTGCCGGAAGAAGTGATGGAGGCCGCGATATTTGGCCGAGAGCACAGCGATCGGCGTATCATCACCCATCGATCCCACCGCCTCGGCGGCATCCTCCACCATCGGGTGCAGCAGCAGTTCCAGTTCTTCGAGCGTATAGCCCACCGCCAGTTGGCGGCGGCGCAGCGACTCTGCATCCAGACGCACGGGCTCCGGCGCATCCGTCTTTATGATATGGTCGATCACCGTGATCCGCTTGGTCCAGGCGCCGAAATCCTGGCGCGCCGCCAGCATGTCCCTGATTTCATGATCGTGATAAAACACTGCGGCGTCGAGATCGACGGCGATGGTCTGGCCGGGCCCGACATGGCCTTTCTCGGTGATCGTCTCCTCGTCGAACTTCACCATCCCGGTCTCGGATCCGACCACCAGCAGATGCTGCGATGTCACGCAGTAGCGCAGCGGCCGCAGACCGTTGCGGTCCAGCCCGGCGATCACAAACTTGCCATCGGTTGCGGCAATCGCGGCCGGCCCGTCCCAGGGCTCCATCACCGCGTTGCAGTAAAGAAACAAATCCCGGTGCGCCTTCGGCATGGTGGCGTCCGAGCCGATCGAGGGTGGGATCATCAGCGTCTTTGCCATCGGCGCATCGCGCCCGGCCCGCACCAGCAGCTCGAACACATTGTCGAGCGCCGCGGTATCCGACCCGCCGGCCTGCACCACCGGTTTTATGAATTCCAGATGCTCGTCCAAGCCTTCGGCCGCCAGCCGCGTTTCGTGGCTTTTCATCCAGTTGATGTTGCCGGCAACCGTGTTGATCTCACCGTTATGCGCCAGCATCCGGAATGGCTGCGCGAGCCGCCAGGTCGGAAATGTGTTGGTGGAATAGCGCTGATGATAGATCGCAAAGCGCGACACGAAGCGCGGATCCAACAGATCCGGGTAGAAATCGGTCAACGAGGCCGCGAGGAACATGCCCTTGTAGATGATGGACCGGCAGGACAGGGAGCAGAAATACAGTTCTGGTATCTGCGCCGTGATGGCCGCCTTCTCGATCTTGCGGCGGATGATATAGAGTTCCCGCTCGAACTGTTCCTCGGCGACGCCGCGGGCGTTCCAGATCATGATCTGCTCGATCTCCGGACGCGTCGCATTGGCTTTCTCGCCGATGCAGCCGACATCGATCGGCACCTGCCGCCAGCCGTAGATGCGGTAGCCGAAATTCAGGATCTCGGTCTCGACGATTTGCCGGCAGCGTTCCTGCGCCGAAAGATCCGTCTTCGGCAGGAACACCTGTCCCACCGCGATCGGCCCGTCGCGCAGCCGGTCGCCGCCGCGCCGGACCTCGGCGGCAAAGAAGTCCTGCGGGATTTCGATGTGGATCCCGGCGCCGTCGCCGGTCTTGCCGTCGGCATCCACCGCGCCCCGGTGCCAGACGGCCTTCAGGGCGTCGATTCCCGCCTGCACCACATCCCGGCGCTTGCGGCCGTCCAGGGCGGCGACCATGCCGACGCCGCAATTATCGTGCTCCTGCGCCGGATCGTAGGTGTGTTCGAGGCGCGCCGCGTTCGCCGCCCAGGAGGCCAGAAATTCCGCCGCGGTTTCCACCTTGCTCATGCTGCTGCCTGCGTCATATGTCGGTTTTGAATATATCGATCGATCGAGGCGGCGGCGTCGCGCCCGTCGCGGATCGCCCAGACCACCAACGAGGCGCCGCGCACGATGTCGCCGGCGGCGAAGACGCCCGGCAGGCTGGTCATGAAGCTTCTTGGATCGGTCTTCAGCGTGCCCCAGCCGGTCAGTGCCAACGCCGGCTCGCCGAAGGCAATGGGGATGTCCTCCGGATCGAAACCCAGCGCCTTGATCACCAGATCCGCTGGCAGGCTGAAGGAACTGCCGGCAATGGGATCCACCGAAAGCCGGCCGGCGGCATCCGGCAGTCCGAGATGCATCCGCGTCGCCCGCACGCCGGTCACTTTGGTATCTCCGAGGAACGCCTCGGGTGCGGCAAGCCAGGTGAAGACCACGCCCTCATCCTCGGCGTTGCTCACTTCGCGCAGCGATCCCGGCATGTTCTGCCGGTCGCGGCGGTACAGGCAGGTCACGGATGCCGCGCCCTGGCGCACCGCGGTGCGCACGCAATCCATCGCGGTGTCGCCGCCGCCGATCACCACGACCTGCTTGCCGGCGGCATTCAACAGCCCGGAATCGAAATCGGGCACGCGATCACCGAGCCCTTTGCGGTTCGAGGTGATGAGAAAATCCAGCGACGGTACAATCCCCGGCAACCCCGCGCCGGGCCCGGCGATCTCGCGCGGCTTGTAAACGCCGGTGGCGATCAGCACCGCGTCATGCTTCTCGCGGAGTTCGGCAAAGGGCGTAGCACCGCCGATTTCGGCGTTGAGCACGAATTCGATGCCGCCATCCGCCAGCCATTTCCAGCGCCGCAGCACGATCTCCTTCTCAAGCTTGAAGCTCGGGATGCCATAGATCAGCAACCCGCCGACGCGGTCATGGCGGTCGTAAACCGTGACCTGGTAGCCGCGGCCGCGCAGCGCCTCGGCCGCCGCCAGGCCGGCCGGGCCGGCGCCGATAATGCCGACCGAGAAGGGCAGGTTGGTCGTCGGTGTGATCGGCTTCACCCAGCCCTGCTCGAACGCCGTATCCGTGACGAACCGCTCGACGGCGCCGATGGTGACGGACTCAAAGCCCTTTTCGATGACGCAGTTGCCCTCGCACAGCCGGTCCTGTGGGCAGATGCGGCCGCAGATCTCCGGGAATGTGTTGGTCGCGGCGGAGATTTCATAGGCTTCCTCCAGCCGGCCCTCGGCGGTCAGCTTCAGCCAGTCGGGGATGTTGTTGGAAAGCGGACAATGGATCTGGCAGAACGGAATCCCGCACTGGCTGCACCGGCTGGCCTGTGCTGCCGCGCCTGTGACGCTGAAGCGGGCATAGATTTCATCAAAATCGGTGCGGCGTGCGTCCACAACCCGCTTTTCCGGCGGCATCTGCGCCAAATGCGTAAATTGCAGCATGCGTTGCGTCATGGTCGTTCCCTCGCTCGCGCGAACAGCCGCACAGCAAAATTGCCCGCACGGTGTCACGATGAAGCAATAGCGACAAAACTCGCCCGACGCCAGCAATTTTTATTGATTATAGGAGTAGAGCTAACCTATATCGGGGATTGATGCCGCAGTCTTGCCGTATTTCAGCCAAAGACTGAAAATAAAGAACCGCATCCGGACCTATTCGGAAAATGCGTTCTTTCGCCGTCCGCCGCTCGGCCGGTAGCGCGCCAGATATCCCGGCACGATGAGATCGAGCGGCGTTGCCGCCACGCCCAGCGCCGCCAGTCCCTTCGCGTCCGCGGCCACCACATTATCGCGCTGCAAGAGGATGATCTGATCACGCGTCAGCAACTTACCGGGCAGCCGCTCCAGCAGCGCGGCCTGAACCCGCGCCAGCGGCAAGGGCAGGTCGATGATCAGTCGCCGGCGCTCGATGGTCTTCAGCATATACGCGATCAGGTCCCTGAAGCTCATGACCTGGGGTCCGCCCAGCTCGAACACGCCGCCGGGATGGTTGCCCGCGATCGCCGCCATCACGGCATCCGCGACATCCGCGACATAGACCGGCTGGAAGCGGCTGTTGCCGGAGACGATCGGGATCACCGGTGAAATCGCCGCCATCGACGCGAAACGGTTGAAGAAACTGTCCTCCGCACCGAACACAATCGAAGGCCGAAGGATCACCGCTGATGGGAAGGCCCCGGTCACCGCGGCCTCGCCTTCGGCCTTGCTGCGGGCGTAGTCCGAGGCGCTGCTTAGATCCGCGCCGATCGCCGAGACATGGATGAAATGCCGGGCGACCGAGCTTGCGCTAAGCCGCGCGATCCGGCCGGCGCCGGCGCCGTGCACGCGGAAGAAATCCCCCTGCCGGCGCTCCGTCAATATGCCGGTCAGGTTGATGACCACCTCCGCGCCCTCGGTCGCCCGGCCGACCAGCGCCTCCTCATGCAGCGGCGCGTAGAGCGGGACAATCTGGCCGACGCCGCCCATCGGTCGCAGAAACATCGCGGCCTCCACATCGCGCACCGCGACGCGGACGGTGTAACCCGCCGCCGCCAGACGCTGCACCACATAGCGGCCGATAAAACCCGAGCCGCCGAACACAGTCGCAAGTCTGCGCGTCATCATCTGTCTCCAAGGTCGCGGATGGGGCCGCTTGTACGGGGCGGCGGCGGCCACCTCAAGGCGCAGTTGACCGGCGCGGGAAGCGGGGTTACATGCCGCGCTCTTGGCCGGCCCAGGTGGCGAAATTGGTAGACGCACTAGCTTCAGGTGCTAGCAACCGCAAGGTTATGGAAGTTCGAGTCTTCTCCTGGGCACCAAGGGTTCCTCTTCACTGATGGAAGCGTGATGGCAAAGGCAACGGGATTTGGCGGCGCAGTCCTCCGGGCCGACGATCCCGGCGAGGCGACCATGAGCCTCGCGCGCGAGGTCGTCGATCGCGGCCGGTGCGGCCGGTTCACCGATCTGGAAGGCTACCGCGTCGCATCATGGCAACCATTTTCATGAGCGGCGGCACAATCCATTTACACCGGCACGACTTACCGGCGGGCCTCGAATTCGGCACTATGGTCGCCGTCGATACCGAGACGATGGGCCTCAATCCGCAGCGGGACCGGCTCTGCCTGGTGCAGCTTTCGGCCGGCGACGGCACGGCGCATCTCGTGCAGATCATCCCGCCGGCGCTGGGCGGCGCAGGGGCTGACTGCCCGAATCTCAAGGCGCTGCTGACTGATCCGGCGGTTACCAAGCTCTTCCATTTCGCGCGGTTTGATATCGCGGCGCTCTATCACGGTCTCGGCGTGCTGACCGCGCCGGTGATCTGCACCAAGATCGCCTCCCGCCTGGTCCGTACCTATACCGACCGGCACGGCCTGAAAGATCTCTGCCGCGACCTCGCCGGCGTTGAAATCTCCAAGCAGCAGCAGACTAGCGACTGGGGCGCGACCGATCTCTCATCCGAACAGCTCAGCTATGCGGCATCCGACGTGCTGTATCTGCATGACATCTGGGCCAAGCTGGAAGCGCTGCTACAGCGCGAGAGCCGCCTGGATCTTGCGCGCGCCGCCTACGCGTTTTTGCCGACCCGCGCCCGTCTGGATCTGCTCGGATACGAAATACCGGATCTGTTCAGCCATTGACCAGGCCTGGCTGTTGCCATCGGTTACGCGTCGGCGGTTGACCGGCGCCTGCGGCCTCGTCATACCCATTCCATGAGCATCGGCGAACCCGCGCTGCGGCCCGACGCACCGGACCTTGCCGCGGATGATCTTATCGTGGCCCGCGACGTTCTGGCCACCGAATCAGCAGCCCTCGCGGCGCTCGGCAACTCCCTGGGCGCGCCATTCTCCGCGGCGGTTAGCCGGCTGTTGGCCGTCACCGGTCGCGTCGTTGTCACCGGCATGGGCAAATCCGGCCATGTCGCACGCAAAATTGCCGCCACGCTCGCCTCCACCGGGACGCCCGCCCTGTTCGTGCACCCGGCCGAGGCAAGCCATGGCGATCTGGGCATGATCGTAGCTGGCGACGCGGTCATTGCGCTGTCCAACTCCGGGGAGGCGGCGGAGCTTGCCGCCATCGTCAGCCATGCCAGCCGGATCGGCCTGGTGCTGATCGCCATCACCTCGATTGCCGAAAGCAGCCTTGCCGGTGCTGCGACCATCGCACTCATTCTGCCGCCAGCGCCGGAGGCCGGGCCGATCGGCTTGGCGCCCACCACCAGCACGACAATGCAGATGGCGCTCGGCGATGCGCTGGCGATCGCGCTGCTCGCCCGCCGGGGTTTCTCGGCGCATGATTTCCGGGATATCCATCCGGGCGGCAGGCTCGGCAGCCGGCTCAAACGGGTGCGCGAATTGATGCATGGTGGCGATGAGCTTCCGCTGGTCGCGCCCGGCACCACGATGGACAAGGCGCTGATCACCATGACCGAAAAGCGCTTCGGCTCGCTCGCCGTTGTCGATGCCGGACGTCGGCTGATCGGCGTGGTCACGGATGGCGATCTGCGGCGCGCCATGGGGCCGGATTTGCTGCATCGGACGGTCGAGGCGATCATGAATGCCACGCCGAAAACCATCGGCCCGGAGGCGCTGGCGGAAGATGCGTTGCGCGAGATGAACATGTCGGCCCGCCCCTTTACCGCCTTATTTGTGGTCGATGAGACCCGCATGGTGCTGGGCATTTTGCATATCCACGACCTGTTGCGGGCCGGTCTCGCATGAGTCCGGCGCAGCGGGCAGCGCGCGAGCGGATGCTGGACGGGTTGCGAAATCGCAATCCGGAAGCGATTGCAGCGCTCGCGCGGCGCAATGGCGTCAAGGGATTTTTCAAGCGATCGCTCCCGGTGGCGGCCGCTCTGCTGCTGGTGGCGCTGGCGCTGGCGCCGAGCCTGCGCGCCGGCCCGGACGCCAACCGTGTCACCTATCGCGTGCAGACGGGTGACGCCGCCACCACGATCTCGCGCATGTCCGAGGCGAAATATCACGGGCTCGACGCGCACGGCGAACCGTTCACCCTGACGGCCGGCAGCGCCAGTCAGATCGACAGCAATGAGATCGCCTTGCAAAAACCGACAGGCGATATTTCGCTCAAATCCGGCGCCTGGCTGGAGCTGAAGTCCGAAACCGGTCTGTTCCATCAGAGAAGCCA
>Ga0116226_10005836_pt1 | contig 11022 bp, 9 predicted proteins | sample S1TSphfallax_FD_89692 | JGI IMG/M metagenome (GOLD analysis project Ga0116226, IMG submission 89692) | Host-associated microbial communities from peat moss isolated from Minnesota, USA - S1T2_Fa - Sphagnum fallax MG | ecosystem: Host-associated > Plants > Peat moss > Unclassified | place: USA...
ACGCCCGCCAGTTCCTGACCGATCATCCGGAGGTCGCAGAGGCGGTGGAATTGAAGCTTCGCGATCACTCGGGCATCGTGGTGAATGCCATGATGACCGAGGCGACGGGAGATGAGCTTGAGGCTGCCGAATGACGCCGAATCCACCGAGCAGGACATCCCCGTCGACACCCTGACGGAGACCGATCACGAACTGATCGCCGCCGCGCGCGAGGTTCTCGCCAAGCACTACCGCCCCTTCTGGCACATGGTCTCGGCCGCTCTACGAAGCAGGGATGGGCGGATCTGGACCGGCATCCACCTCGGCGCGACGGTCGGCCGCCTGCAGATCTGCGCCGAGGCCATCGCCCTTGGCCGCGCCATCCTGGACGGCGACGGCACGATCGAGACGGCGGTCGCCATTCGCCACCCCAAGCAGGGCGAGGACGACCAGAGCCTCGCCATCGTCTCGCCTTGCGGCGCCTGCCGGGAGATGATCCTCGACTACGATCCCGGCGCGCAGGTGATCGTGCCGGGGGTGATCGCCCCCCTCAAGATGCCGATCCGCGCGCTGCTGCCGCTCCCCTATCGCCGATAGCCAAGAGAGTTTTTTGCTTCTTTTTTCCAAAAAGAAGCGCTTCCTTTTGAACCCTGGCTGGGCGCACAAGAAGCAAACACCTCATCTTTCTAATCTAAGCTGCAATCGGGCTTGCCTTGTCGGCCGATGACGTCGCGGAAATCTTCCGCGCCATGCGGCGATCGTGCTGGTGAAGGCCTGTCCTTTGGGATAGCTCACTCAGATGCGTTATTTTTCCACACGCGGCCAGTCGGAGCCGCGCGACTTCAGTGGCGTTCTACTGGCGGGCCTGGGCGATGATGGCGGCCTCTTCATGCCCGAAGCATGGCCGGAACGCTCGGCCGCCGAATGGCGCGCCCTGCGCGACCTCCCCTACGCGGACCTCGCGGCAACCGTCATCCACCCCTTCGTCGGCGACGCGCTGAGCCTGGAAACGCTGCGCGGGCTCTGCCGGCGCGCCTACGCCGGATTCGACCATCCGGCGCGGGTGCCCCTCGTCCAGCTCGATGACGGGCTCTGGGTGCAGGAGCTGTTCCACGGCCCCACCCTCGCCTTCAAGGACATGGCGCTCCAGCTTCTCGGCCTGCTGTTCGAGCATGTCCTGGCCGAGCGCGACGAGACCATGACGATCGTCGGCGCGACCTCGGGCGACACCGGTTCGGCGGCGATCGAGGCCTGCCGGGACCGCGCCCGGATCAAGATCGCGATCCTCCACCCCGAAGGCCGCACCAGCGAGGTGCAGCGCCGGCAGATGACGACCGTGCATAGCCCCAACGTCTTCAACATCGCGGTGGCCGGCACCTTCGACGACTGCCAGGACATGGTGAAGGGGCTGTTCGCCAATACCCGCTTCCGGACGGAGATGCGGCTCTCCGCCGTGAACTCCATCAACTGGGCGCGGATCGCGGCGCAAATCCCCTACTACGTCGCGAGCGCGCTGGCCCTCGGCGCGCCCGACCGCGAGGTCGCCTTCGCCGTGCCCACCGGCAATTTCGGCAATGTCCTGGCCGCCTGGGCCGCCCGCCGCATGGGGCTGCCCATCTCGCGCCTCGTCATCGGCTCGAACCGGAACGACATCCTGACGCGGTTCCTTGCCGCCAACGACATGACGGCGCGCGGTGTCGAGCCGAGCCTCTCGCCAAGCATGGACATCCAGGTCAGCTCCAATTTCGAGCGCCTGCTGTTCGAGCTGATGGACCGGGACGCGACGGCGACGGCGGGGCTGATGCAGGATTTCCGGCGGACCGGGCGGATGCCGGTGCCCGATGCGGCCTGGAAGAAGGCGACCGCCGTGTTCCAGGGGCTGGCACTCGACGACCGGCAGACCGAGGCGGCGATCCGCCGCATCCACGAGACGACCGGCTACCTCGCCGACCCGCACACCGCGATCGGGATCGAGGCCGCGCGGATCGCCCGCGTGGCGCCCGTGGTCGCCATGGCGACTGCCCATCCGGCGAAGTTTCCGGACGCGGTCGAAAAAGCCACGGGCATTCGCCCTTCCCTGCCGCCGCGCCTCGCCCATCTGATGGTGGGCACCGAACGCTTCACGCGCGCGCCGAACGATCTGGCCGCCGTCGAAACGCTGCTTCGCGCCTTCGTCCAACGCAACGACACCCACTTCACCGATCATTTTGCCTATTCTGGGGGAACTGCCGCATGAGCGACGCCATCCGAGTGGAAACGCTAGCCTCCGGCCTCACCGTCGTCACGGAGGAGATGTCCCGCGTCGAGACGGTCTCGTTCGGCGCCTATGTCGCCGCGGGCACGCGCCATGAACGCGCCGAGGAAAACGGCGTCTCCCATTTCCTGGAGCATATGGCCTTCAAGGGCACCGAGACCCGCACCGCCGCCGAGATCGCCGAGGAAATCGAAGCCGTCGGGGGCCATATCAACGCCTATACCGCCCGCGAGCAGACCGCCTACTACGTGAAGCTGCTCAAGGAGGACATCGCGCTGGGCGCCGACATCATCGGCGACATCCTCACCCATAGCAGCTTCGAGCCCGAAGAGCTGGAGCGCGAGCGCGGCGTGATCCTGCAGGAGATCGGGCAGGCGCACGACACGCCGGACGACATCATCTTCGACCATTTCCAGGAAGCCGCCTTCCCGGACCAGGCGATGGGCCGCCCGACGCTCGGCACCGAGGGCGTCATCCGCACCATGCCGCGCCACGCCCTCACCAACTACATGCGCGCCCATTACGGCACGCGGAACGTGGTGGTGGCCGCCGCCGGCAACCTCAACCACGACGAGGTCGTGCGGCTGACCGAGAAGCATTTCGCCGACCTGCCGACGACCGTGGTCGGCGACCCCACGCTTGCCGATTACCACGGCGGCGAGTTTCGCGAGGCGCGGGACCTCGACCAGGTGCATATCGTGCTGGGCTTCCCCTCGGTCTCCTACACGCACCCCGATTTCTACGCCTCGATGATGCTCTCCACCCTGCTCGGCGGCGGCATGTCCTCCCGCCTGTTTCAGGAGGTGCGGGAGAAGCGCGGCCTCGTCTATTCCATCTACGCCTTCACCGCGCCCGCGACCGATTCCGGCCTGTTCGGCATCTATGCCGGCACCGGCGAGAGCGAGGCCGAGGAACTCATGCCCGTGACGCTGGAGGAGCTGCGCCGCGTCCAGCATGACGTTACGGAGGTGGAGCTGCACCGCGCCCGCGCCCAGGCCAAGGCCGGCATCCTCATGTCGCTCGAAAGCACCGGCAGCCGCTGCGAGCAGCTGGCTCGCCAGATCCAGATCTTCGGCCGCATCGTGCCGGTGAAGGAAATGGTCGCCAAGATCGAGGCAGTGCGGACCGAGGATGTCTGCCGAGCCGCTGCGCGCCTGTTCCGCGCCAAGCCGACGCTCGCCGTGCTCGGCCCCGCCGGCAAGGTGCCCGGACTTACCACGATCGCCGAGAAGCTCGCGGCATGAGCGCCGTCCTCGACGACCCGCGCGACCGGCTGGCCGACCTGCTCGCCCATGCCCGGCGCGCCGGCGCGGACGAGGCCGATGCGGTGTTCTTCTCCGGCACCTCGCTGTCCGTCAGCCGCCGCCTCGGCAAGATCGAGCATGTCGAGCGGTCCGAGGGCCGCGACCTCGGCCTGCGCGTCTTCGTGGGCGAGCGTTCCGCCATCGTCTCCGCGCCGGGCCTCGACGTGGCGAGCTTCGCCGATATCGCCCAGCGCGCGGTCGCCATGGCGCGCGTCGTGCCACCCGACCCGATGAGCAGCCTCGGCGAGCTGCGGCACATCCCGCCCGCCGATCTCGACCTCGACGATCCGGCCGAGCCGGATGCGACGACGCTCGGTGAGCGCGCGGGCGTCGCCGAGGATGCGGCGCTGGCCGTCTCCGGCATCACCAATACCGAAGGCGCGGATGCCGGGTTCAGCCGCAGCGAGGCGATGCTGGTCACGAGCCGGGGTTTTTTTGGCTCCTACCGCCGCACCGGGCATTCGATTTCCGCGACGGCGCTCGCCGGAACCGGCACCGACATGCAGCGCGATTATGACTTCTCCAGCGCCGTCTATCTGTCGGATCTCGACGAGCCGGCCGGCATCGGCCATCGCGCGGCCGAACGTGCCCTGGCGCGGCTCAACCCGACGCGCCCCAAGACCGCGCGCGTGTCCGTGGTCTATGACCCGCGGGTGTCCGCGAGCCTTGTCGGCCACCTGTCGGGCGCCGTGAACGGCGCCGGCATCGTGCGCGGCACGAGCTTTCTGCGGGAGAGCATGGGCAAGCGCATCTTTGCCGAGGGTATCGTGGTGCGCGATGATCCGCGCCGCCGCCGCGGCCTGCGCTCCCGCCCCTTCGATGGCGAAGGCCAGCCGACCGCGCCGCTGGACATCATCGCCGACGGCGTGCTGCAGACCTGGATCCTCGACACGCGCAGCGCCCGGCAGCTCGGCCTGACGACGACGGGCCATGCCGCGCGCGGCACCTCGGGGCCGCCCGGACCCTCCGCGACCAACCTCTACATGGAGCCGGGGAAGCTGACGCCGGCGGAGCTGATGGCCGACATCACCGAGGGGCTCTACATCACCGAACTCATCGGCTCGGGCATCAACGGGATCACGGGCGATTACAGCCGTGGCGCCGCCGGCTTCATGATCCGGAACGGTGCGCTGGCCGAGCCGGTCGCAGAGATCACCATCGCCGGGAACCTGAAGGAGATGTTCGCGCGTCTCGTTCCGGCGAATGACCTGCGGTTCGTGCGCGGCACCGACGCCCCAACAATTCGCATCGACGGCATGATGATGGCGGGGGCCTGACAGTCCGGCGAGCCTCACTATATTGTGAGGCTCAAGAACGGACGGAGTCCATGCGCGTCATGCGCCGGTTTTTCATTCTGCTCGCCGCCTTACTTCCCTTGATGGGCGCGCTCGGGGCCGTGCCGGCCGAGGCGCGGCTGGGCGGCGGCCACTCCTTCGGCAGCCGCGGCAGCCTCACCTACCGGCAGCCACGGCAGACCAACCTCGGGCCCGGGGCCGCGCCATTCGAGCGGAGCCAGGCCCAGATGGGCCCGTCTGCCTTCGGGCGTTCCGGCGCGGGCGGCTCCTTCTTCAACCGCCGCCCCTTCATGTCGGGCCTGCTGGGCGGACTGCTGGGGGCTGGAATCTTCGGCCTGCTCTTCGGCGGCGGCTTCATGCATATGGGGCTCGGCTTCGGCGGACTGTTCGGCGTGCTGTTCCAGCTGATCATCCTGTTCTTCATCGTTCGCTGGCTGTTGCGACGCTTCATCCTCGGGCGCGGCGGCGCTTTTCAGTCTCAGCCGGGGGCGCCGCAGCCGGGGGCGCCCCAGCCTTCGATCTTCGGCCCAGCGGCGACCCCTGGGGTGGCCGTCGCGCCCCTGCAGCTGACGCCGGCCGACCGGCAGGCCTTCGCGCAATGCCTCGTCTACGTGCAGCAGGCCTGGGGGGCGGGCGATCTCAACGCCATCGCCCAGGCGGCCACGCCCGAGATGATGGGCTATTTCCGAGATCAGCTCGCCACGCTCTCCCGCCAGGGCCTGCGCAACCGCGTGGCCAATGTCAGCGTCGACGGCATGGAACTGTCCGAAGCCTGGACCGAAGGGGACACCGATTTCGCGACCGTCGCCATGCGCTTCTCGATGCTCGACGTGACCGAGGACGCGGCCGGGCGTGTCGTCGACGGCAGCCCGACCGTGCGGGCGCTGGTGACGGAAATCTGGACCTTCATGCGCCAGCGCAGCAGCCACTGGATCCTCGCCGCCATCCAGCAAACCCGCTGAGTTGCGCCGAAACACGAGAGTCATCGTTTAACCCATTGCTTTCGTTCGCCGTCTCTTTCATGCTTCGTTAGGGAACAAGAAAGAGACACGATTCGTTGAGACACCGCAACGCCTCTGCCCGGGTCAAAATCCTGGCTGCGGGCAGCCTTCTGGTGCTGACTGGCTGCTCTGACTTGCTGACCGAAGGCACCGCCGACCTCGCGGGTGTCGGCGGCGCCGCCGCGGCCCATGCGGTGACGCACAATGCAACGGTGACGACGGCGATCGGCCTGGGCGTGACCTCGCTGGCGCTGTCCGGCCTGAAGTCGGAGGAACGCGCGGTCCACGGGGTCGAGCAGGACCGGATCGCGGCGGCGGCGGGAGCCTTGCCGATCGACACCGTCGGCACCTGGTCTGTCACCCACAGCGTTCCCATCGAGGACGACGAGAAGGGCGAAGTCGTGGTGTCGCGGGACATCGGGACGCCCGATCTGCATTGCCGCGAGATCGTCTTCTCGGTCGATACGCAGCCGGACGGCGAGCCCGCCCGCGCCTTCTACACGGCGACGATCTGCCTGGACGGCAACCAATGGAAATGGGCCACCGCGGAGCCCGCGACGGCGCGGTGGGGATCTCTGCAGTGAGGCTGGCCGGCCGGCGCCGGCCCTGGTGGCCGGCGTTGCTCCTGCTGCCTCTCGTGGCGGGCTGTTCCAGCGCGGGCGGGGTCGCGGGGGCGGTGTTGGGCGCCGCCACCGGAGCCGCAACCGTCAATCCGGTCGTGGGCTACGCGGTCGCGATCGGCGTGCAGGCCGGGACGAACAGCGCCGTCAACTACGTCATGCGCATGCGGCAGAATGCCGAGCAGACCGCCATCGCGACGACCGCCGGGCCGCTGCCGCCGGGCGTCCTCATGCCCTGGGCGATCGAGCATGACATCCCGGTCGGCGATGAACACGGCGAGGTGCAGGTCACCCGCGTGATCAGCACGCCGCTGGCGGTGTGCGAGGAGATCGTCTTCTCCGTCGCCCGCCATAAGACGCCGCAGCCGGACGATCCTCGCTATACCGCAACGACCTGCCATCAGGCCGACGGGTGGAGGTGGGCGAGTGCCGAACCCGCGGTAGCGCGCTGGGGATTTCTGCAATAAGCGGAACCGCTGTCAATTCATATGGAGTCCGTTATGTCCGCCTTCGGCTTCAACTCCGTGCCGTCCAATCCCGGCGCAACACCCAGCCACCGGTGGGGCTGGTTCCTGGGCCTGGGCATTGTCCAGATCATCGTCGGGCTTCTCTGCTGGATCGACGTGGTGGCGGCCAGCCTTGCCGCGACCGTCGTCATCGGCGCCCTGCTGCTGATCGGCGGCGTCTTCCAGGTCGTCCATGCCTTCACCGTGCGCGGATGGAGCGGCTTCCTGCTGCATGTTCTCATGGGCATCCTCTATGTCGTCGGCGGCCTTCTGCTGATGGATGAGCCTGTCCGCGGCTCCCTCATCATCACCGTCGTGATCTCGGTGCTGCTCATCATCTCCGGCGTCACACGCCTGATCATGGCGGCGACCCATCGGCACATGCCCGGCCTCTGGCTGGTCATTCTCAGCGGGATCATCAGCTTTGTCGTGGGCGTGATGCTCTATGCGAGCCTGCCCTGGTCCAGCCTTTGGGTCCTCGGCACGCTCATCGCCATCGAACTGGTCTTCCACGGCATCGCCTGGATCCAGTTCGGATTAGCCCTGAAGAAGCTGCACAAGCCGGCATGACGCGCGGGGGCCAAAAGGCTGTTTTCCGACCTGCGTTCGTTGAATAGCGGGATATACTTCTAATCCACCGCGGAGTCGCTTATATCCTCTCGTTGATTGGGACGAGAGGGCATTCCGCGATGACCACGATCAACGGCGCACTATCATCAGGCGCTCCGCCGGCCACCGAGGCGGATGTGCTGTGGTTTCTGCCGACGCATGGCGATGGCCGCTACCTGGCCTCCGATGTCGGGGCGCGCCATGTGACGCTCGGCTATCTGAGCCAGATCGCGCGCGCGGCGGATGAACTGGGCTATTTCGGGGTCCTGCTCCCCACGGGGCGTTCCTGCGAGGATAGCTGGGTCGTGGCCTCGGCGATGGTCCCGCTGACCGAGCGGCTGCGCTTCCTCGTCGCGGTTCGTCCGGGGCTTTCGGAGCCGTCCATGACCGCCCGCATGGCCGCGACGCTCGATCGCCTCTCCGGCGGCCGCCTGCTGATCAATGTGGTGGCCGGCGGCGACCCGACCGAGATGCATGGCGACGGCGTCTGGTTCGGCCACGGCGAGCGCTACGAGGCGACGGACGAGTATCTTCACGTCTGGCGCCGGATGCTGGCGGGCGAGACCTTTGATTTCGCCGGCAAGCACATCAAGGTGGAGGGCGCGAAGCTGCTCTATCCGCCGTTCCAGTCGCCGCATCCGCCGCTGTATTTTGGGGGCTCCTCGGCCGATGGCCAGGCGGTCGCCGCCAAGCACGCCGATGTCTACCTGACCTGGGGCGAGCCGCCGGCCGATGTGGCGGAGAAGATCGCCGCCGCGAAGGCGGCCGCCGCCGTCGAGGGCCGGACCTTCAGCTACGGCATCCGCCTGCATGTGATCGTGCGTGAAACCGAGGAAGAGGCCTGGGCCGCGGCGGACTCACTCATCAAGTATGTCGACGAGGAAGCGATCGCGACGGCGCAGAAGGCGTTCTCGAAGTTCGATTCGGTGGGCCAGCAGCGGATGAGCCGGCTGCATGGCGGCCGCAAGGACAAGCTGACGATCAGCCCGAACCTCTGGGCCGGTGTGGGGCTGGTGCGCGGCGGCGCCGGAACGGCGCTGGTGGGCAATCCCCAGCAGGTCGCGGACCGCATGAAGGAGTACATGGCGCTCGGGATCGATCGCTTCATCCTCTCGGGCTACCCGCATCTGGAGGAGTGCTACCGCTTCGCCGAGCTGGTCTTCCCGCTGCTGCCGCTGAAGAAGACGACGGGGAACGATCTGGGCGCCGCGCGGAACGCCGGGCCGTTCGGGGAGGTCATCGCGAATGTGGTGGCGCCGTCGCGCAGGCTGGCGGCTGCAAGCTGACGCAAGTTTTTGCGCGCTTTTTTCAAAAAGCGCCTCTTGTTCTTTTTTGAAAAAAAGAACCAAAAAACTTTCGCAAACAAAAAGGCTGCCGGGTTGCCCCGGCAGCCTTTTTTGATGAGCCCCCTTGGAAAGAGGACTATTCCACCTCTTCCGGCTCTTTCTCCGTCCCACCCTCTTCGCCGGGACGGCCGGCAACCGGGGTCGCAGCCTCGGTGATCTCGAAGTCGAGCTTGCCGTCCTTCATCGCGACCTTCACCGCGCCACCCTTCGCCAGACGACCGAAGAGTAGTTCCTCGGCCAGCGGCTTCTTGATGTGCTCCTGAATGACGCGGGCCAAAGGCCGCGCGCCATAGAGGCGATCGTAACCACGCTCCGCCAGCCACTCCTTGGCCGCCGAGGACAGCTCGATCGTCACGTTGCGGTCGGCCAGCTGAGCCTCCAGCTGCATGACGAACTTCTCGACCACGCGGGCGACCACTTCCGGCGTCAGCGCGGCGAAGGGGATCACCGCGTCCAGACGGTTGCGGAACTCCGGCGTGAACATCCGCTTGATGGCTTCCTCGTCCTCGCCGACGCGAACCTCGCTGCCGAAGCCGATGGCGGACTTCGCCATGTCGGCCGCACCGGCATTGGTCGTCATGATGAGGATGACGTTGCGGAAATCCACCGTCTTGCCGTTGTGGTCGGTGAGCTTGCCGTGGTCCATGACCTGCAACAGGATGTTGTAAAGGTCGGGATGCGCCTTCTCGATCTCGTCCAGCAGCAGCACGCAATGCGGGTGCTGGTCGATGCTGTCCGTCAGCATGCCGCCCTGGTCGAAGCCGACATAGCCCGGCGGCGCGCCGATCAGCCGCGAGACCGAGTGCCGCTCCATGTATTCGCTCATGTCGAAGCGGATGAGCTCGATCCCCAGCACGCTCGCGAGCTGCCGTGCGACCTCGGTCTTGCCGACGCCGGTCGGGCCGCTGAACAGGTAGTTGCCGATCGGCTTCTCCTGGTCGCGCAACCCGGCACGCGACAGCTTGATGGCCGCCGCAAGGGCGATGATCGCCGGATCCTGGCCGAACACCATGGAGCGCAGATCGCGTTCCAGATGCCGCAGCGTCTCCTTGTCGTCGGCGGAGACGGACTTGGGCGGGATGCGGGCGATCTTGGCGACGATCTCCTCCACGTCCCGCAAGGTCACCGTCTTGCGCCGCTTGTGCTCGGGCAGCAGCATCCGGCTCGCGCCCACCTCGTCGATCACGTCGATCGCCTTGTCGGGCAGCTTGCGGTCGTGGATGTATTTCGCCGAGAGATCGACCGCCGCGCGGATCGCCTCATCGGTGTAGCGAACCTTGTGGTGCTTCTCGTAGACGGTCTTGAGGCCGCGCAGGATGCGGACGGCATCTTCCGACGAGGGCTCCGGCACGTCGATCTTCTGGAAGCGCCGCACCAGCGCGCGGTCCTTCTCGAAGTAGTTGCGGAACTCCTTGTAGGTCGTGCTGCCGATGCAGCGCAGCGTGCCCGCCGCGAGGGCCGGCTTGAGCAGGTTGGAGGCGTCCATCGCGCCGCCGCTGGTCGCGCCCGCGCCGATGACCGTGTGGATCTCGTCGATGAACAGCACGCCGCCGGGATGGTTCTCCAGCTCGGTCACCACCGCCTTCAGCCGCTCCTCGAAATCGCCGCGATACCGCGTGCCGGCGAGCAGCGCGCCCATGTCGAGCGAGAAGATCGTCGACTTGGCCAGAACCTCCGGCACGTCGCCCTCGACGATGCGCTTGGCGAGGCCCTCGGCGATGGCGGTCTTGCCGACGCCGGGGTCACCGACATAGAGCGGGTTGTTCTTGGTGCGGCGGCAGAGGATCTGGATCGTGCGCTCGATCTCGCTCTCGCGGCCGATGAGCGGGTCGATCTTCCCGGACTGGGCCTTCTTGTTCAGGTTGACGCAGTAGTTGGAGAGCGCGTCCTGGCCGCGGCGGCTGCCCTTCTCCTCCTGCTCCGGCGTCTCCTGCGAAGAGGCCTTCTCCTGGCGCGGCGGGGTCTTGCCCGGCGACTTGGCGATACCGTGGCTGATGAAGTTCACCGCGTCGAGGCGCGTCATGTCCTGCAGCTGCAGGAAGTAGACGGCATGGCTCTCGCGCTCGCTGAACAGGGCGACCAGCACGTTCGCCCCGGTGACCTCGTCG
>Ga0116226_10005838_pt1 | contig 11020 bp, 7 predicted proteins | sample S1TSphfallax_FD_89692 | JGI IMG/M metagenome (GOLD analysis project Ga0116226, IMG submission 89692) | Host-associated microbial communities from peat moss isolated from Minnesota, USA - S1T2_Fa - Sphagnum fallax MG | ecosystem: Host-associated > Plants > Peat moss > Unclassified | place: USA...
AGGTCCAGATCGTCCAGATGGCTACCGCCCCGGCTGAACTGGATCAGGAGGTCGGTCCGGCCGACGATCTCATCCAGGCTTGTGAAGCCCAGTTCCGCCAATATCTCCCGCACCTCATCAGCGATATGGGTGAAGAGGTTGATGACCTTTTCCGGCGTGCCGGTGAACTTGGCGCGCAGGCGCTCATCCTGGCTGCACACGCCGACGGGGCAGGTGTTGGAATGGCACTGGCGCACCATCAGACAGCCCATTGCGATGAGCGATGCGGTGCCGATGCCGAATTCCTCCGCGCCCAGCATGGCGGCGATCACCACATCGCGGCCGGTACGGATCAGGCCGTCAGTCCGCAGGCGGACACGATGGCGCAGACCGTTCAGCGTCAGCACCTGATGCGCCTCCGCCAAACCGATCTCGAACGGCGAGCCCGCCTGCTTGACCGAGGTCTGAGGCGAGGCGCCGGTGCCACCGACATTGCCGGAGATCAGGATCACGTCCGCCTTGGCCTTGGCCACGCCCGCCGCAATCGCCCCGATGCCGGACATGGAGACCAGCTTCACACAGACCTTGGCGTCAGGATTGATCTGCTTCAGATCATAGATGAGCTGAGACAGGTCCTCGATGGAATAGATGTCGTGGTGCGGCGGGGGCGAGATCAGGCTGACGCCCGGCGTCGAATGGCGCATACGGGCGATAAATTCCGTCACCTTGAAGGCAGGCAATTGCCCGCCCTCCCCCGGCTTGGCGCCCTGGGCTACCTTGATCTCGATCTCGCGGCACTGGTTCAAATATTCCGCCGTGACACCGAATCGGCCGGATGCGATCTGCTTCACCGCCGAGTTGGCGTTGTCTCCATTGGCGCGCGGCTCATACCGCTCCGGGTCCTCCCCGCCTTCGCCGGAGACGGAGCGGGCGCCGATCCGGTTCATGGCGATGTTCAGCGTTCCATGCGCCTCAGGCGACAGCGCGCCCAGCGACATACCGGGCGTGACGAAGCGCTTTCGGATAGCGTTTACGCTTTCCACCGTTTCGAGCGGCGTCGGCGGAAGGTCCGATTTTGTATCCAGAAGATCGCGCAAAGAGATAGGCCCCAGCTCGCGCGTCATCTTGGAATAAGCTTTGAAGATCCCGTAATCGCCGGTATTGCAGGCGTGTTGAAGCTTGTGGATCAGGCGCGCTTCATAGGCGTGATGCTCGCCGGACGCGCGCACCTTATAGAAGCCGCCCACGGGGAGTATGGCAGTCGCCGGGCTCCAGGCGATAGCGCGCTCCTCCAGCATCTTGGCTTCGAGCCCGGCCAGGCCGAGGCCGGATATGCGAGATGTCATTCCGGGAAAATATTCAGCCACCAGAGCGCGAGACAGGCCAACGGCTTCGAACTCATAGGCTCCGCGATAGGAGGAGATAACGGAAATACCCTTCTTGGCCAGGATCTTCATCAAGCCCGCCTCAATGGCGGCGCGGTAGTTCAAGACCACGTCCCGAAGAGTCATGCCGCGATAGAGGCCGCGGTCAAGCCGGTCCTGGATCGTCTCCTGCGCCAGATAGGCGTTGATGGCCGTGGCCCCAACGCCCACCAGAACGGCGTGCTGATGACTGTCGAGGCAGCCGGCCGAGCGCACGATGATGGAGACGTAAGAACGCAGACCCTCATCGACCAACCGCGCATGTACGCCGCCGGTGGCCAAGATCATCGGCAGGGGCGTGCGCTCATAGCTCGCAAACTCGTCGGTCAGGACGATCTGGCTCGCCCCCTGGCGGATGGCGTGAACCGACTCATTGCGCACCCGGTCCAGAGCGGCGCGAAGGGCGTCGCCGGGGCGGGCCTCGGGCGCGGGTTCGGGCATGGTGCAGTCGATCACCGCCACCCGCTCCGTCCCGAACAGGGCCAGCATGCGATCATACATGCCGGTCGTCAGGATCGGGCTTTCTAGCACAAAGACGTCAGTTTGAGCCTCATCCTGAGCCAGGATGTTGCCGAGATTTTTGAACCGGGTGGCCAGGCTCATCATCGCCCCTTCCCGCAAGGGGTCGATAGGCGGGTTGGTGACCTGGGCGAAGTTCTGGCGGAAATAGTCGCTGAGCGGACGCGGCCGTTCGGACAGAACGGCCAGCGGGCTGTCGTCGCCCATGGAGCCGACGGCCTCCTTGCCCTCCAGCGCCATGGGATCAAGGATCATTTCGAGCTGTTCCAGCGTCAGCCCCGCCGCCGCCTGGCGCCGGGCCAAGGCGTCGCCGTGCAGCCGACGCGGCTCGGGACCCGGCCCCACCAGAGGCTCAAGATCCACCATGTTCTCCAGCCACTGGGTATAGGGGTGGTCGTCGGCCAACTCGTTGATGATGTCCGTCTCACCGAACAGACGGCCGGCCTGAAGATCAACGGCGATCATCCGGCCGGGCGAGATATTCATCCGTCGGGTGACGCGATCATCTGATATCCCGGTCATGCCCGCTTCCGAACCTACGATCAGAAGACCATCGGAGGTCTCGGTGATGCGCAGCGGGCGAAGGCCATTGCGGTCCTTGCCCGCCACGACCCAGCGACCGTCGGTGGCGCAGATGGCGGCGGGCCCGTCCCAGGGCTCCATGACCGCATTACAGTAGGCATAAAGCGCTCGGTGCGACTCGGTCATGGTCGCCGCCTGATGCGACCAGGCTTCTGGGATCAGCAGCGCCTTGGCCATGGGCGCGGGGCGACCGGCGCGGACCAGCACCTCGAACACGTTATCCAACGCGGCCGAGTCGGAACCTCCGGCCTGCACTACTGGCTTCACCGTCTCCCCATGCTCGCCAAAAGCGTCGGCGGCCATGCGGATTTCATGGCTCTTCATCCAGTTTACGTTGCCGCGCAGGGTGTTGATCTCGCCATTGTGGGCAAGCATGCGTAGGGGCTGGGCCAGACGCCATTCCGGGAAGGTGTTGGTGGAATAGCGGGCGTGGAAAATCGCCACCGCCGCCTCGAACCGGGGATCGCGCAGGTCGGGATAAAAGGCGTCCACATCCTCGCAGCGGAACATGCCCTTATAGATCAGGCTCTTGGCAGAGAGCGAGCATATATAGAAGCCCGGCAGCTTGGCGGCCTCGACCTTCTTCTCGATCCGGCGGCGGCAGAGATACAGAGCCCGCTCCAGCGCCTCGTCGTCCATGCCCTCGGGCGGGGCGAGCATGATCTGCTCGATCTCCGGCCGCACGGCTGCCGCGCGCTCGCCGAGCACGGAGGCGTCGATGGGCGCCTGTCGCCAGCCATAGATGTAGAAGCCGAAACGCAGCACTTCCGTCTCGACAATGGTGCGCGCCAGCTCTTGGGCGGCGAAGTCGGTCCGCGGCAGGAAAATCATACCGACGGCGATCTTGCCGCGCACCTTGTGGCCGACGCGGGCCACCTGCTCGGCGAAGAAGGCCTGTGGCACGCTCACCATTATGCCCGCGCCGTCGCCGGTCTTGCCGTCGGCATCCACCGCGCCGCGATGCCAGACGGCCTTCAGCGCCGAAATGGCCAACTCCACCACCTCGCGACGGGGTTTGCCGTCAATGGCGCAGACCAGGCCCACGCCGCAGGCGTCATGCTCAGACGCAGGATCATAAGCCTGCGCCTCGATCAGGCGGCCGCGCTCAGTTTGATAAAGCTCGATTTCGGCGCTCATGCCGCGCTCTCCAATAATGCGTCGCGCTGTTCGCGCGCCTGCAGCCAGTCCCGCATCCCTTCGGCGGCGTCCTGACCATCTTTAACCGCCCATACCACGAGGGAGGCCCCCCGAGCGATGTCGCCGGCGGCGAACACGCCCTCCAGATTAGTCATCTGATGGGGGTCCACATGCACGGTTCCGTGGCGCGTCAGTTTCAGCTCCGGCGCGCCGAACAGGGCCGGCAAGTCTTCGGCGTCGAAACCCAGGGCCTCGATCACCAGATCGGCATTCAGGTCGAACTCCGAGCCAGGCGTCTCCTCCACAGCGCGACGGCCGCTGGCGTCCGGGGCGGCCAAGCGCATGCGCACAGCCCGCACAGCGTCAATAGAGTCAGCGTCGCCATGAATGGCCTTAGGCAGGGCCAGCCACTCGAACTTAACGCCTTCTTCCTCGGCATGGCCGACCTCGCGGCGGGAGCCCGGCATATTTTCCCGATCCCGACGATAGAGACAGCTCACGGAGCGCGCGCCCTGGCGCACAGCGGTGCGCACGCAGTCCATGGCCGTATCACCGCCGCCGACCACGACGACATGCTTGCCCTCAGCATTCAGAAGTCCGCTCTCAAACGCCTCGACCTCATCGCCCAGGCCCACGCGGTTGGACGTGGTGAGGTAATCGAGCGCGCGGACGACGGCGTCCGAACCTACGCCCGGCCCGCTCAGCCGCTTGGCCTTGTAGACGCCGGTAGCGATCAGGATGGCGTCGTGGCGTTCGCGCAGGTCGTCCAGCGTGGCGTCGCGACCGACCTCGAAGTTCAACACGAACTCGACGCCGCTGTCGGCCAGCCTTTGGGTGCGCCGCGCCACGGCCGGTTTCTCCAGCTTGAAGCCGGGAATGCCGTAGATCAGCAGCCCGCCGGCCCGGTCATAGCGGTCATAAATCGTCACCTGATAGCCCATGCGGCGCAGGCGGTCGGCGGCGGCGAGGCCGGCAGGGCCGGAGCCGATAATCCCCACCGACTGCGCAAGCTCCTGCTCAGGGCGGATCGGCTCGATCCAGCCCTCCGCCCAGGCGGTGTCGGTGATATAGCGTTCCACCGCGCCGATGGTGACCGTCTCCCAGCCTGACTGCTCCAGGACGCAGGCGCCTTCGCACAGACGATCCTGAGGACAGATACGGCCGCAGATTTCGGGCAACGAGCTGGTCGCTTCCGAAAGCTGCCACGCCTCCCTCATCCGCCCTTCGGAGGCCAACCTCAGCCAGTCGGGAATATTGTTCTGGAGAGGACAGCCCGTCTGGCAAAAGGGCACGCCGCACTGCGAGCAGCGCGATGCCTGTTTGCCGCCCTGGAGCGCAGGGAAGATCGGATAAATCTCATTGAAATCATGCGCGCGCTCTTCCACGCTCCGTTTTTTCGGGGCGCTGTGGGCAACCGTGACAAACTCCGCCATCTTTTGAGCCATGGAACAAGCTCCCGCGCGACCTGGAAAAAAATGTGAACGGGGACACATAGGGGAAAACCGCCCTATGCAAAGCGGATTCATGCACGTCCCCGCAATAAATTGCCGCGCGACTGCTCAGTTTAAAGGGGCAGTATGCCTCACAATCGCGTTGACGCTCGGATGAGCGAGGCGATTCCCACCCCATCCACGGGGGCTTTGACGGCGAAACGGCTCCGCTGGCGCGCAGGCGATATCAGCCGGAGTGAGCGCGTGCTGCCCGAAGAGACGCCTGTGGCTATGGTCTATGACGCCTCCACCTACGCCGTCATGATGGCGACGCCCTGCGACATTGAGGATTTCGCCCTGGGCTTCAGCCTCACGGAGGGGGTGATCGAACAGCCGGACGAACTGGGCGAGGTCGAGATTGTGTTCGGCGCCCTGGGGGTAGAGGCGCGCATGTGGCTTCCATCAGAACGCAGCGGCCTCATGGCGGCGCGGCGGCGGCGTATGGCGGGGCCGACGGGCTGCGGCCTGTGCGGCATAGACAGTCTGGAGGAGGCGGCGCGCACCCCGCCCATTGTGTCGGGGAATTTGACGCTAAGCGCCGACCAAATTCTCGCCGCCATGGCGGCCCTGCACCCCGCCCAGAAGCTTAACCACGAGACGCACGCGGTGCATGCAGCCGCCTTTTGGCGACCCGAGACGGGCCTTGCAGCGGTGCGCGAGGATGTGGGCCGCCACAATGCGCTGGATAAACTGGCCGGGGCGCTGAGCCGCGCGGGCGACACGGGATGCCATGGAGCCATTCTGCTCACCAGCCGAGTTTCGGTGGAGATGGTGCAAAAGGCGGCCGTGATCGGCGCCCCCGTCCTCATCGCGGTCTCCGCCCCTACGACGTTGGCGGTCAGAACGGCGAAAGCCGCAGGCCTGACGCTTGTCGCCATTTCACGGGAGGACGGGTTCGAGGTCTTCACCCATCCCGAGCGGATCGCTCTGTGATCGTTTGGGGCCTGGTCTTGGCCGGCGGCCGCTCTAGCCGGTTCGGGCGGGAGAAGGCAGGGGTGGAGCTGGATGGTCAGTTGCTGATCGCCCGCGTTGTGGACGTGCTGGCCAGGGACTGTGACCGGGTGGCCGTCAACGCCAGGCCGGGGAGCCGAGCCGCTGACTTCGCAGCGGCGCAGGGCTTCGATCTCCTCTCAGACAATCCTGCCGACCCGCAGGGGCCGCTGGCGGGGATCAAGGCGGGCCTGGCCTGGGCGGCGGCGGGCGCTGCGGACGCCCTGGTCACCGCGCCGTGCGACACGCCGTTTCTGCCGGATGATCTTGTGGCGCGGCTGGCCGGAGACGGCGGGGCGGCGGTTGTGCGGACGGCGGCGGGGCTTCATCCCCTGTGCGCTCAATGGCCGGTATCCCGACCGGAAGCCCCCCTCGCCACACGGCGCGGCCCCGCCGACGCAGGGCCGGCCCAGGCGCAAAACCCTTACATCCTCATTGTGGACGCCTTCGCTCGGGGCCAGCACCCGCCAATCCGCCACATCCTCGCCGAACTCAAAGCCGCCGAGGTTATGTTCTCCGACTCAGCCGCCTTCGCCAACCTCAATACGCCACAAGACTACACCTCAGCGCTCGCCCTCATATCCGGCCGAGCAGCACCAAAATGACGATAATGATCAGCACCAAACCCAGCCCGCCTGACGGACCATAGCCCCAGGACCGGCTATGGCCCCAGCTCGGTAGGGCGCCGATCAAGGCCAGGATAAGAATGACGATCAGAATTGTTCCAAGCATTTGTAAAGCTCCCCGGCGCGTCGTCCAGGCTGAACATCTCTATCGCGCCGAATGGGCAAACGATGAATAGAGGCCGATGTTCCAGGCGCCGACATGATGTGGCCGCCTGATCACGCAGGCGCGGAGAACGAGTCGGCCATATGGCGTAGATCAGGCGGCTTCGGCCTGGCTCATCAAGCCCTGCATGATGGCGCGATTGACATCGATCAGCTCCTCAAAGCCCGCCTCACGTCGCGCCACTTTTGAGGAGTGGCGGGTGACGAAAATGCTCAGCGAAATGATCTGAGCCCGCACATGGTCGGGCAACTGATTGCCGGGTTGACTGCAATCCGCCGCCAGGGTGACCCATAGCCGACGGTTCCAATCAATAGCTTCAATGCGCGCCTTATGATCCTTCGGGTCCGCCGCCGCAGCGTCCATCAGGGCGCGGGTGACAAGACCAAACAGACGATATTCAGTTTGGCGCGGCGATTCACTCCGCTGCGCGGCCTGCTGATACGCCAGAAGCGACATGCCCCAACCTCTCGTCTTCGTATTCAATCAACTTACGACATACCATCAGCGCCTTATAATAGTTACGGGCGATGACGAATTTCGATATATTCATGCATTCGGTTAATATTTCGGGATTTCGAATAACGCTCATGAACTCATTGAGGCGTTCCGTGAATTCGGGATAGAATTGGCTGGACTCGCTTTCATTGAGATACATCATCATTACAGGAAAATAAACACGGCGAGAGGGCGTGGTCGCCTCCTCTATCTGCATAATATCTTTTTCTCGAAGCACTGAAGCTTTATTTTGAAGCACCAGCACGCCGCGACGGTCGCCGTTCTGCACAACCGCCCCATTCAAAACAAATTTCTCGCCGGGTTTCAGTGAAAGCTTCAGCGGCATGACCAGCCAACTCCTGGACGGCGATCACCGAGTCGTCCCCACATCACCCTAGTAGCCATGTGTAGTCTCGTGATCCTAAGCGAGGCTAAACAGCCATGGTTAACGCCCTGTTTCCGATTCGCTGCGAATTTGGCGGACGGGAGTTAAGCCCGCGCCCGTTTGCGCCGTGGCCGTCAAGGAGAGTTGGGTGACGCAATCCAAGGCCAACGCCTCAGCGCCGCAACAGCAGATCGCGACGGGGGTTCATCTCACTGGGCAGGGCTCAGGTGCGGGCGGCGATCTGGCGCCGACGGACGCCCTGGCCGATATAACGAAGGCCCTTAAGGCTCTCAAAAGCCGTGCGATCCTGCCCCTGCTGAATGCGGCCGTCACGGAGCTAAAGCAGCACAGGCCGGACGACGGGGCGCAGCTTGCGCTTCAGGCCTTAAATATCGACGATAGTTCCGCCCAAGCTTGGCAAGTGCTGGCGGTATGCCGGGAGCAGAGCGGCGACCTGACCGGCGCCCTGCAATGCTATAGCGCCGCCCACAAACTGAACCCAGAAAACGACGATCTGGCCTATAATCTTGGCCACCTTGCGTGTCGCATGGGACACGCCGAGATCGGCGAGAAGTTGTTTCGTCACTTTCTCGCCCGCCGGCCTGATTCCGCCGACGCCGCCAACAATCTAGCCTGCGCCTTACGCAGCCAGATGCGGTTTGCCGAAGCGACCAACGTGATCCGCGACGCCATAAACCGCGCGCCGCATCTTCCTCTCTTGTGGAATACTGTGGCCACCATCCTGCTCGAACAGGGCGAAATGGAGAAAGCCCTGATCTTCTTCGGCGAGGCGATACGGTTAGACCCCCAATTCGGCAAAGCCTATTATAATCGCTCCGTCGCTCGGCGCGACCTGGGCGACTGCATGGGCGCCATTGAGGACTGCGAAGCGGCCATCGCCCTGTCGACCGTGGCCTATGAAACCGCCGTAATGCGCTTCGCCCTGGCCCTGTTGCAAATCTCGGTGGGCGATCTGGCCTCAGGCTGGAACACTTATGAAGTGCGGTTTGATCCCATCCACCCCAACGTCGTTTTCTTCGCCACGGAGCGCCCGGTATGGACGTTAGACGCTGAGGTGCAGGGCAAGACGATTCTGGTGTTCGGCGAGCAAGGATTGGGGGACGAGATCGTCTTCGCCAACACCCTGCCCGACCTGATCGCGGACATCGGATCAGAGGGCCGAGTGATCCTGGCGGTTGAACCGCGCTTGGTCAGCTTGTTTCAAAGGTCGTTCCCACAGATCGAAGTCGGCCCCCACGATACGGGCAAGGTGGATCACTACGACGTCCGGCTCGCCCGGTTTGTCGGCGACGGTGCGCATATCGACCTTTGGGTGCCGATCGGCTCCTTACTCCGCAAATATCGCGCGAAGATAGACGCCTTTCCCGATACGGCGGGCTTTTTGAAAGCGGACCCGGATCGTGTCGCCCACTGGCGCCGCGAGCTTGCGGCCATCAGTTCCAACCCCAAGATCGGCCTGTTGTGGAAGAGCCTGAAGAACGACGCCGGACGCCAGCGCTTCTATTCGGCGTTCGACGACTGGGCTCCGGTCCTGACCCGGCCGAACCTCACCTTCATCAACCTGCAATACGGCGATTGCGCGGCTGAGATCGCCGACGCAGAGGCCCGATTCGGCGTCGAGATATGGAACCCGCCCTTCGATCTTCGTCGCGATCTGGACGAGGTAGCGGCGCTCGCCTGCGCGCTTGACCTGACCATCGGCCCCTCGAATGCGACAACCAATATCGTCGGGGCCTGCGGAGCGCCGCTCTGGCTGCTGCAACCGCCGGGCGCCTGGCCCCAACTCGGAACAGACCGCTACCCTTGGTATCCACAAGCGCGCGTCTTCATCGCACCGAGCATGACCCGGTGGGCTGAGACCCTTCAGACAGTGGCTGAGGCGCTGGGCGCGGAGTTTCCCGAGGTCGATTGACCCGAACCCTGGGCGAGGCGTATGTCGCGCCAATCCGAGGGATGAGGAGACCACTCGATGAAGCATTTCAGCTTGGCGGTCGCCGCCATCGCCGCCCTGGCCCTTTATTCGGCCCCCGCTTTCGCTCAGGAAAAGGCGGCCGCGCCTAAGCCGATCACCAAGGAGCAGAAGGCTGCGGGGATGAAGGATGCGCCAGCAGCGATCACTGCAGCGGGCCTGACCTGCGATCTCGTCGACGCGGCCTATCTTGGCGATACCGGCAAGTCGAAGGTTTACGAGGTCGCCTGCAAAAACGCCCTGGGCTACATCATCGTCGCCGCCCCTCCGGCCCCTGCGGGCGCGGCGCCAGCCGAAGGAACAGGGACAAAGACTTACGACTGTCTCACCACGCTGGGCAATGCCAACCTGGCCTGCCGCCTCCCGGAAAACGCCGATCCTAAGCAAGGCCTCGCGCCCCTTGTCGCCGCAGGCGGCGTAAGCGGCTGCACTGTGAAAGACGCCCGCGCCATCGGCGGTAATAAGAAGGGCGACACTTACTTTGAGGCGGCCTGCGCGGACGGCTCCGGCTACATTGTGGAGAAAATGGCGACAGGGTCCACGCCGCCGGTGACCTTGACCCCCTGTATCGAAACCCAGGATTCAGCCAACATAGCCTGTAAGCTGACCAGCCATGCCGACACCGTCGCCTATGTCGCCAAGATGGCGGCGCCGTCGGGTCGCACCTGCGCAGCCTCCGACGCCCGCTATGTGGGGTCTTCCGCAAGCACCGGCGAAACCTATTATGAGCTGGCCTGCGGCGCCGCGCCCGGGTTCATCTTTCGGACGGATAAGGCCGGCGTATTCCAGATCGCGGTGGACTGCAGCAAGGCGACCAATATCGCCGGCGGATGCAAGATGACCGACACCACCAAGGCGGCGACTGAAGAGAATAACAACTACACCCTCTTATCGAAGGCCGCAGGCTTCAACTGTGATGTGAAAGCCTATCGCTTCATCGGCATGGTGGCGAACCCAACCAAGGGCGAGGTGGTGGAGCTGGCCTGCTCCAACCGTCCCGACGGCAGGGTCGCCGTCTTCCCGGTCGACGCGAAGGTGAAGCCGACCTTTATCGACTGCGTCCGGTCCGGGCAGTATGGTGAAGCCGGAATTTGCCAACTTACCCCGCTAACGCCGATTTACGCCCGGTTCAGCGTCGCTCTGGCCGCCAAGGGCCGCAAGAGCTGCACCGTCTCCGGCGCGCGCTATCTAGGGCATTCGCCCCAGAATACGGACTATATCGAAACCGCCTGCGGCGACG
>Ga0116226_10005839_pt1 | contig 11020 bp, 9 predicted proteins | sample S1TSphfallax_FD_89692 | JGI IMG/M metagenome (GOLD analysis project Ga0116226, IMG submission 89692) | Host-associated microbial communities from peat moss isolated from Minnesota, USA - S1T2_Fa - Sphagnum fallax MG | ecosystem: Host-associated > Plants > Peat moss > Unclassified | place: USA...
CATCCGCGCGCTGGACGGCGAGGATCTCTACAACAACATCGAAACCATCCGCCAGCTCGCCGTCCGCTTCCACCGGGACCACGACCAGGCCGCCCAGACCGAGCTCGAATCCATCCTCTCCGGCCTCTCCGAGCACGAAATCAACGGCATCACCCGCGCCTTCGGCTATTTCTCCATCCTCGCCAACATCGCGGAGGACCACCACCACACCCGCCGCTGGCGCGCCCACATCATCGCCGGCTCGCCGCCCCGCGAAGGCAGTTTTTCCGCCGCCATTTTACGCGCCCGCGCCGATGGCTACGGCGACGCCGCGCTCCAAAACTTCTTCCAAACCGCCACCATCGCCCCCGTCCTCACCGCCCATCCCACGGAAGTCCAGCGCCGCAGCATTCTGGACATTCTGGACGCCATCGCCGAAAACCTCATCCGCCGCGACCGCGTCGCCGAAACCAAGGACGAATACGCCGAAATCGAATTCTCGCTGCGCGAAAAAATCCTCACCCTCTGGCAAACCCGCATCCTGCGCCCCACCAAACTCTCTGTGCTCGACGAAGTCGAAAACGCCCTCGCCTTCTTCGACGCCACCTTCTTCGCCGAAGTCCCAAAACTCTACGCCGCCGTCGAACACGAACTCGGCGCCCAGCCAGGCGCCTTGCCAAACTTTTTCGAAATCAACAGCTGGATCGGCGGCGACCGCGACGGCAACCCCTTCGTCGACGGCAATGTCCTCACCGAAGCCCTCGCCAAACAATCAGAGCGCGCCTTCGCCCACTACCTCACCGAAACCCGCAAACTCCGCAAAGAACTCACCCTCGCCTCACTGCACGCCAAAGTCTCGCCGGAGGTCCACCATCTCGCCGAAATCTCCGCCGGCCACTCCCCCCACCAGGCCGACGAACCCTACCGCCGCGCGCTGAACACCATCTTCGCCCGCCTCACCGCCACCCACGCCGCCATCACCGGCCGCCCACAAACCAACACCGCCTTCGACCCCTACCCGACATCGGACGACTTCGCCGCCGACCTCGCCACCATCGCCGCCTCCCTCACCGCCAACGGCTCCGCCCTCCTGACTCAGGGCCGCCTCGGCAATCTGCTCCGCGGCGTAAAGGTCTTCGGCTGGACTTTGGCGCCCATCGACCTGCGCCAAAATTCCGACGTACACGAACGCACCATCGCCGAACTGCTGGGCGCCGTCGCCCCCGGCTTCCAATACCTCACGCTCGACGAAGAAGCCCGCATCGAGGTCCTGCTCACCGAACTCGCCACCACCCGCCCACTCGTCTCCCGCCACCTCACCTACAGCGCCGAAACCACCAAGGAACTCGCCATCTTCGACGCCGCTCGCGCCGCCCACCAGCGCTACGGCGCCCGCGCCATCCGCACCGCCATCATTTCTAAAACCGATTCCGTCTCAGACCTCCTCGAACTCGCCGTCCTTCTCAAAGAATCCGGCCTGCTCCGCCCCGCATCCCAGGAACTCGACATCAACATCGTCCCGCTCTTCGAGACCATCGGAGACCTGCGCGCCGCGGCGGCCATCATGGACCGCCTGCTCGCCATCCCACTCTACCGCGCCCTCCTGAACAGCCGCGCCGAGACCCAGGAAGTCATGCTCGGCTACTCCGACTCCAACAAAGACGGCGGCTTCCTCACCAGCGGCTGGGAACTCTACCGCGCCGAAGTCGGCCTCGTCGAAATCTTCGCCAAACACAACATCCGCCTGCGCCTGTTCCACGGCCGCGGCGGCTCGGTGGGCCGCGGCGGCGGCCCCAGCTTCCAGGCCATCCTCGCCCAGCCCAAAGGCGCCGTCCAAGGCCAGATCCGCCTCACAGAGCAAGGCGAGGTCATCGCCGCCAAATACGGCAACCCCGAAGTCGGCCGCCGCAACCTGGAAGTCCTGCTCTCCGCCACCCTGGTCGCCACCGCCGAACCGGCGGTCTCCGAACCCATCGCCCCCGACTTCCCCAAATTCCTCGGCCTGCTCTCCGACGAAGCCTTCGCCGCCTACCGAAACCTGGTCTACGAAACCCCCGGCTTCGAGGACTATTTCTGGTCCTCCACCGTCATCACCGAAATCGCCAGCCTCAACCTCGGCAGCCGCCCCGCCAGCCGCGCCAAAGGCCGCAGCATCGAGGATTTGCGCGCCATTCCCTGGGTCTTCTCCTGGGCCCAATGCCGCGTCATGCTCCCCGGCTGGTACGGCTTCGGCACCGCCGTCGAAACAATCACCAAACGCCACGGCTACCGCGGCCTGCGCATCCTGCAGTCCATGTTCGAGGAATGGCCCGTCTTCTCCACCCTCCTGCTCAACATGGACATGGTGCTGGCCAAAGCCGACATGCGCATCGCCGAGCGCTACGCCGCCCTAGTCGAAGACGAAACCCTCCGCAACGCCATCTTCCCCCGCATCAAAGCCGAATACGACCTCACCAAAAAACACCTCCTTTCCATCACCGCCCAGCGCAACCTTCTGGACCGCAACCCCGTCCTCCGCCGCTCCATCACCAACCGCTTCCCCTACCTCGACCCCCTGAATCACGTCCAAGTCGAAATGCTCCGCCGCTACCGCGACCAGATGTCCACCCCCGACTCAGACGCCAGCATCCGCGTCCGCCGCGGCGTCCACATCAGCATCAACGGCATCGCCTCCGCGCTGCGGAATAGCGGTTAGGCGAGGCAAGACGTTCTTTTTTGAAAAAAAGCGCTTCTTACTTACTTAATCCGCCATGACCCAAGCCCCGCCCCGCTGGCAAATGATCGCCGGCGCCTCCATCGGCAACGCGCTCGAGTTTTACGACTTCATCGTCTACGGCTATTTCGCCCCCTACATCGCCGCCGCCTTCTTTCCAGGCCACGATTCCACCACCAAGCTTCTGCTCACTTTCGGCACCTTCGGCGTCTCCTTTCTCGCCCGGCCCGTCGGCGCCTTCATCCTCGGCCATTTCGCCGACGCCAAGGGCCGCACACCCGCGATGATCCTCGCCGTTTCGCTGATGACGTTCGGCAGCGCGATGATCGCTTTCATGCCAACGCGGGCGTCCATCGGCCTCGTCGCCCCGTTCGGCATTCTGGCCGCACGTCTGATCCAGGGTTTTGCGCTGGGGGGCGAGTTCGGCAGCGCGACGGCGCTGATGATTGAGCACTCAAAGGGCGCCGAATCCCACGCCGCGAGCTGGCAGGGCACCAGCCAAAACATCGCCGGCCTGGTCGGCTCCGGCTTCGCGCTCCTGCTCAGCCTCGCTCTTCCCGTCGCTGCTTTCCACGCCTACGGCTTCCGCATCGCCTTCGGCCTCGGTGTCCTCGCCGGCCCCGTCGCGATTCTGCTGCGCCGGCGCCTGCAGGAAGCGCCTGCCTTCCTCGCCCAGAAAGCCGCCGGGCACGCCCCGCCGGACGCCACCGAGCCCACGACGCTCCCCGGCATCGCCATCGCCGCCGGCCTGGTCGCCATCGGCACCGCGCAGACCTACCTCATCATCTACCTGCCCACCTACGCGACCAATCAGCTGCACATGACCACCGGCAAAGCCCTTGGTGCGGTGGTCCTGCTGTACGTTTTCACCCTCATGATGGTGCCGCTGCGCCTGGCCATTGCCCGCCGGTTTGATCAGTCCTCCAGCACAATCTGGATGATCGTCTCCTGCCTCGCCATGATGGCCTCCGGCTACCCCGCCTTCATCGCGCTCACACATTTTCCTGGCGCGCTCATGCTGTTTCTCATCCCGCTATTCTTCACCATCATCAGCCTGCCCTATAATTCCCCGCTCACCGGCTTCATGGGCATGGTGTTTCCCATCCGCCATCGCGGCATCGGCTTGTCGGTTGGGTACTCCTTCGGCATCGCCTTGTTCGGCGGCTTCGCGCCCTACATCAACACCTGGCTCGTCGCCCGCACGCACGATCCCCGTGCGCCGGGCTACTACCTCGCCCTGACATCCATCATCACCATCGCCGCCATCCTGTTCGCCCGCGCCCGGTTGCCAAAAAGACAGGGATCGTAGGATGGGCTGAACGCTTGCCGTCACCCATCACCGACCTCCCCAATCCTCTGTCTCCCCCTTGCCTTCCACAACGTCCCGTTTCATGATCCTCCCAACAAAATACGGAGGATCATAAATGTCCATCACGCTCGACCGGCCGGTCGCGGATGCCGCCAGCGACGCCGTTACGGCTTGGCTACAAAAATTTGAAGCCGCACTCACCGCCGGCGATACCAAAGCCGCCGCCGCGCTGTTCGTAACAGACGGGTTCTGGCGCGATTTCCTCACCTTCACCTGGAACCTGAAAACCTGCGAAAGCCCGGCCGAGATCGAGGCGATGCTCAACGCCACGCTCCCCACCACCACACCCAAAAATTTTCACATCGCCGAACCGGCTGAAGCCGCCGACGGCATCATCTCCGCCTGGATCAATTTCGAAACCGCCACCGCGCGCGGCTGGGGCCAGATCCGACTGCGCGATGGGCTGTGCTGGACTCTCCTCACCACCATGACCGAGCTGAAAGGTTTTGAAGAAAAACGCGGTCCGGCGCGCGAAATGGGCGCCGAACATGGCGTCGACCGCCACCGCAAAACCTGGCTCGAACGCCGCCAGCAGGAACAAGCCGAACTTGGCCACACGACACAGCCTTACGCGCTGGTGATCGGAGGAGGGCAGGGGGGCCTTGGCCTCGGCGCGCGCCTAAAACGCCTCGGTGTGCCCGCCATCATCGTCGACAAACACCCCCGCCCCGGCGACCAGTGGCGCAGCCGCTATAAATCCCTGTGTCTGCACGACCCGGTCTGGTACGACCACATGCCCTATCTGCCGTTCCCTGATCATTGGCCGGTATTCTCGCCAAAAGACAAAATCGGCGACTGGCTGGAAATGTACGCCAAGGTCATGGAGCTGAATACCTGGAACGCCACCACCGCCGACCACGCCGAATGGGACGACACCAGAAAAGAATGGGTCGTACAGCTCACCCGTGAAGGCAAACAAGTCACGCTGCGGCCCAAACACCTCGTCCTCGCCACCGGCCTTTCCGCCATTCCCAACCTGCCCACCACCAAAGGCGCTGAAACCTTTCACGGCGAGCAAGTGCATTCCAGCCAGTACAAATCCGGCCAGAACTATGCCGGCAAAAAAGCGGTGGTCATCGGCTCCAACAACTCCGCTTTCGATATCTGCGGCGACCTGTGGGAACACGGCGCCGACGTGACCATGATCCAGCGCTCCTCCACCCACATCGCCAGGTCCGATTCACTCATGGAGCTGGCCCTGGGCGGCCTGTACTCCGAAGCCGCCCTCGCCGCCGGCGTCACCACCGACAAGGCCGACATGCTGTTCGCCTCAGTCCCCTACAAAATCCTCCACGAATTCCAAATTCCCGTCTACGCCGAAATGAAACGCCGGGACGCGGACCTGTATGAGCGCCTGGAAAAAGCCGGCTTCATGCTGGATTTCGGCGATGATGGCTCCGGCCTGTTCATGAAATACCTGCGCCGCGGCTCAGGCTATTACATCGATGTCGGCGCCGCCGAACTCGTCGCCAATGGCAGCGTCAAACTCAAATCCCGCGTCACGGTCGAGGAAATCACCCCCACCGGCGTCAAATTCTCGGACGGCTCGGAACTCCCCGCCGACCTCATCGTCTACGCCACCGGCTATAGCTCCATGAACGGCTGGGCCGCCAAACTCATCTCCCAGGATGTCGCCGACAAGGTGGGCAAATGCTGGGGCCTGGGCTCCGGCACCACCAAGGATCCCGGCCCGTGGGAAGGCGAACTGCGCAACATGTGGAAACCCACCGCGGTGGAAAACCTATGGTTCCATGGCGGCAACCTCCACCAGTCCCGCCACTACTCCAAATTCGTCGCCCTCCAGCTCAAGGCCAGGCTGGAAGGAATCCCAACGCCGGTCTACGGAAAACCAGACGTTCACCACAAAGCCTGAGGACCAGTAGGATGGGTTGAACTCTCGTTCCCCACGCCCATCCAAACCATCTTTCGCGAAGCAAAAAGGACGCGCTTCTTTTTTGAAAAAAAAGTAACGTCTTCCGTTCAAATCTCCCCTCTCGACATCATCCCCGCAATATTATCCCCCTGCCGCACCGCCAGCGCCACAATCGTGAGCGTCGGGTTCACGCCGGCACCGGTGGTGAACTGCGAGCCATCGGAGACGAAGAGATTTTTGATATCATGCGTCTGCCCATACTTGTTCACCACGCCGTCGCGCGGGTTATCGCTCATCCGGTTGGTGCCCAGATTATGCGTGGACGGGTAAGGCGGCACTTCCGCTACCCGCGTCGCCCCAACCGCCTGGTACACGGCGGTGCCCTGCTTATAGGCATGGCTGCGCATCGCGATGTCATTGGCGTGATCGTCAAAATGCACGCTCGCGACCGGCATCCCGAACTTGTCCTTCACGGTCGCATCCAGCGTCACCCGGTTGGTTTCCTGCGGCATATCCTCGCCGATAATCCACATCCCGGCGGTATTCGAATAATCATCCAGCAGCGAGGTATAGCCGCGCCCCCACGCCCCCGGCTTGAAGAACGCGGCCGAGAATGGCAGCCCCAGCGAGATGGTCTCCATCTCATACCCACCAACGAACCCGCGGCTCGGGTTATTGGTGGATTCGTCACGGATAATTCCCGCCATCGTGGTGCCGCGATACATATGCACCGGGTTTTCGAACGTGGCATACACACTGCCCGTGGTGTGGCGCATATAATTGCGCCCCACCTGGCCGGAGCTGTTCGCCAGGCCATCCGGGAATTTGCCGGACGCGCTATTGAGCAAAAGCCGCGGTGATTCAAGCGAATTTCCGGCCACCGCCACCGCGCGCGCCTTCTGGCGCTGCATCACGCCCTGCGCATCCGCATACACCACGCCCGTCACCAGCCCGGCGTCATTATGCTCGATGTGAATCACCTGGCTGAGCGGCCGGACTTCCAGATTCCCGGTCGCTTCACCCTTCGGAATTTCCGTATAAAGGGTGGACCACTTGGCGCCCGACTTGCACCCCTGGAAACAAAATCCGATCTGTTCGCAGGACCCGCGCCCATCGCGCGGCTGCGAATTGATCGCCATGTTTCCGGTGAACACCGTCTTATACCCCAGCTTCAGCGCGCCCGCCTGCATGACCTTGAAGTTGTTGTTGCCCGGCAGATGCGGAATCCCATTGGTGCCGTTCACGCCCATGCGATTTTCCGCATTGGCGTAATACGGCGCCATCTCATCCAGAGAAATCGGCCAGTCCAGCAAATTCGCGCCGTCCACCTGGCCGTAGGTCGTTTTCGCCTTGAACTCCCATTCGCCAAACCGCAGCGACGCCCCGGCCCAGTGAATTGAGGTTCCGCCGACTGCCTTCACGATCCAGGACGGCAGATTCGGAAAATCCTTTGCGATTTGAAACGAACCGGACGTCGTCCGCGGGTCTGTCCACGCCAGTTGCGAAAAGCTCGGCCACTCGTCATTCATGAAGTCGGGAATCGTGAACCGCGCCCCCGCCTCCAGTATCACCACCTTGATACCCTTCTGCGCCAGCTCATTGCCCAGCGTGCCGCCGCCGGCCCCTGAACCCACGATTACAACGACAGAATCGTCACTTTTTTCAAAACGTGCTGCATTCGCCATGTCAAGAATCCTCCCTTACGCCACCGGCAACCAGTCGATATCGTTGAATCCGCGGTGCAAATAACCGCCATACTGCGCGGAAGCGCCTTCATACCCAAACTTCGGCCAGACTTCCTTCTGGTTGTACAACGAAACCACCAGATCCGCCCGCACCGCCTTGAAAAACGGCCCTGGCTCGATCGCCTGCAGAATCGTCACCCGGTCCGCTTCGGATGCCACTTTGATATAATCCGCGCCAAACCGCGCATTGGCCTCCGCATCCAGCATCGCAACACCTTCGGCGATCAGCGTTTTGGTCTCCGCCTTCGCGCCCGCATCGGTATCCCAATGCGCCACCGCGTTGCGATAATAAATATCGCCCAGCCGGTCATGCGGATAGGTGTCGCGCGCCATCACCGTTAGGGTGGCCATTTGGTGCGGCGATAAAACCGCCGCCTGCGCCCAGGCGCTCTCGGCATTCAGTGTGGCCCCGCCGGCCGCCAGCGCCGCCGCCGGCCCCGCCGCGGCACTCGACTGGAGAAACCGCCGCCTTGTCACCTTCACCCGTGGATCAACTTTCCGCATAATCGTTCTCCCTTCAAAATATTTTACTTGAACCGGCCGCCGCGCTGCAGCACCTCGATCTTGTAGCCGTCCGGGTCTGTCACGAAAAAGAATTTTCCCACCAGCTTGCCCGCCAGCGCCAGCTCCTTGATTCCCGTGCACACCGCGCCGGTTTTGCTGACATGCGTATGTGCCGCTTCGACATCCTCCACCGAGACCGCCAGGTGCCCGTACCCGTCGCCAAGATTATAGGCTGCGTGGCCGTTGTTGACCGTCAGCTCAAGCTCGAAATCATCCTCGTCATTGGAGAGATAGATCAGCGTGAAACTGTCAAACGCGATTCTGTCCGCCACTTTCAGCCCAAACGCCGCCTCGTAAAATCCCACACTCCGCGCCTCATTTTCCACACGGATCATGCTATGGATCATCTTCGCCATCTCACTTGCCCCCCTGGTAAAGCGGCGCCTGCTGTTTCAGATAGCTGATGATCTGCTTGCGAATGCCCGCATCCGGCTGCTGGTACTGCATGTAGCTATCCGCCAGCACCGCGGCGGGGTTCGCCAGATACGCATCCAAATGCGCGTCATCCCAAACAAAATTCGCCTTGGTGTAATCAGGCGAATACGCAAAGCCGGGCACCGCGCCCACCTTGCGCCCATAAACATCGCCCAAATTCGGCCCCTGCAGCATCGGGTCCTTGGCGCTCATCGTGTGGCAGGTGCCGCACTGATTGGCGAACAAATCCGCCCCGCTATCGGCCCGCGCGGCACCACCGGCCGTCAGCGCGCAAAAAACCATCGCCCAAAATACGGGTGTTTTTAAAATCGGCAACACTTCACTCCCTAACGTCTTACGGCGTTCATAGGGAATGTACCGTTCTTGTCGCCCCTCTAGGTAGTATTCAGGTAATACATCCACACCAAATTCAGAGGCAAAGGAAGAAGCGCTTTTTTACAAAAAAAAATGTCTGACCTATGCCACCAGCCTCGCCGGCCGACGCGCCGCCACCTCGGCCAGGTAAACTTCTCTGTTCTGCAGATAATGCGTGCATGTTACCCGGAGTAGGGACGCAAAATTCTGCACTTTCCCCTGCTCAAACAAAATCTCGTCATGTAGCGTGGAAACAAACCGGCCTAGCGACATCCCTTCGTGGTGCGCGATCTGTTCAAGGATGTCCCAGAACGCGGCCTCCAGCCGGATCGAGGTCGCATGACCACTCAGCCGCACGGCGCGCGTCTCCGGCTCATAGGTCGAGGGATTCTGGGTTCGAAATATACGACACATGGCGCTTTCCCTTTATTTTCTTGCAGCAATATAGCCTGACCAAACAGTAATACCGGACCGGGAAAGTGCAATGTCCTTCATGAAAAACCCTGTCCGCCAGCGGCATTGTTCCTTAAATGTTCCGTCTCGTATCGTTTCGTCACATTTAGGCAAAACAAATGCCGCAATATGTCTCCTACATAAACTCTTAATTATCGGTATTCGAAAGCGAGGCGCCAGCATGAAAAGCATACTGATTTCAACCGCCATCATCCTCGCCATCGGCCTCGGCGGCGCCTGGGCGGAACGCGCTCTGTCCAGCCTCGCCACCGCCATTTGTTCCCACCAGCAGGCGACCACCTCCCCGGCTTAAATTTGGCTGTGGGGACGGCCCGAAGGAGCAAAAGTTTTTTGGTTCTTTTTTTCAAAAAAGAACTTACTTGCTTCCAGGTAGGAGGATCCCATGCCCAAAGCCATCTGGAACGACCACGTCATCGCCGACTCAGACGCCACCATTGTCGTCGAGGGCAACCATTATTTCCCGCCGGACGCCGTGAAGTCCGAACTGCTCCGCCCCAGCGCCACCACCACCATCTGCGGCTGGAAGGGCACCGCCAGTTATCATTCCATCGAGGTGGCTGGCGAGACCAATAAGGACGCCGCCTGGTATTATGCCGAGCCGAAGCCTGCGGCCGAAAACATCGCCGGCTACATCGCCTTCTGGAAGGGCGTGAAAGTCAGTTAGCCCATACTGCGTGCAAGGAACTGGGGCCGCGCAGCGTGATCGTCGGCTTGTAGGTCACGTCCTCGGCGTCCACCAGGCGCAGCCCCGGGAGCCTTTCCAGCAGCCGGGCGAAGGCGATTTCGCCCTCGATGCGCGCCAGCTGCGCGCCCAGGCAGTGATGGATGCCGCCGCCGAAGCTGATGGCCTTCACGCCGGGCCGCGTCACATCCAGCGTTTCCGGGTCCCCCGCATACGCCGCTTCATCCCGGTTCGCGGCGCCCAGTAGGGCGATCACCTGGTCCCCCGCCGGAATTTTTTGGCCGAGCACCTCCACGTCCTCATGCGCAATTCGGCTAGTCAGTTGCACCGGGTTGTCATAGCGCAGAATTTCCTCCACCGCGTTGGCCATCAGCCCCGGCGCCGCGCGCAGTTTTTCCCACTGGTCGGGGTTGCGCTGCAGTGCGAGCACGCCATTCCCGATCATATTGGTGGTGGTCTCATGCCCCGCCGCGAACAGCAGGCCGATATTCGCCAGCGCCTCCTCATCGGTCAGAGCGTCGTCATTCTCCCGCGCCGCCAGCAGCGCGGTGGTCAGATCATCCCCCGGATTTTTGCGCCGATACGCAAACAATTTCGTGAAATAAGCCTGGCTCTCCAGCACGCCCTTATTCGCCTCATCCAGCTCGGCCCGCGTCGGCATTACCGGGTCCAACAGCTTTCCCCTCACCTCGTTATCGGCAAAAAACGGCGCCCGGTCTTCCTCCGGTATCCCCAACATGTCGCAGATCACCGTCACTGGCAGTTTTTTCGCGAAATCCCGCATCACGTCCATTTCGCCGGTCTCGATCACGTCATCGATCAGCCCGTCCAC
>Ga0116226_10005840_pt1 | contig 11019 bp, 8 predicted proteins | sample S1TSphfallax_FD_89692 | JGI IMG/M metagenome (GOLD analysis project Ga0116226, IMG submission 89692) | Host-associated microbial communities from peat moss isolated from Minnesota, USA - S1T2_Fa - Sphagnum fallax MG | ecosystem: Host-associated > Plants > Peat moss > Unclassified | place: USA...
ACCACTGCCAAAGGAAGGAATGTTGCAATGGTGGCATGAAGTGCGCAAGAGGGAAAAGGGCAAAAATAGTGTTGTTGTTTACATGGCTTTTGTTTTGGTATACTCCAGAGGAATGGACATAGAAAGTTGTTGAAGGTGCAATATGCATTGTCGGGGGCACCAACCCAATTACAAATGCCCATGTTGTGAAAAATTATGGGGAAGCAAACTTAAACTACATCGCCACTTTTTGGCAACAATATGCCTAGGTGTGAAGGCCATTGATGATTTCAAGTCGTGGTTCATTGTTGTGAATGCATTGTAAACTATAAGCGTGTGTGGGGCAATAAGTAGTTGGGCACTTGTACCCAACAAGCCTTGAGGAAATGCACAATTTGTGTCTTCAAACCAAAAACAAGGTTTGTCCCCACCAATTACACCATTCAAAGTTCACTCAAAGCCTACATGCAACATCCAAGAAGTAATTTCGACCTCAACATTGTAACCCAACTTGCCACATGTAGAACCCTACTTCATTTCAAAATTGTTCAATTGTTGAAAGAAAATGCATGGCTTACAAAATCATCTACATCCATGCAACAACAAAGTAGACCCACAAATCAAAATATTGTTCCAACTCAAACACCTCGCCAATAGAAACAATGCACTTGTGACAAACTTCTAAAACAAAAAATTTGAATTTCTGGATCTCAATTATCATCCACAAAACATGTGGCAAATCAAGGACGTTGTCCATAGGACATTTCTTAGTTCTATACGATAAGAGGAGGAGTTTCAATATGATCCCTCATTATTTTAGCCTAATTGGCATGAGAAGACAATATTGCAATCCAAGATTTTCCTTATGATGGTAGATGTGGGATACGGTTGGAAACAACTACAATAATATCATGGGGTCTATAACACATTTGAATATTAGTGGGTGTAAACATTCAAAAACTTACCCACCGTGAAAGTCAATCATGATGAATTCAACTTTGTTGTTGCGAGCGGGTTGGTAAGTCCCCATTTCTCAATTTTAAGTTGGATTCCAAAAAATTCCCAAAAAGGCTAGCATTTCCCCGGAGAAGCTTGTGTTTATAAAATCCATTGGGAGAAAATGGATTGTCATGGGTTTTCAACATTTTAGGCATTTAGGATGTTGGGGTTTTTTTTCTTGAGGAAAAAATGGTACAACTATAGGGTTCTCATTATTATTCCTCATGGAATTATTTCCTCCCTAGGGTAACCTCGAGGAGGAAAATAATTCCCAAGAGAAATATTTGTTGTGTGGCTTCGGGGAACTATTTCCTCTCCAGTGTTGCCCTAGGGAGGAAAATAGTTCCTTGAGGAGACATTTGTTGTGATGCCTCAAGGAATATTTCCTCCCAAGAGCTACCCTAGGGAGGAAAATAGTTCCTTGGGGAAACATCTTTTATGATGCCCTAAGGAACTATTTTCCTCCTCAAAGCTTACCTTGGGGAAGAAAACAATTCCATGACGAGACATATGTTGCAATGCCCCAAGGAACTATTTCCTCCCCATAATTACCTCGAGGATGAAAATAGTTCCCTTTGGAGACATTTATTGTAATGCCCAAAGGAGGAACACAATTGCCCAAGGGAGACCTAAGATATTTATGGGGGCATCGAGTGTTTTTATGTTGAATGTGACTTTGTTCATTCTCACAATATCAAACATAAAAGCTCCATCATGATACCAAGGGTATCACATATGTCTATCAAGCATGGGATTCATGGTGTATTTTATTTGGATTTCAAAAAGAGATGGACAAATGTTGAATTCAATTAAAATTAAATTGGTTAGGAATTATTTGAATGGGACATTCATGATACTATTCGGCACCTTGCCTCCTCCAATTTTGAGAGTACAAGGGATGGCATTTCACAACATACCAATCAAGCATGACAAATGGTTGAACCCATTTTATTCCATGGGTCAAAATTTCTTGGAACTTCACAAAATCATGAAAACGTTGACATGCAACTTTGTGTACAATTATCTCCTTGATCCATTCCCCACAATGTTTCCACTGGAACTTCAACCTATAATGGCAACAATTTTGGAATAGTATGGTCTTTGTTGCAACCCCACTTTTGGAAGAGTGTGAGGATGACATTCACACTCCTGAAATGGGGACTTGGGAGTCCTCCGAAACTCCCGAAACTTCAGAGTTCGATTGCAGGGGTCAAAACACCTTGCCTTAAAGCATTATTCCTTTTATCATTGGAAAGCTATCGAAGTGTAAATTTCGAAAATGGCCTCGCATGAGCCATTTGGACATCTATAACACAAGTTATGGCAAAAAGAAGGGTCGAAAGTCAAACTGGCAGTTTGACTCCCAACCACTAAAAATCGGGAATCGACCCGACCCCAGTGTGTGCAAGTGGAGTGTGACACACTGTTGGAAAGCTCTCAAGGAGAGCTACAAGTTTGCTTCAAACCTCATCCCAATCAGAGGTTTGAACAAAGAGTTATGAACTCGCAAAGTCTCGAGAGTCTAAACCGGGATAGTTTTGGGACTCCTCCTTAGGAATCCTGGGACAAAAAGCCATCCGGATGTAGGTGCCATAGAGAGACACAAAAAATATTACATGGGGGGAGGTGGTGGCTTCCCCTGAGTCCGAGCCCTGATGAGTCTTGTGAGTCCAGGGTTGCCCGTGGCTTGTCCTAGCATTAAAGGTGTTCTAGAATGTGAGCTAACCAACTTATTGGTTAGTTTGATGCAAGTTCAAGTAAAAAAATAAAGCTTATCCCTCATCCTAGTCCCATCTCGAAGTTTCAACACGCCCCTCTACCCCTTTTAATGATGAAAGCTGGGAGTGTGCTTCGAGTTCCAAACAATTCTGTTGTTTGCCTGACTTGGACCCAACTTGGGTCCAACAAGGAACTTGGGAGCGCGTTAATCTTAAACTACTAATAGACCTTTGGGATGGATCCAACAATCTAGGGTGAACCCTTTGGTACAATGGCTCCCATTATATTACAATTATTACAAGTCAAACTCCCTTGTAACTTTGGTGGGTGGAGAGATTATGTGGACTTCATCACTGACTTGCGATAATTTTCCATAATCATCGAATCAAACACATATGCAAGGAAACAAGAATTGGAGTGAACAAAATTGTTTTTACATTTAGTCCAACTACAAACACTTAGGCAATGGATGCAACAACACAAGGACATGTGGCATCTATGGTTAAGAAAACCATTTGAAGATTGAACCATGGCTACAAAATCCTTGAAGGAGATCATTGTTGAAAGAGAAAACTTGGATTTGCACCATGTGCCTATAATTTATAATAAGTTGTCCACCTTCATTGTTCAAGCAATTTGACCTTTAAAATATATCTTCATTAAAATAACTCGAGGATTTGTATTATACATTCACAATGTTTGAACAACTTGCAACAATGCATTATGGGACAGAATGAATGCCTTCATTGCCAACAATGTTATGAAACAAGCACGTGAGCATGAGCATGAACTTGTGAACATGAGCTTGTGAACAAGAATGGATATTTTTGAAATATTCTCATGATGTGGATAAAATATTCTTAAAATATCCCTATGCCATGTAGGAATGACATGGAAAATATTTTTCACATGTACATGGATGAAAGTCTAAAATGGATGAAAATATTGGATGAAAATTAAACATCAATGAACTTTTGGATGATAATTACAAGTTGACAAATAACTTGGATGAAAAATTCAACATGTTGAAATGTATGGATGGAATTAATTCCAAAATAGTCATGTTGGATGAAAACCACATCTACATGGATGAAAGTTACAAAAAGATGAAATATTTGGATGACCATGGAACATGAATGAACTTTTGGATGAAACTTCCAACTAGTTGATTGTCTAATTAAAGTAATTCCAAAACAATTATGACGAATGGAAATTATTGGATTCACATAATTTTCATGTCTAACTTCATCCACAAAAAAAAAGGTGTCAAAGGTGAAACTTGAAGGAACTACATTACAATGTAAAAGGGTGAAACTATAACTTGAGTAAGTTAAATCAAGTCACATAATAAGTCAAGGGTGGGAAATCCACATAATGATGGAATGGGAAAATGCTTGAGAAATTAGTGAAAAATATCATGCTAAAAAATATCTTCATTTTTGTAGTAGAATAAACTACAAAAGAACAAAACCCATAATAGTCCTCTTTAACAACTATCTAATGACATTGTGACCTAATTTACCTCTAAGACTTTGGCACAATCTAATAATCTATGAACCTCATTCCAACTTTAAGATGGAGAGTGGATGAATGGTTTTCTAATCCCAAAATACATGGCATATTGCAAAATGTAATACAAGTTGCTTACATGGCACCCACAACCCCCATGCCACTTGTTGAAGGACAAAACCATCATTAAAAATAAATCCATGCAACTACAAGTTGAGTAATCACTAATCATTACCTCATATTGCTTATGATTTTTCGGCAATCTTGAAAGGAGGTGATGAATTTGTCCATATCTCAAAGGAGGAATGTTTGAGGGAGTTAACAATGTGGCTTCAAAAGTTCATCCCACCTCCCACTTGTTTTCTTACAAAATGGATAGTTTGAACGTGTCAGGACAACAAATCTTATTCTTGTTCTTTGATTTGGGCCAAGCATCTAGATCCATTGGTTTATAAACATGGGCATAAGTACCATTGCAAAATAGATTCTAAGGGGCACATGCGGAAGGGTGGTTCACAGTTACAAATATGCCATCCCCAACCTAATTAACAAGGGAACGTCTTGGCTTCCGAAAGCAATAAAACCACCTCAATTTGAGTGAGATCTGTCCCTACTTGCACATGCCATAAGGAAGGCAAGGTAGGCTTATCGAGTGCATATTTCCTACTTGTCCCTCCAAATGCAGGTCATCATGACAAACCAAAACTTATGTAGTTCAATTGATACACCTTGGGTTGTAAACTAATAACTAACATAACACGGAGCAAAAATACCATGATATGTTTGTTTATAAATAATTATGGCTTTGCAATAATGTTTAATGTTTTCTGGCAATGTCCAGCAACGGCTTTTTGACTTCAAGGTACAACGTTCAATTTGCCAAATGTTGTCCCCACATAGGCATTCAAGGACCTCCACACCATTGTGGGTGATAATAGGATTAAGGTTGATGGTCTCCCCCGCATCCACAACTAATGATTAGTTGATTGCAACCATTACATTGGCCACTTTCAAATGAAATAAGTTCATTCGATCATGCATGTGTGAATCTACTTTTGACCCAATTGGAAGCTTTACCTTGCGTGTGGATGATCCAAACATTTCCTCACCTTCCAAGTGCGATATTTTAACGGAAAGACCAAAGCTTGAAATGTACTTGGTAACTGCAACAACAATTTGGACTAGGTCCCCAAACTAACTAGCCCTATGCAAGCACAATTCAATCTTGTTTGGATTGGTCCCAAATACACCTCCTTGTAAGAAGGCATATTACAATGAGGATTGTTTGAATGTTCGCACGTAATTGTTAGACATTGTAGCAAAGATGCAAGTACCCATGTTGCCAAATTATTGCAACCAAATGTTATGGATTGTCTCAAATAAGTTATAAGTTGACATATTAGCTTCCTTGTCAAAAAGAATTTCTACAAGCACATAAAATGAATGAAGTTTAAATTTAAGTAGGAGAAATGGAAAATAAAATTTCAACAGAATAGTCTAGCAAAACTTACATCCAACATGAAGCCTCCCCATTATCACACATGAATGTGCTAAAAGTTAAACCAATTGTTGAACTCTTGAATAGCGCCCTTAGTGGCAGCTGTAGATGAATACCACCATGACCAAATGGTAGCATATTGAAGGTCGGTTATTTCCAAGTACATGATTTTTATGTAATCATAGCATAAGGCTTTGTGTTGATCATGGAATTTAGGCGTGATTAGTTATTTGGTGTGTCTATTAAAAGATTGAGTACCATGGAAAAAACATGTCTATTTTTTGTCAACCATCTTCACAATAGGATCTCCATTCCCATAAACAATCTAAACTACATTCTAATTAGCTTGCACACCATCTACCATGAACCCCTTGACGATGGGCATACCCAACCCTTTCTTCTCAATAATTACATTCAACTTCTTCCATAGAATGCATTGAGCTTTTATGTCCTTAGATTGCATGTCACAAACCGTAATCATCATGACCTTACAATAGATCGAATCATAATTGTGATAGGCCATGTCATCCATCCTCGAACATATTTTACATGATCAAACATCATCCACACGTTTTGTAGATCATCACCCACTTGTAATCAATGGATCAAATCAAATCCGAAGGCAAGTCCATCCATGGACATCTTGAACAAGTATACTTTTTGCCCAACTTGTTGACCATGAGAACAATTGTCATGAATAAAGTTGAAACTAGATAGTGCCTTTCAGAATATAGTCAATGGAACCCAAGTTATTGGGATGATGTTTTAGTGAAGTAATGAGATTGCATATGCTAGGAGAGGACAAAGGAATAAACCTTAGCAATGTTTGATATAGTTTTTCACCTTTGAAAACCTCCATGAGACCTTCTCCATCCTCGTTGAACAAGTGACGAGAAAAAAATGTTTTATTTGCAAACAAAGCAATAGCCAAAGTGGTAGCAATTGTTTTGCAACCATATTATTCATCTCCTAGAAGGACTCCTTACATTTGTTGTTTGTAACTAGATGAACATGGGTGCCCAAGTGGATTATGACTCTTGAAAGATTTGGAAACTTATGAACATAATACATTTTGCAATTGCAAGTTTATAAACAAGTTGGCAAATAATCACAAAACTTACGACTAATGGTATTGTTCAGAGATTTGAAAAAACATTACCTAGATATTAGAAGCTACGAACAATTACCACTCTAACTAATTTCATTGCACCAACAAGCACAATGAAATTTAAAGACAAAATCATTTTAACAACACAAATGTTCAATGCATTTTGTCATTTTAAGGCCCAATCCAAAAGTGTTCTTGATGTTACTAATCTACAACTTGCACCAACCATGACCAACATATTTTATATTCATACTTTGCAATTGTTTGAAATGTCCCAATGGATGACGAATATGAAGAAGCTTAAATAAAATGTCACCATTGGTTGCTAATTTTGGAGTTGTACAAGTCACCGAAAACTCCTTTGTGCAATGTTTGCATTTTGGCAAGGATCTCTACATGTCTCTAAAGATGTTTTTTACGTTGAAAACAACATTATTTTAAGTTATTTTTGCCAAGTTCCGAATCTCAACCTTGGAAGGATGTTTTGGATTGTCACTAATGGCAGGTATTAGATCATCGACAAAAATGTGTTAACCAATTCTCAAGATAATATTTTAACACCAAGCACAATTACATCAATGGCCAACATTGATGTGTAAGATGTTGCGATGAAGACATAGCCCAATGTAGTTTCTCCAGACTTGAAGTTCTTTTTCCCAATTGTAAAGTAATTATTTACCAAATGTTGTGATTCTTTTGATGAGGATGACCATGCCCTTCCTAATGTCATCATCCCTGTCCCCGTGAATTTCCAAGTGGTCAAAGAAAAGCCTTTGTGGATGGATGTGTTGCAAGTAATTACTTTCTTTAGCATTGTTGAATCGCTAAAGGCAATGTCTCTGACCCTACATGCTTTTTCTAAATTGAAGTCCCTGGACTACAATGCCATCACAATTAAGTTTGTGAATTATTTTCCCAAAAAATCTTGGTAAAATTTGGCTTTCCTACAACAAGGAAAGTGGCCATCAAGAATAAAAAATAAGGCAATCAATAAGATAAATCCAATAACAATTTTAAAATTACACAACACCAAATGTCATTGCATCAAGAATTCAATGTGAGGGCAAGATGAGGAACTAGAACTTGGGAATTCAACACAAGAAATAGAGTAAAATGCAAGGACAAATAACAATAAGGTGCAAAAGGTAATCCCAAATCACATGGAACAAAGTGAAAGGATTACATAAAAATTCAAATTACTGAACGGACATATTTCGTATATCACTTAAAATTTAAAGATACAACTAACAATGCAACAACAAGAAAGAGTAGTGGGGACAAAAAGAGAAATAAAACTACAATATACAAAACATTTTAAAAAATTGACAACAATACCAAGATTGCACGAAGGATGAATAAAACATGCACATAAATGTGCAAGGAAATTAGTGAACCAAACAACGGTAATGGAACTAGAGTAATGGGGGTGATGTTAGTTTAAGTGAGGACCTAATTCTTTGGATGCATAACAAATATGCCATCTTATGATCTAATAATTCAAATGATTAAATGGCAATCTCGAATACATGGCATGAATTATGATTGGAACAACCATAAGAACAATCTAAAGAAAATAAAATTATGATGTCCATGTCTAGAAGAACTCAATACAGTGACCCCAACTAAATGACAAAAGAGATGGTAGTATGCGTACATTAATTATGTTTGAAGGTGTCCAATCTGATTCCAAGCTTTAAGACTTTTTGTAGAAACCACATCATGGCCACTCTAGACCATCATTTGAGGACCACAATTTATTGGAATCATGCAATGTTATTAATGTAGCATTCAATTTGTCCCAATGAATTATTTAATTCATGATGATATTGAATCAAACAACACAAAACATAATTGGCATTATCTAAGAAGGCAACCCCATTGTGTTTAAGAAAATAAATTGCAAATGGAATTGGTGGCATGGAGATCCCAAGATTAAAATAGGGTACAAGGCTATTGGGGGTTGCACAAGTGAGTAGAAAACCCTTGCAAAATAATATAATGATAATAACAATCTAGAATGCCATAGGCAAAAATCATTATTGTGGTATGGGAGCATAGAGTTGTACAATTTTAAATCAAGGAGGAAAAAGGATAATTGCATGAAGGAAAGAACAATCCAAGTTGCCACACAATGGCCACAATGAACCAACATATACCAGTGCACCATTCAGTTGACAACAATTATGATTCAGTTGTGGATGATTTAAAATTGAATTACTACCTAGTTTCATCTTCCTTGCCCATTCAATAAGAAGCAAGTCTAACATGTAGAGAGGTAGGTTAAAAATTAAGGAACTACTACGAAAATAAATAGTTTATACATGATTGGTAAAGTCTAATTTATACTACCTATTTAGTTGTGATATAGTAAAAAGAAATGGAGCTAACCATCATTGTTGGCTAGAAAATTAGAACCCAATAGAAAAAAAAGTCTTCATCACATATCATCCATCCTTGATGGTGCATTGGCGGGTGTTGGTACATTGTGGCCTCACAAAATGGGAGGATTTCCAACAAATAGGAGTATAACAAAATGATTGGAGAATAACAAAGTAACACATCATTAAAGCTTTGGACATAAAATAAGAAAGAAATACAAAACTTAGGTTGGATGTGGCAAGTTTGACAGGGTGGAGCCACCATATCCTTGACCAATAATAAAATGAACCAATTTGTGGTGTATCAAATCACATCAAACAAACAACTAAACCCAACCCCTTTAATCATACAATTACACCATTATCAGATGGTAATAAGTGTGAATTGTTACGTTGATGTAGTAGCTGATATATGCAACATAATTGACCATGAGTTATCTGGATAAACCAATTATGATTTTATTCAAAATAATTGATAGATTTATTCAACATTAAGAATTTATGGGATTTAGGTTATAAAATAAACACTAAAAAAAACCTTTGAGACTATGTATGAATTATTTCCCATTTTAGCATTTGAAAACCTCAAAAAAAAAAAAATTTTGAAATTTCAATTTATATTTTTATTTGAGGGCGAAATTCTTCCGGAAAAATTAACATTGCCAACAAAGGTTTTTTTTTGGATTCTTTGTTTGGAGTTCAAATCTCCCCCATAGCCACATGAATCATAGGCAATTCTTTCCCATCCTAAAATTTCATAATTTTTCAATACTGAAACCTAACAAGTTAGTTACAAAGTAATGAACAATAAATAATATAAATATAATATTTTGTGGGATGAAGAAAAGCTACAACCACTAAAAAATTAATTATTTAACAAACTCATTATGAAATAATTCTTACATCTTCCATATATTTATTGCATGTTTCCTTAGAATCCAAAAATTATATGATAGTTGATAATAATGATATAATTGTGGAAAGACGTATTATTTATAATAAATCTGATTTACAATGGTAATAATAATATTAAACATAATGAGGTAATATAAATTCAAAATGGTATGAATGTTCTTGATTCCTAGTAGAATACATACTACACAAAGTTCAAGCAAAAAGCAAAAAGGAGACAATCATTTTTGTGGACTAACTCCAAACAACGTAGGAAAGGCAAAGAAATGATGCAAGCAAGGAGGAGAAACCTCATTCTCTAGCATTAAAAATAAATAGAGGAGGTAATGAAGATTTTAGGTTGTTCATCAATAAGAAAGGTTTCAAGTATTTAGGGTTTATTTTTTGGAAACAACTTCTTTTAGGGTTTCATGTGTACAAAATTTGTGTGTTCTTCATTTTTAGGTTCAAGCTTCTCCAATGTAGATGATGACAAGCCAAAATGTAATCTTCAATCTACTTGTTGAATTTGTTGCTTTGCTTTTTGTGTTGAATTATTTTCTTTGCTTCTTTTGCTTATTGTGTTGAGAAAATAAAAGTCAAGTTACTTCTTACATCAAGTGCACCATGGAAAAAATCCTCAAGAAACTCTTGCCATGGCCGCCATCAATGCCAAAGGTAGTTGGGAAAAAGTATTTCGAAGTCTCCAATGAGCTTGGCCAAAACTTTTGATGGCTATGACATTCAAGAAATCAAAGGAACCCTTGAAAGAACAAAGGAATGGTTTTGGGAAATAAGCTTTTGAAAGTTCTCATGGAGGGGTTCTGTGTTGGTGAATTTGTCATGGCAATGATGCTATAACTAGCGGCTTGTCCTAAAGATGGCCTCTCATGGTAGCTGCTCGAAAATGGTGTAATAGTTATTAATTCGTCTTAAAG
>Ga0116226_10005842_pt1 | contig 11019 bp, 3 predicted proteins | sample S1TSphfallax_FD_89692 | JGI IMG/M metagenome (GOLD analysis project Ga0116226, IMG submission 89692) | Host-associated microbial communities from peat moss isolated from Minnesota, USA - S1T2_Fa - Sphagnum fallax MG | ecosystem: Host-associated > Plants > Peat moss > Unclassified | place: USA...
ACCACCCATCAACAACAGCGGCAAGAACACGGCAACCAGTGAAATACTCATCGACATCACGGTGAAACCAACTTCACGCGCACCACGTAATGCAGCTTGTACCGGCGTCATGCCTTCTTCGATATGGCGTGAGACATTTTCCAGCACGACAATCGCATCATCGACGACGAAGCCGGTTGAAATCGTGATCGCCATCAGCGAGAAGTTGTCCAGGCTATAGCCGCATAGATACATGATGCCGAAAGTACCGATCAGTGAAATCGGCACGGCAATACTCGGGATGAACGTGGCGCGGCCATTGCGCAGGAACAGGAACACCACCATGATCACCAGCGCCACCGAAATCAACAGTGTGCGCTCGACGTCATGCAGCGATGCGCGTATCGTCGTGGTACGGTCGGACGCGACTTCCATCTTGATCGCCGCCGGAATCGATGCGCTCAATACGGGCATCAGGCTGCGGATGCGATCTACCGTTTCGATGATGTTGGCATCCGGCTGCTTGAAGATGATCAGTAAAATCGCCGGTTTGCCATTAGCCATCCCGGCGTTGCGCAAGTCTTCCACCGAATCGCTGACCGTACCGAGATTGGACAGTAGCACCGGCGAGCCGTTGCGGTAAGCCACTACCAGCGACTGATATTGGTCAGCGGTCTTGGCCTGGTCGGTCGTTGCAACCTGCCATTGACGGTCGCCGAGTTCGATAAAGCCTTTCGGACGGTTGGCGTTGGCATAGGCCAGTGCGGTACGCACGTCTTCCAGCGCGACGCCATAGCGGTTCAACGCATCCGGGTTCAACTCCACCCGCACACCCGGCAACGAGCTGCCGCCGACCACGACGTTACCGACTCCGGTGACCTGCGAAATCTTTTGTGCGAGGATGGTCGATGCCGAATCGTACATCTGGCCCTGCGTCAGCGTGTCCGACGTCAGCGCCATGATCATGATCGGCGCGTCAGCCGGGTTGACCTTGCGGTAAGTCGGGTTGCTGCGCAGATTCACCGGCAGGTCGATCCGGGCGGCATTGATTGCGGCTTGTACGTCACGTGCCGCGCCATCGATATCGCGATCCAGGTCGAATTGCATCGTGACCGCTGCGGACGACAACGCGCTGGTGGACGTCATTTCCGTAATCCCGGCGATGCGACCGAATTGCCGCTCCAGCGGTGTGGTCACGGAAGTCGCCATCGTTTCTGGGTCTGCGCCGGGCATGGTGGCTGCTGCCGAGATCGTTGGAATATCCACCCGTGGCATCGGCGATACGGGCAGCAACTGGAAGGCGACCATGCCAGCCATTGCTACACCGATGGTCAGCAGGGTGGTCGCAATCGAGCGTTTGATAAATGGTGTCGAGAGATTCATAGTATTTCGATTACTGCAGATTTGGCGCCAGATGATGGCGGGTGCCGTCGCGGAAATTGGTCCAAACGGTTTTCCACCAGACGCCGAAGCGATCCAGATACAGATAGACAACCGGGGTTGTGTACAGGGTCAGCAACTGGCTGACGATCAAACCGCCGACGATGGTGACGCCTAACGGGCGGCGCAATTCGGAACCGGTGCCGGTTCCCAGCGCCAGCGGCAATGCACCTAAAAGCGCGGCCATGGTCGTCATCATGATTGGACGGAAGCGCAGTGAACAAGCCTGACGGATCGCGTCGAGCGGTTTCTTGTTTTCCTGCCGTTGCGCGACCAGCGCAAAGTCGATCATCATGATCGCATTCTTCTTGACGATGCCGATCAACAGCACAATGCCGATGTCGGCCATGATGTCCAGCGGCATGCCGCACAGGCGCAAAGCCAGCAATGCGCCGATACCGGCGGATGGCAGTGTAGATAGGATCGTCAACGGATGCAAATAGCTTTCATACAGCACGCCCAGCACGACGTAGATCGTCAAGATCGCTGCCATCAACAGGAAGGGCATGGAGGACAGCGATTGCTGGAAAGTCTGTGCGGTACCCTGGAAGCTGCCGTGTATCGTCGCAGGCATGCCGCTACGTGCGACAGCTTGCTCGACCGCTTCCGATGCCTGACTCAAGGAGACATTCGGCGGCAGGTTGAATGAAATCGTCATCGCCGGGAACAAGCCTTGATGGTTTACGCTCAAGGTCGTGTTGGTTGGCTCGAAATGTGAGAATGCTGACAGCGGCACCAGTTGATCGAGCTGGTTCGCAACGTAGATGCCTTTCAGCGTATCAGGGCGTTGCCAGTATTGCGGCGCAACTTCCATGACAACGTGGTATTGATTCTTTGCTTGATAAATCGTTGATACCAGACGCTGACCGAAGGCATCGTATAGTGCCGCGTCGATTGCCGTCTCTGTAACGCCGAGGCGAGCGGCAGTGCCGCGATCTATCGTCAGTGTCAATTGCAGACCACGATCCTGCTGGTTGCTGTTGACGTCAACCAGTTCCGGCAAGCCTTGCAGAATCTTCACGATGCGCGGCGACCACGTGTTCAGATCCTGGAAATTATCCGCTTGCAGTGCGTATTGGTATTGCGAGTTTGAGCCGCGCGCACCGGCGCGGATGTCCTGCACTGCTTGCAGGAACAGGGTCGCGCCGGAAATTTTTGCCAGTTTCGGACGCAGGCGATTAATGACGTCGTCTGCGCTGACCTTGCGTTCTTCCAATGGCTTCAATGAGATATCGACGCTCCCTGTATTGCGCTGCGCACCACCACCGGAGCCGCCACCGACTGATCCGGTTACCGTTTCTACCGCCGGATCGGCACGGATGATGTCGAGATAACCGTTCAACTTCGGCAGCATGGCCTGGAATGAGGTTGCTTGATCGGCGACGATGGAACCTTGCAGCGCGCCGGTATCCTGCTGCGGCACGAAGCCCTTGGGAATGGCGATATACATCGTCACGTTCAATGCAATGACGCAGAACATGATCAATACCGTCGTTTTCGGATGGCGCAAGGCCGTTTCCAGGGTGTGTTCGTAGCCAGCACGCGTACGTTCAAAAAAGCGTTCGCTGGCGACGAAGAAGCGGCTTGGTTTTTTTTGTACTTCGTGGCGTTCCGCTTTGAGCAAGCGTGCACACATCATCGGGCTGGTGGTGAGCGAGACGATCATCGATACCAGCACTGCTGCCGACAAGGTCACGGCAAATTCATGGAACAGGCGACCAATCAAGCCACCCATGAACAGCAGCGGAATAAAGACCGCGACCAGGGAAATACTCATCGACAGCACCGTGAAGCCAACTTCACGCGCGCCGCGCAATGCGGCCTGCATGGTTGACATGCCTTCTTCCATATGGCGCGACACGTTTTCCAGCACGACGATGGCGTCGTCAACAACGAAGCCGGTCGAGATCGTCAAGGCCATCAGCGAGAAATTGTCGAGACTGTAACCGCACAGATACATGATGCCGAAAGTACCAATCAGCGAAATCGGCACGGCCACGCTGGGGATGATGGTGGCGCGGACATTGCGCAGGAACAGGAACACCACCAGGATCACCAGTGCAACCGAAATGCACAGCGTGCGTTCCACATCATGCAGCGATGCGCGTATCGTGGTGGTCTTGTCGCGTGTGACGGTCATGTTGATCGCTGCTGGAATCGACGCTTTCAGCTGCGGCAATATTTCGCGTATCTTGTCCACCGTTTCAATGATGTTCGCGTCCGGCTGCTTGGTCACCGAGACCAAAATCGCTGGTTTGCCATTGGCGCGTCCGGCGTTACGCAAATCCTCTACGGAATCCTCAACCGTCCCGAGATTGCCGATCATGACCGGCGAGCCATTGCGGTAAGCAACGACCAGATTCTTGTATTCGGCAGCGGTACGGGCCTGATCATTGGTTGCAACCTGCCATTGATGTTCGCCATCCTCGACGAAACCTTTCGGGCGATTCGCGTTGGTATTGCTGATTGCGGTACGCACATCCTCCAGTGCGACGTTATAGCGATCCAGTGCATTGGGGTTCAGTTCCACACGCACGGCAGGGAGCGAAGACCCATTGACGCCGACGTTGCCGACGCCGGTGACTTGCGACAATTTCTGTTGCAATACGGTCGATGCCGAATCGTAGATCTGACCCGGCGTCATTGTTTCCGATGTTAGCGCCAGTTGCAGGATAGGCGCGTCGGCAGGGTTGATCTTGCGATAGGTCGGATTGCTGCGCAGGTTTGCAGGCAAATCAATCCGCGCTGCATTGATCGCTGCTTCGACGTCGCGTGCCGCGCCATCAATATCGCGATCCAGATCGAATTGCATCGTCACGCGTGATGCTGCCGACGCGCTGTTGGACGTCATCTCCGAGATACCGGCGATACGCGCGAACTGCCGCTCCAGTGGCGTCGAGACACTGGTCGCCATGGTTTCCGGGTCGGCGCCGGCCATCGTTGCCGAGACGGAAATCGTCGGAATGTCCACCCGTGGCATCGGCGATACCGGCAGCAGGTTGAACGCCACCATGCCAGCCATCGCCACGCCTGCGGTGAGCAGGGTGGTGGCGATGGATCGCTTGATGAACGGGGTGGACAGATTCATGTTGGTTCAGACTTGGTCTGTTTACTTCATTCCGGTTGCGCAGTGCCGACGTGTGTCGTACCTTCTTTCTTCGACGTGCCAAGACGCTTGCCCAGACGGTCGAAGGCGAGGTAGATCACTGGTGTCGTGAACAGCGTCAATACCTGACTCAAGATCAGACCGCCGACGATACTGATACCAAGCGGGTGGCGTAATTCAGAACCGACGCCGCTACCCAACATCAACGGCAATGCACCGAGCAGCGCTGCCATGGTCGTCATCAGAATCGGGCGGAAGCGCAGCAAGCACGCCTGATAAATCGCATCGCGCGGATTCATGCCTTCCTGACGCTCGGCTTCCAGCGCGAAGTCGATCATCATGATCGCGTTCTTCTTGACGATGCCGATCAGCAGGATGATGCCGATGACGGAAATAATCCCCAGTTCGCTATGGAACAGCATCAGTGCCAGCAACGCACCCATACCGGCGGATGGCAGTGTTGACAGGATCGTGATCGGGTGGATATAGCTTTCATACAATACGCCGAGAACGATATACACAGTGATGATCGCTGCCAGAATCAGGAACAGGGTGTTCGATAAGGATTGCTGGAACGCGAGCGCCGCGCCCTGGAAATTGATCTGCGTACTGCCCGGCAGTTCGATTTCTTTCTCTGCTGTTTCAATCGCTTTCACTGCTTCACCCAGTGATACGCCGGGGGCGAGGTTGAACGACACCGTCGCTGCCGGGAATTGTGCGATATGGCTGATGACTAGCGGCGAAGGTTGCTCCTGAATCGTCGTGATCGTGGAGAGTGCAACTTGCGGTGAACCGGCAACGGCTGTGACTGCACCAGGAACCACGGTCGAGATATAGATATCTTCCAGATTCTTCGGATCGTGCTGGTACTTCGGATCGACTTCAAGAATCACGCGGTACTGGTTGGTCTGTGTGTACATCGTCGATACCTGGCGCTGTCCGAAGGCGCTGTACAAGGTATTGTCGATACCGCTTGGCGTGATGCCGAGGCGGCCTGCTGTGCCACGGTCGATCTTCATCATCGCCTGCAAGCCTTGATCCTGCAAATCGCTGGCGACATCGCGCAATTCCGGCAAGTGGCTCAAGCGTTCCACCAGTTTCGGTGTCCAATCGCTGACAACTTTCGGATCGGAGTCTTCCACCGTGAATTGATATTGCGTACGGCTGACACGGGTTTCGATGGTCAAGTCCTGCACAGCTTGCATGTACAGCGAAATACCGGGAACCTGTGCGACTTTATCCTTCAGGCGGTCGATGACTTGTTGCGCACTATCTGTACGCTCGCTTTCATCCTTCAGGTTGATCTGGATGCGACCGCTGTTCAAGGTCGTGTTCGTGCCGTCGATGCCGATGAAGGAGGAAATGCTCTCCACGGCTGGATCTTGCAGGATCACCTTGTTCAGCGCTTTCTGTTGCTCGGCCATCTCTGTGAACGAGATGGATTGCGATGCTTCGGTAATGCCTTGAATGACGCCGGTATCCTGCTCTGGGAAGAAGCCCTTGCCGATGAATATGTACAACACCACCGTCAATACCATTGTGCCGATGGCGACGAACAACGTCGTGGTCTGGTGTTCCAGTACCCAGGTCAACAACACGCCATAGCGGTCGATGATGCGGTCGAAGAATCTACCGGACGCATGGTAGAACCAACCTTGCTCTTCTTCCGGCGTATGGCGCAAGAGTTTGGCGCACATCATCGGCGTCAGGGTCAGCGAGACGACCGCGGAGATGATAATGGTGACTGCCAGCGTGATCGCGAATTCGCGGAACAGGCGGCCAACGATGTCACCCATGAACAGGAGTGGAATCAATACCGCAATCAGCGAAATCGTCAGCGACAGAATCGTAAAGCCGATCTGTGCCGAGCCTTTCAGCGCTGCTTGTAATGGTTTTTCGCCTTCTTCGATATAGCGTGCGATGTTTTCGATCATCACAATCGCATCATCGACGACGAAGCCGGTGGAAATCGTCAGTGCCATCAGCGACAGGTTATTCAGACTGAAGCCCGCCATGTACATGAAGCCGAACGTGCCGATCAACGACAAGGGCACCGCGATACTTGGAATCACCGTCGCCGCCAGATTGCGCAGGAACAGGAAGATCACCATCACCACCAGTGCGACGGACAGCATCAATTCGAATTGCACATCCTTGACCGAAGCGCGGATAGTATTTGTACGGTCGCTTAATACCTTGATGTCGATGGCCGGTGGCGCCGATGCCTGCAATTGCGGCAGCAGCTTGCGAACACTATCGACCACCTCGATCACGTTTGCGCCCGGTTGACGCTGGATGTTGATAATGATTGCGGGGGTTTCATTAACCCACGCGGCTTGCTTCACGTTTTCCGCGCCATCGATCACCTTGGCAACGTCGGACAAATAAACCGGTGCGTTGTTCTTGTACGAGATGACGACAGATTTATATTCTTTTGCTGAAACCAACTGGTCGTTGGCATTGATTGTGAACGCCTGTGCTGCACCGTCAAAGCTTCCTTTCGGTTGATCGACGTTGGCGGCAGCAATCGCATTCTGCAAGTCTGTGATGTTCAAGCCATATGCAGCCAGCGCGGTTGGATTTGCCTGGATGCGCACGGCAGGACGTTGACCGCCGGAGAGACTAACCAGACCGACGCCGGTCACCTGCGAAATCTTCGGTGCCAGACGTGTATCGGCGAACTGCTGTACCTGCGTCATCGGCAAGGACTTCGAGGTTAGTGCAATCGTCAGGATCGGTGTATCGGCAGGGTTGACCTTGTTATAGATCGGCGGTGCAGGCAAACCTGCTGGCAACAGGTTGGCGGCTGCATTGATCGCTGCCTGCACTTCCTGTTCTGCCACGTCGAGGTTCAACGATAGCGCGAATTGCAGGGTGATCACCGATGCGCCACCGGAACTGGTGGACGACATCTGCGTCAATCCCGGCATCTGGCCGAACTGGCGTTCCAATGGTGCAGTGACGGATGAGGTCATTACGTTCGGGCTTGCGCCCGGATATTGGGTGACGACCTGAATGGTTGGGTAATCCACTTCCGGCAATGCTGACTTCGGCAAGATCCGGTAAGCCAGCCAACCGGCCAGCAATATAGCCACCATCAACAAAGACGTTGCGACTGGCCGCAGAATGAACGGGCGTGACAAACTCATGCGTGCACCTTCTTATTGGTTAGAGCGATTGACGGTTGGCGCATCATATCTTCTCCGGTTGTGGCAGGTCGGAGCCATCGTCAATGTCGTCGATATCCTCGATCACTTCTTCGCGTGGCTTGCCGAAGCGTTTGGACAAGCGGTCGAAGGCCAGATAGATCACCGGCGTTGTGAACAGCGTCAATACCTGGCTGACGATCAAGCCGCCGACAATACTGATACCGAGTGGATGGCGCAGTTCGGAACCGACACCAGTACCCAGCATCAACGGTAATGCGCCGAGCAAGGCCGCCATTGTCGTCATCAGAATCGGACGGAAGCGCAGCAGGCAAGCCTGATAGATCGCATCGCGTGGATTCATGCCCTGGTGCCGTTCAGCTTCGAGTGCGAAGTCGATCATCATAATTGCGTTCTTCTTGACGATACCGATCAGCAGGATGATGCCGATGATCGCGATGATGCCCATGTCGGAATGGAAAAGCATCAACGCCAGCAAGGCACCCATACCGGCAGACGGCAAGGTCGATAGGATCGTGATCGGGTGGATATAGCTTTCATACAGCACGCCCAACACGATATAGACCGTGATGATCGCTGCCAGAATCAACAGCAGGGTATTCGACAACGATTGCTGGAACGCCAGTGCCGCACCCTGGAAATTGATCTGTATGCTGATCGGCAGATTGACTTCCTTCTCCGCTTCATCGATCGCCTTCACCGCATCACCCAGGGACGCGCCCGGTGCCAGATTGAAGGAAATCGTCGCAGCCGGGAATTGGCCGATATGGCTGACAATCAATGGGGTTGCCTGTTCCGACATGCTGGTGATCGCCCCCAGCGCCACCTGCGGATAGCCGACAGTATTGGTAGTCGGGCCGGGCGGTATGGCCGAGATATAGATATCACCCAAGGTCTTCGGGCCTTGCTGGAATTTCGGATCAACTTCCAGGATCACGCGGTACTGATTGGTTTGCGTATAGACCGTGGAGACCTGACGCTGACCGAATGCGCTATACAGTGACATGTCGATACCGTAAGGTGTAATACCCATACGGCCTGCCGTCGGGCGGTCGATGGTCAATAGTGCCTGTAATCCCTTGTCCTGTAAATCGCTGGCGACATCGCGCAGTTGTGGCACGTGGCTCAAACGTTCGACCAGTTTCGGCGTATAGGTGCTGACCATCTTCGGATCGGCATCTTCCACTGTGAACTGATATTGCGTACGGCTGACGCGGGTTTCTATGGTCAAGTCCTGTACGGCTTGCATGAATAGCGAAATACCTTGTACGTCCTTGACCTTGTCCTGAATGCGGTTGATGACGACTTGCACATTGTCTCGCTCGTCTTCCGGCTTCAGGTTGATCTGGATGCGGCCACTGTTCAAGGTTGTATTCACGCCATCGATACCGATGAAGGACGAGATGCTTTCAACAGCAGGGTCTTGCAGGATGACCTTGTTCAGTTGTTCCTGTCGGTTTTTCATCGCCGGGAACGAGATCGATTGTGCTGCTTCGGTGATGCCTTGAATCGCACCCGTATCCTGCGAAGGGAAGAAGCCCTTGCCGATGAAGATGTACAGCAAAACAGTGAATACCATCGTGCCGATGGCGACGAGCAGCGTTGCGGTCTGGCGTTCCAATACCCAGGTCAGCCAGACGCCGTAACGGTCGATGATGCGGTCGATGAAAGCGCCTGCTGCGTGATAGAAGCGACCTTGCTCGCTCTCTGGTACGTGCTTCAACAACTTTGCGCACATCATCGGCGTCAAGGTCAGCGATACGATAGCCGAGATGACGATGGTGACTGCCAGGGTGATCGCAAATTCGCGGAACAAGCGGCCGACGACGTCGCCCATGAACAGCAGCGGGATCAAGACGGCGATCAGTGAAATAGTCAACGACAGAATCGTGAAGCCGATCTGCGCAGAGCCTTTCAGCGCGGCTTGCAATGGGCTTTCGCCTTCTTCGATATAGCGCGCGATGTTTTCGATCATGACAATCGCATCGTCAACCACGAAGCCGGTGGAAATCGTCAACGCCATCAAGGTCAGGTTGTTCAAGCTGAAGCCTGCCAGATACATGATGCCGAAAGTGCCGATCAGCGACAGTGGCACGGCGACGCTAGGGATGATGGTCGCAGGCAGATTGCGCAGGAACAGGAAGATCACCAGCACCACCAGCGCGACGGACAACATCAGCTCGAATTCGACATCGGTCACCGATGCGCGGATGGTGTTGGTGCGGTCGCTCAATACGTTCAATTCCAATGCAGCAGGCGCGGACGCCTGCAGCTGCGGCAACAGTTTCTTGATCGCATCGACCACCTGGATCACGTTTGCGCCCGGCTGGCGCTGGATGTTCAGAATGATCGCCGGAGTCTGGTTGACCCACGCGGCTTGCTTGGTGTTTTCCGCGCCATCGATGATATTGGCGACGTCCGACAAAAATACTGGTGAGCTCTTCTTGTAAGTGACGACGATGGATTTGTATTCATCGGCGGTATAAAGCTGGTCGTTACCGTCGATGGTCACGGCTTGCTTGTTGCCATCGAAACTGCCCTTGGCCAGATTGACGTTGGCCGAAGCGAGCGCGGCTTGCACGTCCGTGATGTTCAAGCCATAAGCAGCGAGCGCGACTGGGTTGGCTTGCACGCGCACCGCTGGGCGCTGGCCGCCGGAAAGACTAACCAGACCGACGCCGGATACCTGCGAAATCTTTGGTGCCAGTCGTGTTTCGGCGAAGGCTTCTACCTGCGTCAGCGGCAGCGTCTTCGATGTCAATGCCAGCGTCAGTACCGGTGTGTCCGCAGGATTGACCTTGTTATAGACAGGTGGAGCAGGGAGGTCTGCAGGCAGCAGATTGCCGCCCGCATTGATCGCTGCCTGCACTTCCTGTTCGGCGACGTCAAGCGTCAGCGACAGTGAGAATTGCAGTGTAATGACAGATGCACCACCGGAACTGGTGGACGACATTTGGTTGAGTCCAGGCATCTGCCCGAACTGGCGCTCCAGCGGTGCGGTCACCGCTGAAGTCATCACGTCCGGGCTCGCGCCCGGATACAGGGTTACGACCTGAATGGTCGGGTAATCGACTTCCGGCAATGCCGATTTGGGCAAGAGCTGGTAAGCCAATGCCCCGGCAAGCAAAATGGCGACCATCAGCAACGACGTTGCAACCGGTCGCAGAATAAACGGACGTGACAAACTCATCTTCTAACCTTTGCAGGATTGCGCGTAAGCGGGTTGACGTAAAAACGCCGTCATTGCATGTCCCTAGTTGGAAGTTGCCTTGCCCGCAGAATCGCTGGAATCGTTGCCATCGCGATGATGCTTGTGATGACCATTGC
>Ga0116226_10005843_pt1 | contig 11019 bp, 6 predicted proteins | sample S1TSphfallax_FD_89692 | JGI IMG/M metagenome (GOLD analysis project Ga0116226, IMG submission 89692) | Host-associated microbial communities from peat moss isolated from Minnesota, USA - S1T2_Fa - Sphagnum fallax MG | ecosystem: Host-associated > Plants > Peat moss > Unclassified | place: USA...
TTAACATTTTGTCATACCCCAAGCAACTATCTCAAGATTGTGAAGTGAAGCATTTGGGACATGGATGGAAGCAATCCAAAGTGGTGAGGGATGTTATTGCAATTGACCTAGGCCTACATCTATGTTCATTAAAAATTTATTCTCAAATCGAGTATCCTTTGTTTTTATTGGCACATGACATCTAGGTCAATACTTCACAGGAAGAGTTAAGAACCCAAGGGGTGTTTGCTCCCTTTGATCTTGTAGTGATTTCATGAATGATCTTGTTGTCATCATCTACAATCATCTAAAGAATGATGAAAAATAAGTGCAAACTAATACATTCCTAAAAAGTTAAAACCTTTTCATTGCAACTTTCTCGATTTTGAATGTCTTCCTCCTTTCATGGAATAAAACACCAAACATGACAATTTTCAAGTGTTGAACTCACATGAAATTATGAAAACAAACATTGCAAAAACACATGTAGAAAAACTTGTCATAAATTTATTGATGAGTCAAGACAAGTGCTTTTTAAAGCAAAAATTTGTTAATTTTGAATTTAGTGGAGTGGTCCATGAAAACTACACTAAAAAATAGGGTGGGTGGGGGAGATGAGCATATTGTAATAACATCACTAGACCACCATGTGATTTTTTCATCGTGAGGAGATGGCCTAACCACCTATTGCTTAGGGCATAAACATGGTACACGGTACACATCATTATCTATAGTCCTAACTTGTTGTGAAAGAGCCAAATGATGAACATCTAACCATCCATTTCATCTAATGACCTCTTAAATTTCCTTGCCATGTTGTTTCATTCTTTTGAAATTTAGTGATAGCTAATGTTTTCTATGTTCTATTAATTTTGGTACCTAGATTTTTTTGAGCCCTAGCTCATAGATTTTGTTCATTAATGTTGCCGCATGTAAATGTAAGCTTTGTTGGAATTATAAATTGTAACTTATCTTGCACATTTGTATTTTAGACTCCATTGACAATTCAACAAGGTTGAGGCTTAAGGACTCGAGAGATTTGTTTGAGCTCAAGCAAGTTATAAGTTCTTGTGGCAAGCTTTGAGGTACGTAATGGTATATCAATGTAGGGATAGGGTGGGATTGATCATTGGGGGGGGAGGGGGCGGTGAGTTTAGGGTTTGAAAATCATAATTCATAAGTGATTTAAAGAATCTAATGATCATAGACTTAAGAGCCATGATTCAAAACCTAGAACCCAATAATAACTTGTAGCTTAAAACCTTGTTAATACTTCATAATTCATTGATTCCAAAATGTTAACATTTTTAAGTTTTTGATTAAATGCCAATTTTCACCTCTTTCTTCTCACTCATGAACTTTTGATATGTTGATTTATTTTACACTTCTTGTTTTTATTTCATTTATAAGTTCTTTCTATAATTGGGTCATTATTTGTGGGTTGTGTTATGTCTATTAAAGTTTTATTGCTTTGTCAATTTGTATATGATGCCCAAATTTTGCCCGCATCTTAATTCAAATTCAAAATATCTTTTAACAAGGTAGTGCGTTTCCAAAAGCTTGAACCTCTCCCCTTACTTCATGAAGTTGTGTTTAATAAACATGGAGAACTTCAAGTTGGTCTAGCGCCCACTAGACCTAAAACCTTAGATGCTTAGGATCAAGTTATTTTTATTATGATGCTCAAGTTTTCACCCTTGAGGCAAACTTAAGTCTATTGAATGTTGAAGCTTTTTAAATATTTGGCCCTATTGGGAAGAAGCCCAAGAAAATAGCCAAGGTAGATGTGATAAAAAAATCAAAATGTTTGGTCAATGAAAATGCCATGGGAAAAACTTGTATTTATGTTGTTAGAAATCTTTCAATAGTTAAATGCAAAGTGTGCATTAAGATAGAATGCAAGTTCAAATTGTTGGTACCAAAGTGGGATTCTTTTGATGAACTTGTTTTTTAAAAAAAATGAATAAAGGGTAAAAAGGTAATGGATTTGACATGTGCTCATGCCAAAAATAAAACAATATATGTGTCAATGGATTGTCCATATTTTCTATAGCAAGTTTAAGATGGGATCGATAACAGTAGCAAAAAGAAGGTGATTCACTTTGCATATTTTTCATGGTACTTAAGAAATGAAAACCCATGACCAATTATGAGGATTTCAAATATTTCTATGACTTTTTGAAGTTGAAAAACAACCCCAAGAAACATTGGATTGACACAACATGATGGGAATAGTTGAGCATTTCGAAAATCAAATCTTGGCAACTAATAAGGTGTTATTCATGGGGCCAAGTTTGTTGCACTAACATGTGATGATGTTACTACCACCAATAACTCATCTTAGATTTATGTGCATGGTTATTGTGTTCAAGATTAGTGCCACATCCCAATTTTTTTTGTCAAACACATTATAAAAGGATCCAACACCCATAATTTGACATATGTATGTATGGTTTCCTCCCATATGTCCAAGTGACAGTCCTACTCATCTTTTTCTTGATTCCTTTCCTTTTGGGTCTTAGTTTGATCAACCAAGGCTTGTGCTTCGTATGCTAGATCCCAACAATTTTGCTAGAGATCTAATTTTTCATTGTCAACCTAATGCTTCCTTTATCATTTATCATGGTAAAGAACTAGTTTTTTTCCTTTCTCCAAGACTTCTTCATTATAATTTCCCACATCTCTTTCCATAACAATGAACAAATTGATGACTATTTTCTAAAGATTGGGAATCTCCTAACTAGTGCCACCCAAGTCTTGAATCTCATTGCCAAAATCTTCATCACCTTTGTACTTTCCCATTAGATTTCTACTCAATGCATCTACATTAAAATGTTTAACACCAATTCAATGGACAATTTTGAAATGAAAGTCCTGAAACATTGAGATCCACCTCCCCCTTCGTATGTATGCATCTAAAACTATTGCAAGCCACTTTAGTGGTTTATGGTCTATCCCCGATAAAAAGAATGTATGATGAAGATACTGTTAGAAGTAAATTATGCCCCAAACAAGGGCGTAACACTTTTTGTCCCTCGGATGAAACCAGTTTTGTATTGGGCATAATCACTTGCTAGCATAGGCTATCACCTATTCTTGTTTTTCCAAATTTTATAACAAAATTGTTCCTACGCTTTTGATGGAGTAATCAACATCTAATATGAAAGGTTGTGAAAAATCAAGCCTAGTTAATATCGGAGATGCCATGAGCTTTTTTGTTTAAATCACAATAGCACCTTAGTAAATGGGTGTCCAAACAAATTTACAATCCTTTTTAGTCAAGCCAAATAACAACTTTACTATTTTACCCAAGAATAAATCATCTGTAGTACCATGTGAATCCTACAAATGCTTTAACATTTGTAATAGACTTAGGAATTGAAAAAACTTCCATAGTAACAATCTTCTTGAGGTCAGGATAGAAACCTTCCACATTCACAACATGACCTAAAAATGTAATGCTCTATGCTCCAAAACAACATTTGTTAGGGTTTAATTTTAAATGGACATCCTTGAGTTTCTACAACACCAACCTAATATGCTACAAATGATCCTTTTAGTTTGGATTATGTATGTTGACATCATCATCAAAAACTTTCAAAAATTGATTGTTCCAATCCTTGAACACCTCAGTCATCATCCTTGAAAAGGTGTTAGTGGTGTTCTTCAACCTAAATGGCATAACATTCCATTCAAAGAATCTTGTCTTAATGATGATTGCAGTTTTTTTAATGTTTTTAGGTGCCGTTAAAATTTGCCAAAACCTAGATTAAAAATCCAGGGCAGTAAACCATGCTAATTATCCCATCTGATCCAAAACATCTTCAATTAGCAACATGGGAAATGAATTCGTCACATTTGTGCATTGAATGGTCTATAATCACAACAACACATCTTAGTTTTTACAATTGGTTAAAATAAAACAACCATTGTCTTTCTTGATTACAATTGTAACTACAATTTCATGTTAATGATTGCATAGTTATAAAAGACATTATGGTGCCACATGGCATTATGGTTTTGCAACTATAATCAATATCACAACTTGATGGTTTTTACACATATATCAAATTTTCACAAATGTATTTTTAATCATCCAAAATTAGGTAATAACAAAATTCCATTGATTCTTGCAACTTTTGGTGAATGATAACAATTTATGGTTATGTGATGTTTACATGGCATGCCACATGGCAATGAGGTTAACTATTAGTCGCAACACCTCACAACTTGTGACACTAACTTCATATCATGAGTCATATCACTGGTTTGATGAATTAATTTCATTTATTAGTTAATTGAAAATATTGTTGTCTTTTGCGATTAATAACGACTCGATCTTACATGTGATGATGACATGGCATGCCATTTGGCAACAAGGTGTCATAAATTTTCATGGCAATCCATGATTTTTTATGACACCATAAGTATTTGTGTCTTGAATTTATGGCACTAATATTTGTCATGGCATGCCATAATGTTTTGTGTGCCATGAAGTTTTTGAAATCATGAATTCACATGCATGTGTATGTGTACTAAACAATCTATTGTTAACTTGGAATTATGAATACAATATTAAAGGTCATTTTGAGAAATGTGACACATAACTCTTTGACTTTTTCACTACTCAACACACTTTAGGTTAACATACCTATTAAGTTAACCTATGTATGTAGGCTACTTAGTAGAACCTACTTTGTAATATAGGCTACCTTGTAAGTTATTTAACTAGACATAAAAAATTTATTACGTCTAGTATGATTAAATATACTTAGAATAGGTTACCCTACTAATAGGTTAACCTAGGTAAGTTCGCTTAGGTTCGTAGATTTTAGGTTTTTTTGCCAAGTCAACCTAGGTAGCCTCATTACAAAATATTTTATCACATTTGTAATCACCTCAAGTTTGTGCAACTATATGCAATTATGATGTGATTATGATGTGACTAAATGCAACTATGATGCGACTAGATGCGATATAATTATCCTAGGTTTTTTTAGCCTAAAAATGCCTAGGTTAGCCCTATCTCCTAAAGGTTTTCCAAAACATACACCTAATCAATATCTTAATCTCTTAATTCAACATTTTTCTCCCTTTTCCTATGATTCAACATATTATAAATTATTGCCACCTATTTTTATGTTGTGGTCCATATCACTTCTACTAACATATCTCTAGAAAAAACGGCCATATAAATTAATGCAATAAAACCAACAAAACATATGAAAATCTTACCAAAATAGGCAATTTTTAGAATGTGGTCTCCTTTTGTAATCCAATTGTTTAATTCTAGTCAAGAAAATTGTTATCAACAATTCTTTATATCAGTATCTACTATAATCCAAATATCTCCTACCCTAGGTATTACAATGATCATCTCCTTAATTACCCATTGAACCCCAAGTTGTTTCAAAAGGCCAAGGGCTTGTGCAAAAGAACTTGGTTTTTAAGGTTTGTAATATGGACCATTATTATCCATTAGGATTTGAATATATTTTCAACCACAAAGTTGCTTTCATGAAGAAGCCAACATGTATGACTCCTATTGCAATATCATTAACAGCTGCAATTATTAAATCAAACCTTACAATCATGATATTTGTAAATCATGTTATCTTTAAGATTATTGTCCCTCTACATGGTTTTACAATAAACTCCACCTCATAGAAAGCAAAAACCCCATATTGGATTCTTTTGTTCATGGTTCACTATCAACATTGTAAGTAAGTATTGTTGAAACATCTTTATGCAAAGAAATCAATATGTATTCCTTCAACCATGGCACTAAGCATGTTATAAACTTGAATGGCATATGACCATTCATTTGCACCTTTTAGTTGCCATTTAAATCCTTGATTTGACTTCAAATAGAGTTTCCAACTTATAAGTCTAAACATACCTCCTCTAGCTTCCACCCTCAAAATCATGTTTCCCTTTTGGAGGAACTTTTTGATTCCTAGTATGAAGACTTTGATAAAGTAATCTAGAAAAGCAAAGGCCTTGCGTATCCAAATATCCTCAACCTTGGGAACCTCACTTCTCTCCTCAAACCTTGAAATAACAACATTAGGGAAGGTAAGAAATGAAGAAGAACTTACACTAGAATTGTGCAATGTTGTTCCACTCTCTAATTCTATCATGAATTTTGATCCATACTCGTGCTTGTGTGCTCAAACCCTCTATGATTAATTTTGATCTTAGGATCTCCAACTTATGTTTCCCTTGGATCTATCCTCACAATGTTCACCACACCAAAGCCATGCAATCACAATATTAGACATCCTATGGATGGATTTTGTTCTATGCTTGGGCTATCAAACCTATGGACAATCTAATGTTCAAATAACTTTTGAATAGTTAGATTTTGATTCTACTCATTGTTATTGGAATATGACATCCTCTATGCATCTTTAAAACCTATATTAATCTTACATCAACCTCTACACTTATTGTCTTATTCTAAGTGACATGATCTAATACCAAAAAGGAGGTACACACAAGTTGTGTGCACTCAAAATATTGCATATTTATGATCATATGCAATTACACGACAAACCATAGGTAGACATACAAGAATCTATCTATAATACTGTGGCAAAAATAAACCTAAGGACCATAACAAATCTACACATTCTAGATCCGCTTTGTGTGGGCTATCATGGCCAACAAATGTGGATTTCCTACCAATTAAATGAAGTCTACAAATAGCCAAAACCTAAACCCAACAATAGAAATTATCTCAAGAGGTGGAAAAAATGTGGACAAGTTATTATTATAGAGATCCCTTCAAATTTTCCCAAAATTTTCCCACTATAGATAAATCACTCAAAGTTCCCAAATATTCGATTATTCATTCTTCACATATCCCAACAAAGATTCCAAGCACATTAAACTTGAGCCAAACATCCCACAAATGGTTAGCCGTAATGACCCCCTTGAACCTTTCATCATCTATTTATTAGGTCCTTATTGACTCATTAAACTTTAATGTTTTATTCCATAACTTCAATGCAATGGAGTTCATGAAACTAATGGCAGAATTTACACACAATTGAACTCACGAATTCTTCCCCAAAACTTATAACAACAATTTTAACACAAAAATAAAAAGAGTCAAAATCCAAGCTTGCTTAACTTTTTGCACCTTCTAGTATTTATTTTCCTCCACCACCAAAATGCCTTGCCAACCATTCCACACCATCCTCATCTTCAACATAAAAGAAAATCCCAAAAGCAATGTTCCATTGCCAATGTTTGATCTAGGTGCTAGCATTCCATGAATAACAAACCAAATATCATAACTTGTAAACAACAAAAACACAAGAAAATAAAAAATGTCAAAAGGAAAAATACAGCTCCTCTAATGTTCATGATCATCAACTATCCCTTCCTTTGGTGTTTTTGGCCAGTCACATCTAGCATGGCAATCATCCATTGGTTTAGGGCTTCATCATATTAAGGCTTAGTCACACAACTAAACTTATAGACATAGGTCCAAGTCACAATGGATTTCAACACAACTACTACAATAAAGAAATATTTGAACATATCTTGACATTTGACATGAAGTAAATAGATTTTGTTTGATTTTAAATAAAATATTCAATTATTTGTAGTTCTTTTGCAAGCACATTGTTTAATAACATTCATTTCAAATGGAAATTGTTGAATTCAATAAAACATTGTAACAAGGTGTGAAAATAATAACAAAAACCATGTGTCCCCACTTAGGTGAATCCTAGTTAGAATTATGGGTTAAATTGGGTTGATGTGGTAGATTTGATTAGTTCAAAAGGTTAATGAATTATAAATCCATGATTTTTATAATGAAAAATACTCATGGGAAAAATAATTATATTTCATTATTACAGAAGTGAATTTCAACAATTATTCATGATGTCATTTTCAAGTCATTTAAAAATATGTTTTTACATTGTTACATCGTTTTTGGATACTTTGTATTCATTATATTCATTTCAAATTATTTTGAGTATTTTATTAATAAAGTGAATTTTTAAAATGTAAACACTTTCAACTTTAATTTTATTTTTTACATTCATACATGTAAAACTAAATTAAAAATACATTTATATTGATGCGTGTTATTATGTTTCCACCGAATAGTAAAAGTTATTTTGAAAATAGATGCAATCATGTACTCTTCATAACTAAAATACAAACTTTTCCCATGATATATGTGATATCATGTTTGACATAATTATTATTTTGAAAATTTGATTGAATTTTTCTTATTGCAATTTTTCATGTTGAATTTTTATTATATTAATAATTTAATGGAAAATAATACCTAAAATATCATTATAAAACTACTACTTTTAATTGTATTTGTAAAAAAAATTATAGAAGGTACAAAGATAAATTTCAAAAATAAACATTTCATAATGTAAAGGTCCACTTCAAAATTGTAAGGTATTGACTCCCATTTTTTTGGGTGGAATATAACCATTCGTAAGGCATATTTGTTGACGACATAAAACTAAATTTTACTTAATTTTGTTTAAAGGGGCCAATGGGTCATTGATTAATTTTGGTAATCAACAATGCAAGGGTTTTGACACGAGAACATCTTTAACGTTTCCTTAAATGAAAACCAAACATGGTTAGTTTGGTTTGGTTGCAAATTGATGAGAATTTACCCACTTCCATCTAAACAATGTTCACAATATCTTCAACAATTGTGATGATTGTCAATGTCCACCCAATTTTAACAATGGGCATTTCCCGTGCCCAATTTAAAAATACTAGCAAATTTGGAATCCAAAGAGATTGTTTCTATGTTGCAAATGAGGGTGAATTCCAAAGCTTGCAAGTTTTTTAACCATCACCTACTTATGATAGCTTTCCAAATTTTTTGAATTTTTTGATGTAGTCAAAATGATGATCATCCACAAGAAGATTTAGCCAAATTTGGCTATAAACACAAATATGATTTTTTTTAAATCATATATTTTGGTTAAATACTAGAATTTATAATAAAAATATGGGACTTTCCCCACCAAAAACATTATTTGCTCCCAACTTAACATTGTTTTCATTGGATTTAAAAAAGGGGAACATAATCTTTTGTTCAAAGTTTTTAAACTTTTGATTGGCCTTCCCCTTGTTTTTCATGATGCAACCTTTCCCTTATATATATTTTTAGCTTGCATACTTCATTCCAATAAAGAATGATTAGGAATTTTCATTCATCTACAACATGGTTATGGAACTTTTCATCCACATGCATGAGGGTTATGGAGTCATTTTCAAACCTCTAAACAAAAGGTTTATGTCCAGTAACTAACATCCCCTTGTTGGTTACCTAGTTTGTATATCAACAATAACATTTATTTTTTAAAAAATTCAAGGAACCTCAAAAAGTTGTGGACTAAATAACATTTATGGAGAGGGGACTATCAATGGGTAACATGTCCTTAGTAATTGTTGAACCACAATAATGGCGAATGAATTATAGGGGACATGCTACTCATTGGTAGCCCCTTTCCATAAATGTTATCAATGTAACCAATAACCTTCATATGTGCAGATGAAGAGCTTCATAATCTTATTATAAATGGATGAAAAAATTCATAGCCTTCTTGTAGATGGACCAAAAAAAAGGGGAGAAGTTATAGATTGTGAGAAACAAGGGGATGGCCAATCATAAGCTTAAAAATGTCTAAATAGAAATGATGTCTATGACACTAGAAGAATTTAGGTCCTATATATAAAATCACTTCTTAAACAACTAGTGATCCTCAATAACTAAAAAAATAACTATGAACCATATTTGCAACTATTTAGCTTATGTGGCAATATATGTAGTTACAATCAAATGGTTCTCACAATTAATGGATGAATGGAATGGATGATTAACATAATGTGGGCATGTATTTGAATTTGTATACATTCAAATTAAAGATGTAAAGTTGTTAAAGTGACTAACCAACAACAATGACTATGACATGATGTAACATATGACATTATGATATGGCATATGATATTAGAAATATTGGTGTCTTATGCAACTACTTACTAAACAAATTGTAATATTATTTAAGATATGATGTGAAAAAATCATGTCCATCACTTTACATTTAACATGTGTAATTTTGCCACATGGTGTAAATATGTAATCAAATTAACATAATTATAGTCATAACTTAGTTGTACATTGTCAGTCAAATAAAAAATGTAAATAATATTGAAATCATACATCATAAATTTTAATAACATGCATTCATAAAAAATTTCATAGGTCATTTTGTAATTTCAATAGTCACGTATGCATTCCATGAAAACACCTTTATATGAAGTTCAAGTGGAATTAAATTTTAGCAATTTATAAATATTTTATGTTTTAATCCTTTATTTGTACAAATCGTGCATAGATGTGTGATGGTTTAATCAATGAAAATTAAAATTATTTTTAAATTAAATAATTAAATATCTATTTGTATGTTTATAGTTTAAAATTTGAAATGAATATTTGAAATTGATTTAATTTATGTACATCTGAAAATTTGAAATTATAATTTGAAATAATTATGGAGTTAAAATGTGTATTAAATTTGATTTAGAATCTTAAATTTAATTAAAATTTTAATTTACGGAAAAAATATTTTAAATTAATTTAACTTAATTATTTTAAAAATCCGAATGTATGAACCAAATTTTTTAAAAATATATAAAAGTTGAATTTTTGAAAAAATATTGGATTTTGTTCTAAATATTAAATAGAACTATAAATTTTTAATTATTTAATCTATAACTGAAATGAAAAAAAACATTAAATTTGAATAATTACTTTAAATATTCATAATCTAATTAAAATATTAAATTAATTTCATTATAAAATTACATAATTAAATAATGATATGATATTGCATAATATTTGAAATATACATGTTTATATTTATGCATGACATAATATATCATAAGTTGAAGTATTGGTTGGATAGTTAAAAGAATTGAATTGGTTTGTGGTCTTGGAGATGAATGTTCAATTCCCTCTTATGACATTATAAACTTGGTCCTAAA
>Ga0116226_10005844_pt1 | contig 11018 bp, 4 predicted proteins | sample S1TSphfallax_FD_89692 | JGI IMG/M metagenome (GOLD analysis project Ga0116226, IMG submission 89692) | Host-associated microbial communities from peat moss isolated from Minnesota, USA - S1T2_Fa - Sphagnum fallax MG | ecosystem: Host-associated > Plants > Peat moss > Unclassified | place: USA...
GTGTAGTTATAATAATTGGTTCTTGGTATCCTCCTTTAGAATGCATGGCATTTGCACTTTTGCACCCTTTGGCAACCATTGAACTCATTAGTGGTCGATCTACAGTCTTGTTCACATGAATAGTTGTTATCGAATTAGTAAACACCATTTGAAGTATGCCAACAACTCCAATATTAACTATTAGTAGTGCCAAACTTTGACTCAAATTCCTTACTACCAAGACTCCACCCAATCCACTACCCAATTTTGCTACAAATCTAGTTAGTATTTCCTTTCTTACAACATCTATGTTGGGTGCAACAACCATTTCCATTCCTATGGTTGTTATACTTGCACTAAGTGATTGAATAACTCCTATTCCACCAACATGTTGTTTCCAGGTTTCGACAACTATCTCTTTTGACACTATTGGTGGAGTTGTGCTAACACAAAATTGATGATGTTCCATTCTGCGGTTGCCCATTAGTATCCATTGTGATGTTGTATGTGGATGTGAATATCCCTCTGGTTTAGTACTCTTGGTCTGAATAGATGAATGAATGTGTCAAATTTATGGTCCCAATTGGCTTCCCAACTCCATGCCTCTAAATCTACTATGGACTACAAGAATTCATTATTCCTATTCCTATTCCTATGGTTGATCTATTAATGTTTCTACCACATTCTATAACTCCACATCCCTAGCAATACCTACTTTGATGTGAAATGGCACAAAAGGACAATCCATGATTGCATGTCCTTCTTTTTCATAAAATGCGTAGACCTTTGAAAGTACCTCGATCATCTCCAAATCCACATATTCATGATCTCGTGTTTCGATTGTGTGCCTTGTTTAATGTAACTTTGGATTCCTTGATAAGAATATGATTATAGTACTTCATCCAACACATTCACCTGTGCATTTGCATACTCAAATGATCTTGGATAAAAAATTTCAACCTCCTCAAACACATCAACGTTGGTGTTTTCATCCACCTCTTAGTGTTCCACTAGTTCATAGTAATTTGCGTATGCAGATTGATACACAAACCTAGGTTGTATACCTCTTATAACTTCCCTCCTTCGGCTAGTCATCAACTTTGGACTTGAAATTTCTTGTGGTTGTCCAAGTACTACAAAAGTCCCTACTCCGTCTTGATCTTTACAATTATGAACCATAGATTGTGACTAAAAAGTATATTACATCTGTTCATTCGGATGAATACTGCATCTCTTTCAATGGATATCATCATCTAGAATTGTGCCTTCTTAAAAACCCTTAGTCCATACGTCTTGCCATACCACTTCTTGTGGTAGAAATGACATGTGCCCCACAATCCTTTCCTTGGTTCTTAGCACTCCTCTATCCAACATCAAATTCTAATGTGGGGTTTTTGTAAACCTTGCATCCTCCTCTGCATTTTCAATATTGTCTTTTGTCTAACATTCAATAACTTGTCAATTTGCCTCCAAGTCCAAGTGTTGCTATAAACTTTGGGTCACCATTTGATTCATCTTGTTCACAATTCTTCGTTTTCAAAGTCTGTATATCGTTTTGTAGTCCTTACAATGTTAACTACATAGACCTTTAATGTTTTTTAATAGGCCTTTTAAAATTCTGAATTGAACAAAAAACAACAGTACTCGTCTGGACACTCTCATCTATGGGATACAACAAAATTTGTAGAAAACCTTCCCATTACTAAAAGAAAGAACATAAAAAAAATTCCCCACGAGATGGTTGACAAATGGTAAAAGTGAAATTTAAATTCCTACAAAATATTTCACACTACTGTAACAACATATTTGCATGTCACAGGCATTGTTCACTATTTCTATCTTAAGTCTCAACAAACTTAACATTACAATTATTTCCCACATCAAATTCATAGTTATTACATATAATTAGAATCTGTATTTCATAATACATTGTAAAAAACTCCAAAAATAAAAGTACAATTCATTTCATCTTAACATAGCACTACAAAAAAATTACACGAAAAACTAAACATAGAATTCAATGTAGAAGTTTATGTTTTGCTGTATTATTGAAAACATTAATCTAAATTACGACATAATCCCAAGTTTTGTTGAAAAAAATCCCCAAAACAACACTTAACATTTGGGCTATATCAAAACAAAGTTTGTGGTTTTTTACCTAAAGTACTTCTAGCTCTTCTTATTCTTCTAAAAAAACTCCTTGTTTCATCTTCTTCTCCTTCTCTTGTTCTCCAAAACTCTCCCCCTTTTAAACCATCCCAAGTCACATCATTATGATCCAAAACAACAAAAATTCAAAATTCAAACTAACAAAGTTCCCTAATTAGTCCTTATCTTAATTGCCTTGTTCATCCTAAATCACATACTTAGTTTACCCCCTTAACACAATTGGTTGGGAAGTTGCATATCATTTCTTTTGTTGATAATCAATCTTGACCAAATTTTGTCACTAAATGAAAAATCAATCAATCTGAAAAAAATTGAAACTATTAATGTAATCTTTGGATTTTTTTTAATTCAAGGATGATGAATTAAACTTCTTCTCTTTTCACAATTGGTCACCTTCTTGTAGGTAAAAGATCTTAGGTTTTTAGATGTTGTTGGAGGAAAGCCTTGCCCCAATGTTATGCACAACCTTCGTAGGCTCATTGTTGTGGCAATAGCAAAACATGTTGCCAAGGAATATTGTTGTGTTCTTGGGTGGGAAGTTCTTGTTATAGATCTTACAATTTCTTCTTGTCATCATGTCGTACAAAGAAAAAAAATCCAATAAGCCTCTTGGTGACAATGACAAAAAACACATCATTATTGGAACTAAGCGTTCCCAATGGCTAGGACCAACTAAAACTTGGTGATTCTAGAAGGATTGCAATGAGGAAGTCATTGACAATTTCTTTGTCAAATTTCCATTGATAGGTTTGATAAGGTGGTTTGGTGGAAATGCTCTTAAGCCACCATATCAATGAAACATCTACCATTTGACCATTAGTATAAATGACCCTTCATGAGTGGAGGCACTATCATTATCATTTTCCCATTAGGTTGTTATGATAATAGAGTATATGATCAAAGCATCTCTCCATTATTATTATTTTGGTTACCTTGGTTTGTGATCACAATAGAGCTCTATTGGTCAAACCAAATGCAAAAGTTTTATAAGTTGTGAATCAAATTGTGATTCATCACAAAGGGAGATATGTGTTTTTTTTATGAAAACATGTTCCTAGAGTTTTCGACATTGATTAATTTCATATTTTCAATGTAACTATAGTTCCCAACGAAACATAATTGTCCATGCAACAAAAAATTAAGCCCTATGTTATAGGCTTCCATTAGGTTGTTGCAATCAAAATTATAAAAGAAACCTTAAATATCCCCTAATGAGCTCTAGTTGGAGCTTATTTGTGGAGCCTTACACATTTTTTACACACTATGTAGTTTGTATCCTCCATAATCAACACTTGTCCTATTTTATAAAGACAATTTTTTTTTGGTATGTTTTGTTGTTTTTTGTTAGGTTTGAACCTTTGATTTCAAGGAATTAGGAATTAACTTATTTCCTATCATTTACAAAAACAAGATTTTATATTGTATAGTCAAACCCTATGCAAAACCACATAAGGTGTTGCACTATTTCTTAGGCAATGTTCATTAGGTGTTATTTAACATCTATTTTCATAGGTCTTTTGGGGGGTCTCTTGTTTCAACAACCTATTACCAACATGAAACCAACTATCACTTCTCTATATATTGGAAATATCCAAGTTCAAAGGTTTAAAATGTCAAATGTCAATTGGTTATTATGCTAAAATGATGGGTTTGAACTCTAAACTTTAAATGTTTGAATAAAAGTTTGAAAGGTAAATGTAAATAAATGTATGCTTGAAACATTGAAAGTGTGAATGATTTACACTTATATTACCAATTTCTTGGAATTTACACATGCCCTACTTGGCATGTAAGTGTTTTATTCTACATTTACACCTACACAAGGCAAGTATAAAAGGATTTGATTAAACTTACACATCTTCAAGTTTTTTTTTTTCGACAAGTTAAATGTAAATGAACTAGGTTTTGAAAAAGAAATCCTATGGGATGCATCTAATGTTGGGCCATAAGTCTTATTGTATGCATCCATTATTTTGTGGTCTATTGAATTTTTTCCCAAAACCATTGGCATGTGAACTTTTCACAATCAAGAACTAAACATCAAATATTATACAACCCAAGTTGTCAACTTTCAATTATAGCCACATCATCTAAGTCCCACCTTTTGGTTTTGGTGGAACTTAATAAGCTCATTCACCCAATCTTTTTTACATAAAATTACCATTTTTTCATTTCCTTCACATCATCATTTCTTATTTATTTATTTAGGAAGGTCACCTAAATGAGATAAATGATTTTCCCCCTTGAAATTTATGCATTTTAATATGTTTTGATTCAACTAGGCAAGAGTAAATAGATAATTTTATTTATCTTGAAAGAAAAAAATTGTTTAAATTATTTTTTATAACTATTTATATGGTATTACATTTACACTCACATGTCCAAGGTTATACATTCACATATACATACAAAGATGTGGATGAAAGGTTTTATATTTACATCTACACAATGTGTAATAAGTTCATTATTTACATTGACTATTACATGGTGGGCATGTCTAAAATTATATATATGCACAACACCATTGGTTTAAACCAATGTTGGACTGGTATCAATTCTTTAACATGCCAAATTGATCTTGATATTTGAGTTTTTTATATTTATACTTGGCAAGTGTTAATATTGGGTATTTTTTCAAAGGTTTCATACCCAATTTCATACTAATATTAGGTCCAAGGTTGAGTTTGAATGATAATTGACAAGCATAAACCTAATATTGGTATTATAAGGTAGGCATATACTTAATATTATTTCAAGTCTTCTAGTAAATTAGTACTAGTATAATGAGTTGGTGTTGCTAATTTAGGTCATGCCCAATAGGTATTTTTTTAATACTTGTATTCATGCTAGTATTAGATATACCCAAGTGGTACCTTGTATATCAATACATCATTGGCCTACACCAATGTTGCATTGTATGTCTATTTGAACATCTTTTTTTTGGTACAAGTAAAACATCCTAGCCCTTCAAGCTATATAACTTGACTACCCTTTTCATTTTGGTTAAATTGAATAGAGACTTTAGTTACTGAGGTGACATGTTTATTTTGATTGATTCAATTGACTAAATTGATTGTTTGGACTACTTGATCAAAGGTGACGTTTAGTCAAATAGGACAAAAATGAACACCTCAAGACCAAAAAAATGGTTTAATTAAATGTGGCATTCAATATTTATAATAAAATAAAATAAAATATTAACTATTTATATTATTTTGACTAGTCAACTTGACCAATGACAATTTGATTATTAATCAAAATGGCTATCAAAATGGATAGTAGATTAATGCAATAGGTAAGTAAGGCCTAGGTAGGTAGCTAGGTGAGTAGCTAGGTAAATAAGTTATGTGTAGCCTATATACCTACCTACCTAACCTAAGTAGCTTAGGCTAGATAGGTAGGTTAAGTTAGGTGGGTATATAAACTAGGTGGGTTAAGTAAGTAGGTAGGTAATTAGATTAAGTGGCTAAGTTAGATTAGTTAACTTAGGGTTACTAAACTAGGCATCCTAGGTATGTTAGAATAAAATGTTCATAACAATGAAATGACAAAATTTATTGTTTATTGAAGATATGATGCAATGGTTGAAGATTTGGTCTTTTAATGTGAAGATGAAAGGTTCAAATCCTTGCACTTGCATTGTATTTAACTAAGGTACCTAGTTAGGGTGCCTAATTAAACTACATAACCTAGGTTAGGTAGACTAACTAGGTTCTTAGCCTCTAAACTAATTAGTTTAATTAGGTTCCAAATCTAGCCTAGGTGATGCATAGGCTAGGTTCCTAGCTCGTGTACTTAGCTTAAGGTAATTTTTAACTTACTTGGGTTTCGTCTAGGTTAGGTCTACCTACCTACCTACATATGAAGTCAAACATTTGTTCATTTTGACTAATAATGAAAATGATAATTAGCCAAGTTGAGTAATTGATATGAATAATAAAACCCCATTAATCAAATACGCCATTAGTAAAAAAACATGTGTGGATTTGACCAATAGTTAACTTGGACATCTTAAAATTGATTTGTCCATTATGATTGATTGGTCAATTTAACAAATGTCACAATTTGAAATTTTTTGACCAATTTTGCTAATAAACACTATGAGAAAAAGGGGTGTTTTGGAACTAGCCTTCCAACTCATTGTATTTATATGTTGTGAATGTTAAAGGACAAGTTGCATGAGTTGCAAAATTGCAACTCACCATATATATGGTGCAATTCATTACAACTCAATTGCAACTTAGTCAAAACAACTCATTTTCAACTACTATTTAATTCCATTATTACTACACACCATGATGTCATGCTACCGTCATTAATTGTCATCCATTTATTAAAATCTAACACCCGGCATTATGAAGATTTTTGGACATAAAAAATTCGAAAAATTGATCTCCATTGTCCATCATGATTATCAATAATAGTTCAAAATTATGACACATGGCACAATAAAAAAAATTGCCACATGGCATATTGATTGTATTTTGGAAAACATAATAAATATAAATAATTATTTTACTAGCTAGGTAGGTCGTACATAACCATAGGTAGATAGGTTGGTAGGTCTTATAACCTAGGACCTACCTACCTACTTACTTATTTAAATAAGTACATAGGTGAGAAAGCACAAAATTAAATGCACTAAAAAATAGTTATGAATTTATTTTATTTTTTAATGTTTTGATTTTAGGTTAATTTTTTTTTCAACTTAGCCCAAAATGGCACGTGTATTTTAATGTGAGAACATAAGAGAACAAGCCTTTTTTATATAGTTTATAATATGGGATTCAAAGACAAAACATATGGGTTAAATCTTTTAGTTATTCATTAGTTGCAATTGAGTTGCAACTATAACACTTTAATGTTCAAGGCAAGCTAGATCCAAGGGGAGGGCTCCATTATTTTTGATGTCTAAACAAAACTTGAACCCCTTTTATTGGTGTGTTTATTGCACTAATAATCATAAAAAAAAATTAAAAATTTGAGAAAGTTATGGCCCCTCAAACTAGAGGGGGTCAAAACTCCAAAAAAAAACCACCAAATGCTACAAAGGCCAGTTCCAAAACACCCACAAAATTCTTTGTATGTTTTTATATTGTTGTTAGAGTTTAAACATGATTTGTAGAACTTCAAGTGGCAATCTTGTAGCACTTTAAATCGTTTAAAATGAATAAGAAATAAGAAAGTTATGAGGTTTGAAAATAGGAGGGGCTTAGAAGGAAGAAAAATGTTTTGTAACTTGGAAAACTATTTTTCTTCTTGTTATTTTTTCATCATTCATTTTCCTTTGCATTGCAAAGATGAATTCTAAAACTTGAGGTAATATTCCCATAACATTTTAAATCATTCAAAATGAAACACATATGATGAAAATATAAATAATTGCTGAATATGTATTCTTTTTAAATTATAAGTAATTGTATTATAGTCATAACATAGTTGAATAGTAATATTTTAGTAGTGACGCATTAGTGATCATACTAATCGTATCAATGGGAATCATAATAAAAAGTTAATTGTAAATGTATCCCATAATGGGTGGTGTAGATGTGGACATGTGGCATGATTGCATGTATATACATTGTACATTAGTTGCAACATAGTTGTTGTTCTAGTGATACACTTATAATAGTTCTAAAGTAATTGCCACATGCAACTACAATGTAACTCTTGAAAAAGTCAAACATGTTGACTACATATGTATGTATGATGTGTATAAATTACCATATAGAAGACCCATCTTCAACCCACTTGCAATTATAATATAACTAAATGATTTTTTGACGTGACAATTTATTTATTAATACACCATACTTTTAAGGGGATAGCTACACAATAGTTGTAATACCCAAGAAGTAGTTGCATAACAATTACATACGAGTTGTTTTTTGAGTTTTAGTTGCAGGATAATGTGGTTTTGACAAATGCAATTTCTCATAATGAAAAAAAATCATGATTTGTAATAGAGAAGTATCAAGATTTCTAGAAATTTTTAGTATATCAATTTAATATGGGTATAAAGATTAATTTCATTTTCATATATGAGGTTGGTATCAATAATCATCAAAATGTTGTAAGGATCTTGGGTATAAAGCAATGTTGTGTATGTATAATTTTTACCAAAATATATTTGTAAAGGGTGGATTGGGTATATTATATATGATAACATATCTTTCTAAAATCAATATGATATAATGAAACACACCAAAGGGTATCTAAATCTGAAAAATTATACCCTATTCATAAGCCTAGATATATGTAAAAAAAATCCATATTTGAAGCCAAATATGTTTTGGCATTTAGGTGAAAAAAAGGGTAAGTATGATTTAAACTTCGTTAGTTCTATTAATTAGATGGGGGTGCCTCCCAAGTTCTTTTCTTCTATGTTTTACAATGTATTATTTTGGTTGACCCATCACCAAAAGGGAAAAGAAAAACTAAACTGAAACTTTGGAAGCTCCCCAAAATAAATGTTTTTATGTGAAGATGTAATGCCTTGACCCATCTGTATAGGTGAAAAGTGGAGAACTTTGGGCAAACCATATGGGATAAAATTAAAATGACAATAAAAAACGAGGACCAAAATGTATGTGTTTGTGTATGTTTGTAATCAAGGATGAATCACACACATTGATTTTTGCGTTTTGACATTAAATTCAGCCTCAAAAAATCATTTCAAAAATTTCAAAATGTTAAAAAAATTCTAAATTTTCTAAACTAAATAATTAAATAAATTACATGCATGTTTTTAACCCCAAAAAGGGGTATATGATAATGGGGTACCTACATAGTACCCATCTATCAAAAAAAGTCATTTTTGTATACCCAAACCTTAACTTAATGGAAAATTGAATGTTAATATACATGTTACCCATGGGCTAAATGGGTTGGCAATCATCCACAAGTGGGCTTAGCCAAATTTGGCTATTGGTTTAAAAGGGCAATAAAAAATTTTTGGGATTCCCTTTATGTTGTAGATAGACCGTGTTGTCCAAATAAGGAAACTTTGCAACTTTTTGCCTCCAAATCTAATGAATTTGGGGAAAAAAAATCCCAAAAAATCTTTAAGAGCTTTCACAATCCCTATTTTTTTTTGTTGCTAAGTGGCAAAAATTTATCACAAAATAAAACATTGTCAAAGGATATATGAAAACCAACACTTGCATAACATTGGTATGAACATGAACCTTTAAGCATTACATACTAGGTTTTTAAGTGTATCTATGCAAATATGTTCAAAATGCATCAAACCATTTTTTAAAAACTACAACTTTACTTCATGTGATGCAATGTGTTTAAACAATGTTTTTTCATTGTTTCATATTTCTTTTAGGCATGAAAATCATTGATTTTGGGCTTTAAAAAATGTTGAAAAGTATTTTATATTCATTGGATTAATTTTAAAAAATTCCAAATGCTAGATTGATATATTAAAAAAATTCTTGTACAAGTACAAGACAAATTTTGACTTGCAAATATGTTAAATAAGCATTAAGGTTATGGTAATGTTGACTCCTTTTACCATCATTTGACCCCTATTGTAAGGTCCATGTATAACATTGTGCAAGAATTGTATGTGAGGGAACATGTTTTCACATACAATGAAAACATAACACAATAATTTTGATTTGCCAATAAATATGACAAGCAAACATTTACAAAATCGGGCTAGATCTATCAAAGTTCTCTCAAACAATCCTAAAGCAAAATGAATAAGAAAAAAGTTATAAATAAAAGTATGCATGATATACCTTCATAAATGGAATTGCACCATTGTAGAATGGACAAAAATAATGGAAAATTTTATCAAATCTTCAATAACAAAGTCATATGAAACTTTAAAACCTAAACTTTACCTATGCATACCCATGCACAAGTAAAAGTTGTTGTAAGCAAGGGATGAACAAGAGTTGATCCCTACACACAAGGAAAGGCTTTATGTATGAATATGTACATTGGTAGTTTGAATGGACCTTGTCAAGGAACCATGGTATCTGTTGGGTATGGCCAAATATCTCCTATAGAAAAAGGCTAGGGTTTTGACCTACCAAGGTAAATACATGGGTTCATATTTGCCCCAACTTTACATAATAGACCAACATTGGTATGAACCAGTGTTGTGCATGTAAATGGTTTGGGACTTACACTCTGTGTAAGTGTAAATCCCATAATGAAATTTATTTACACTCTGTGCAAGTGTAAGTGTAAAAATAAATTTATTTATATAATTTTACGCAGTTCCATTAAAAAAATGTAAATGTAAAAAATATATATTTTTATATGATTTTACATGGCTCTATAAAACAATGTAAATACATAACAATATAAAAAATGTGATTTTTACTTCAGGAGATTCAAAAAGATTAAAAAATCAGCATTCAAGGGTGGAGGGACCTCAGTGTTTGTGGTGAACTGAGTTTCACCCTGGCTCTCCTTTTTCTTAGCGCCTCCATTACTGTTCCTACTTGTAAAGCCACTATAATTAGTCTTGAACCTTGTGCATTAAATGCTGATTTTCAGCATTTCATTCCCAGATCTAATAAAGTTCCTTACTTTATGGATACCCCTGGAAGAAAGGTTTGGGGTGAAAGGAGGCCCAAAGACAAGGTGACTTTACAAATAATTTTGGTATTTACACTTACACATCCCAAAACATTTACACTGGGCCGTGTAAGTGTATGTAACAAATATTTACACTAGCCTCATGTAAGTGTAAAAAAAACAAAAAAACACTGCAACAGGATAAGTGTAAGTGTAAAAATTAATTTAAGAGAATGGCCATCACCAAAACAATATTTGTTTTAGTTATTAGATTTTAACTTTTCAAAAGTTATATGAACAATGTTTTACCAAGCAATTATGTCCTTTTA
>Ga0116226_10005845_pt1 | contig 11018 bp, 3 predicted proteins | sample S1TSphfallax_FD_89692 | JGI IMG/M metagenome (GOLD analysis project Ga0116226, IMG submission 89692) | Host-associated microbial communities from peat moss isolated from Minnesota, USA - S1T2_Fa - Sphagnum fallax MG | ecosystem: Host-associated > Plants > Peat moss > Unclassified | place: USA...
GTACCGGCCTGGGCACAGATCTCAAATCACGGAAGGGCCTGTACTCATAAAGCAGAGCTGGGATTTTTTCTAGTTTAGAGGTTTAACTTTGAACTCTTCTTGGTTAAACCTTTACCTTGTAGCAAAACTCTTATATTTTTTGGGCTAATCTTTTACCTTTTAGTAAAACTTTTATACTCTTCTTGGTTAAGCCTCTAAACTAAAAGAAAAATTAATTTTTCCTGGTTAAACCTATACCTTTTGTTAAAACTTCCACCTCTTCATAGCTAAACCTTTATTTGTTAGCAAAAGCTTTATCTTTTCTTCGTTAAATTTGTGTCCTTCAAAAAAAATATTATATTTTTTGAATTAATTTGAAATTTACTTTTCACAAAATCTTTTAATAAAACTTTTGGCTACCCTATTGACCTAACCATCTTATTGGCATAATTACATTATTGACTTGATTTGTTTTTTTATTTGTGTACATACCTAATTACTTAGCCACCAACCTATCTACATACTTATTTATTTTTTCGTCAACTTTTTTGGTATACTTTACCATGCTTTCACCTTAATGTCATAATGATTGTTTTCATACATTTGACAATCCAAATATTATCAATTTTATCTCCAAATGCCTCCCACTTTGTCACCCTTTGAACAACAAGAATATACCAATGAACAACTCTTACCATTTTAAATCTTAAAATTAGTGAATTCTCAATAAATTGCATCAATTCAAACCCTAAACCTTGAGTTTTAAAATATATTTACCAAAAAAATGGATTGAAAGTTTTTAATAGTGCATTGATTGAAATGATGTTTTCAATTCAACAACTTCATTCCATGGACATTTGAGAGAAAACCATATCAACCAACCACACCATTAATGTATATCTAAAACTCAACATTTATAAAAAAAATTGGTCTAAAGTTAGAATTGAATAATGGTCTTGTAGTTTTTTGTTGCAATAAGTTGATCATAAGTACTTTAACAACTATGACATGTATGAAAACTTTTTGGATGAAAAATATCAAAAAAAAAATATTACAACAATTTGGTAATTTTGATTATGAAAAGAAATGAAATCAGAGACACATAATAAAACATATTTACCTTGAAACATTTGAAAAACTTTTGTTGGACTACACAACAACAATCAATGATAGATAGGTATTGATATCTATTTTAATGTAGACTAGAAGTCTTTTCCTTCCTTACATGTAGATGATGAATGGCACCCGGACCATGTGTTTTTTCCAAAACTTTTTCATTCAAGAAGCTTCTTGAGCTCCCTCCGTGCAAACATTTTCAATGTTTACACCTTGAAAAAACTAGCCCTTATACTTGAACTTCCAACCATAATACTATCAAATTTGTTGCCCCTTCAACTTCCACAATTAAACTCACCTTCACATGGAAGGTACCTTGGTTTTGTCAAGCTCTTTCAAGGTGTCTATAATGGTTTCAATGGCCCAACAATAATAAGGTTCATAGAATTTTTTTCTACAAGGTTAAATGAGAACAACAAAAATGACAAACTTTCAACATCATTTGAATAAGAAATCTTGTCTTTTTCCACTACCCAAATTCACTAGGTTTTTAATGAAATAGGAAAAACATTACTATAAATCATGTTTTTTTTAAAGATTCAAATTGATTAACTTGTCATTTTTTTATTAATGGACATGTGCATTTAATTAAAGGATGGGGGTTTGAATGACACATGTATTTATTGATTGATCAACTTGACTATAACAATTTATTTGGTTAAATACTCATAGTTAAGTTGTACAACCTTAGTCAAAATGGCTAATGTTTTTAAATCAAGATGGTTAATGATCTTTAGTCAAAATGACCAATGGTGTTTAGTCAAGTTGAACATTTAATCAAAATAGCCAATGATTTTTAATCAAATATGACATGGTTTAATACCCTATATATCTATTTCCTATATACTCATCCACATATTTTTTTAGTTACTTAATTACTTACCTACTTATCTATTTATACCTTTTCATTTATCTATTTACATACTTACCCACCTACCTACATATTATTTACCTATGTATCTAACCACTTATCTACCTAATTTTAACCACTACATGTAACCATTTTATTTAACCACTATGTTTAACCATTAAATTTACCCAAAAATTTTACCAAATTTTAGCCATTTAGTTTAACCATTATGTTTAGCCAGTAAATTTGGTGCACATTAAGTTTAGCCTAAATTGAACCGTTAAATTCGGCCATGAGGTATAGTTCAAATTTAGCCATTATTTTTTGCCATGAAATTTAGCCATTAAGTTTATTAACTAGGTTTAGCCATTCAACCGTTAAATTTAATCATTATAATTAACCAAAGTATAGCAATTATGTTTAACCATTATTTTAAGTCACTAAATTTAACAATTAGGTTTAACCATTAAGTTTTTCCATTATTTTAATTCACCAAGTTTAACCACCAAATTTAACCATAAAGTTTAGCCATTACTTCAAGTCACTAAGTTTAGCCACTAGGTTTAACCATTATTTTAAGTTTTTAAATTTAGCCATTACTTTAAGTTTAACCACTATGTCTAATCATTATTTTAAATCACTAAATTTAACCATTAGGTTTAGCTATGATTTTAAGTCATTAAGTTTAGTCATTACTTTAAGTCACTAAATTTAGCCATTACGTTCAACCATTATTTTAAATCATTAAGTTCAACCATTATTTTAAGTCACTAAATTTAACAATTAAGTTCAACCATTACTTTAAGTCATTAAATTTAGCCATTAAGTTCACCCATTACTTTAAATCACTTAGTTTAAGTCACTAAATTTAGCCATTAGGTTCAACCATTACTTTAAGTCATTAAATTTAGCCATTATGTTCACCCATTAATTTAAGTCATTAAGTTTGGCCATTAGGTTCAGCCATTACTTTAAGTCATTAAGTTTGGCCATTAGGTTCAGCCATTACTTTAAGTCATTAAGTTTAGCCACTGTGTTTAACCATTACTTTAAGTCATTAAGTTTAGCCATTAGGTTTAACCATTACTTTAAGTCATTAAGTTTAGCCATTATTTTAAATCATTAAGTTTAGCCATTAGGTTTTAGCCATTATTTTAAGTCATGAAGTTTAATCATTAGGTTTAGCCATTACTTAAGTCATTAGGTTTAACCATTACTTTAAGTCATTAGGTTTAACTATTATTTTAAGTAATTAGGTTTAGCCATTATGTTTAACCATTAATTTTAAGTCACTAGGTTTAACCATTACTTTAAGTCACTAAATTTAGCTAATAGGTTTAGCAATTATGTGTAGTCATTTTGTTTTAAATCATTAAATTTAGTTGTAGGTTTAACAATTATGTTTAGCTATTATTTTAAATCATTAAGTTTATTCACTAGGTTTAACTATTACTTTAAATCACTAAATTTAACCATTATTTTAAGTCATTAAGTTTAGACGTTAAGTTTAGCCGCTAGTTGTCACCTTGGTTTTGCCATTATGTTTAATGATGTGAAACAAACATATCAAATAAAAATTTGATAAAAGTTGAACATCTTTGATGATATAGTCCATTGGTAAGGACCTAGTTTATCATTGTGAAGGTTTGGGGTTCAACTCCTTATACGTATAACCTTTGTGCATGTTTAGAAAGCTAATGTAGGTAGGTTAAATTAAAGTAATTCTACGAAGTTATGTTAGGTTAGGTTAACATCTACTTATTTAATGCCTTTTTTCAACCTACCTAGACCTATTATTACCTACCTACCTATTTATTAATTTTAAAAATAATAATCTAAAAAATAAATTTTTTTTAGGTATAAAATTGATTTAGTCAAATGGTCCACTATTTATCAATCAAATAGTCAATCACTTTGTCAATCACTTTGCTAATCAAAATGACAAGGTATAGTTAGTAAAAAAACCACTGGTTAAAATAGACATTGTCGAAATTGATTTGTCCAAAATGGCACCTTGGTCAAGTTGACCAATGTCAAATTTGGATTTTTTTTTACCAATTTCCCTCGTAAAAAAGACAATGATTTATAGTAGTGAAATTGACTAATATGTAACTTATATGGTTTTGGTAAAACATGACTAGTTAATTATAACATTTTTAGTGAAATGTTGTTTAGTCATTTTGGATAGTTGTACATTGCACTAGAATTTTAAAAATTACAATGTAATGACATAGATATACAAGGTCCCAAGTTAGTATGATGTGGAATAACGTGCCACATCATCATTTAATTATTTTTCTTCTAAACATGAAGTCACAAATTACATTTTTGTCATGAAATGCCATGACAAATTTACATGTCGTGAAAAAAATTAAGTTTTTTTTTTTCCCTCCCAATTTTGTTGAGAAAAAAATTTGGACACCATTTAAGCATGATGTACCATGTTTATGTATTCACCATGATGTATATGTTTGTAAATTGCATTTGCACAAAATACATTAAAACATTCATCCATCAAAGATTGTCCCCAAGGCCTCACGGAAACACATTAAAGTCTTAACCACCAAACCACTACAACATTTTATTAATCAAGATGAAAAAGTTTAATTTTATCATGTTTGTCATGAAGTTGTTTAGGAAATTCAAACTTGAATATACAATTTTTTTTGCGAAATTTATTCAAATGTCACAAATGAAAAGATGATTTTAAAGTTTATTTCAATAATGTATTCAAACAAATTATTATAATTTACAAAAAATAAATTACAATGCTAAAAATAAATAAATCAATAAAATTTCATAAATAAATCAATTAATTTTTTTGTTTAAATTGACCTAAAATCTTTGAAAATTCAATGTGAATTAAAAAGTGCTTTTATTAAGTCTTTTATTTACAAAATTCATTACATAAAATATGTCCATTTTTTTGAAGGATTACAAGTTCTTTCTTTTTTCAATATGTTTAGGTATAAATTTATTTATTTGTTTTTACAATGTTGTTAAAATGGTAATTGTCCATAAGAAGTTTGTCACATTTGGTTATAGACAAATTGTGTAATTGAAAACTTGTCTAAATCTTTCAATATTTGGTTATTTACAATATTTTATTATACGAAATTGACAATATATATTTTAAATTTGGCTTGAAATTTTTTTTTTTTAAAACTTTTTTTGTTGATGTTACTACCCTCTTAAATTGGAAAAAAATGGTCATAAGAAGAAACATTAATTAAGTAGTATATATAACCATTTAATTATCAAGACCATATTTGTTTAATAAGATTAATCATACATTAATACCAATGAATAATTACATAATTTTGAAGAAAAATCACAACATAGTTTTTTCTTAATGATGTAAAGGTTTAATGATATTTTACATTTTTTCTCTTTGTAGAAGGAAACAAAATTTAATTTGGTGAAATTTTTGGGTTTAAATAGGTGGATTAACCCCCTTGACCCCAACCAATATGTTTTTGATTAAATTTTTTTTTAACTTGGCAATTCTTGTTGGGGAAAAACAGTTTAAAAATAGTGCAAATTCAAAAAAAAATGTAAACGACAAAAAACTTGTCAAAAAATTGTGACAAACAAATTCAGAAAAAATGCTACTTGTAATGAGTAAAAATAAAAAAATAATTCTAATAATTCCAACCTTCAACACATAAGTATTTCCAACATCAAATTTATTTGGAAACATTTAAGCTTATATTTGATATTATCATAAACTTTATCCAGTATTTTTGAAAATTAAAAATAAATATGAATGATGTACCCAAAGGTTTTTTTGTGGTGAATTTCCACCATTTTGCAAACATAAAAAAGGCCATAAACATCAACAATGGATATTTTAAGTTTTTAAAATACATATTTTTAATGCAAATTTTCATTTTTAAATTTTTTTTAAATGACATAATTCTACAATGGGTTCTAGGACTTGTAATAATGAACTCAGAAAAATAATTTTCAAAAATTAAATTTTAAATGTAAAAAAAAACTTGAAATTGCATGTCATGAATAAATTTGCAGATTTCTTTTTGTTTAAATTGACCTAATTTTTTTGTAAATTCAATGTCAATTCAAAAATGAATTCATTAAGTATTTTACATTTTTTTTTCAATACATAAAACATGTCCAATTTTTGTAAAATTACAAGCTTTTTTTTCCTCACAATATGTTAGGTACTATTTATTTATTTGTTTTTGTGATATTGCTAAAATGGTAATCATCCATAAGAAAATTGCCACATTTGGTTATAAAGAAGTTGTGTGGTTGGAAACTTGTTTCAATCTTTCAATATTATGGTTTTTCACTAATTTTATTGTAAAAAATTGATCAAAAATTCCTTTCTTAATGTTGTTGCCCCTTTAAATTAGTAGAAATTGGCCATAAGAATAAACATTAATTTAGTAGTCAATATAACCATTTAATTATCAAGATCATATTTGTTTACCAAGATGATCATACAATAATACAAATAATTAATTACCTAATTTTGAGAAAACATCACAACATTTTATTATTATTTTAATGATGTAAAAATAAATTATATATTTTTTATTTTGTGAAATTTGTAGTTTCAATAGTTGAATCCCCGTCCACAAACAACATATATTTTTGGTTTCGAATTTTCCTAATTTGGTAATTTTTTTTGGGAAATAATGGAAAAAATAATGAAAATTCAAAAAAAATTGCCAAAAATTGCCAAAAATTTGAAATCACAAATTTCAAAGAAAAAATGTTATTCTTAATGTGTAAAAATTTAAAAGTGATTATAATAAATCCAAAATTAAACACATAAACAATTCCAACATCAAATTTATTTGAAAACTTTTAAGTTTTATTTTTGATATCATTGTAAACCTTATCCAATTTTTTTGAAAATTTACAATGAATATTAATGATGTAGTTGATTTTTTGGTTGACGAAGTTCCATTATTTTACAAACATTAAAAAGACCATCAACATCAACAATGTATATTTTTAAATATATTTTTGAATGATGTAATTATACAATGGGTTCTACACCTTGTAGCAAAAATATAAAATATTTTCACAAATTTATACCCCCAATAATATGGCTTATATTTAGAACATGGTTAAATATTTAAGTATAAACCCATAACAAAACAAGCTCAATTTTTTTGATAAACTATGTTTAAATTAAAAATATAAAATATTGTGTGTATATATATATATATATATATATATATAATTTACATAAATGTACAAGAGTTTAATATATGAAAAAATTATAATTTAGAAGTTTACGTGCATTTAAAACTTTGCATGCATGAACATTTTGACCTAATCATTAACCTATTCAAATATAAATGTAAGATTTCTCAAATTTTTGTACATCTATTTCAGAATATTATGTTGAATGCAAAATGCAACTCATGAATAGTGAATTTCATAATATTCAAAGTTAGTGATTCAACTCATGTAAAAATATTGGTAGTTCAAGAAATGTGAAAACATTCATTAAAACATTCAAGTATAATTGCAAAATATTGAGTTGCATGTGTTATAGTATATAATAAATGCAAAATGCAATTTGTGAGTAATGATTTTAATATATTAAAATTGAATAGTTCAACTTCTATAATTGAAGATATGTGAAAAAATCATTAATTCATTCCAATATAAATGTCAATATAAATGTGGGGTTTAAAATTGTTGCATGTGTTTTAATAAATTATGGAAAATGTAAAATATAATTCCTAAGTAATGGTTTCAACATGTTAAAAGCTGATAATTCAATTCATGTACCATGTTGATAATTAAAGAAATGTCAAAATAATCACTAACACATTATAATGCATTGTGTAAGTAAAGTTAAATCCTACTTCAATTTCCATGTCAATAATTTGAAATTATTAAATAATTAAATAAGGTCCAAATTATATTCATAAACGAGCAATATAGTGAACATAACAACTATGAATAATATTGACCATTAATTACTGCAACAAGCCATTTACAAACTTAAAATAACTAAATGTAGTTGAAATGTAATAAAATTGAACAATAGTTACAATGTGTGGGGGTGGAAAATAACAAGATTTCTTCTTGTGGACAACACCTACAACACAATAACCTAGATTTCATGGCCTAAGTATTCAAGTGGGAAATTACATTCGTCATTGTAGGTCGAAAATTAAATGCGTTAGTTTTTTTTTTCAAAATTCAATGTCTTGTGTTTTGACACTAACCAATATCTAGAAGCCATGTGTTGAGTAAAAGAAATAGTCCTTGAAAACCATTAGGACTTTAATGCCCTTGGCTCTTTTTAACATGTTTGCACCCCGCGAGGGATATTTATGTTGTTTTATCATCTTTCATGTACCAAATCAACATGTGATAAAAACCACTTGGGCATTTAATTTCAATGGAATTTAGAAGTAAAATGTTCATGTTCACAATTTTGCATTGACTTGATATAATCATAGATTGAATTTACCCCTCATAAACACAAAACATATTATAATCTTTTTCAAAAATGTAAATTGTCAAATCACATGTTTGTGTTTGTTTGGAATTCAAATTCTACCCATGTGTTGAAGGTTTCATCCAAAGATAAGATCAATGTATCAAATCTTTCATCCATATTTAATCATCCAACATTCATCCATTGGGGAACTGATGAATTGCTTAAACCTTACCTGTTTTAAAGGTAATATTCTTTTCAAGCTTTAGCTCCATGCTCATGCGACAACTTGCTTCCATTGTTTTTCAACATGATTGAATCCACTGAAATGTGCCACAAAAGGTCATCGGGATGCATTTTAGATATAAAAAACATCCAAGCTTAGAGGCAATAATTACCATCCCAACAAAAAAATCCTACAAAGAGAACATCCCTAAATTTGCATCAAAACTAAATGATTTTTCAAAACTTTTATTCACCTTTTTTTAAGATGTCCCATTCATTGAAGTAGGAGTCAACAAAGGCTTCTTCCCTTTACCAATTAGTTGGAAATACATATAATAGATTTTCTCCTTTTTGGTAGCCCATATGGAATGTTTGTTCCATCTTCAAAACATCAATTTTCAATTCTAGTTGAACTATGGGCATTGAGATCATTTTTCAAAAAAGGATACCCATTCAAAAAAAAATTTAGTATACACCTTGTGGTTATCCAAAACTTCAATTGTTTTGAACTTTTAATTCACATAAACCTTGAAGATATATTACATTTTTTGAAGACCTAAGATTTGAATAAAGTTGGTTAAATGCCAAAATCAAATCAGAAACTTGGTTAATCATATGTCAACACAAAACACGTAAAACAATTTGAGCATACCATTCTTTTAAAGTTACTAACGTTTGGAAACATGGACTAAAAATCAATAGTTTGTGATAGCAAAAATCTAGGTGAAATAGAAATTTCAAAGGAATAAAATGCAACCTATACCAATGTTAATGAGGTCCTAATCATATTTTCATGAACAATGTTTACCATTCCTTCTAACAGTTCTATTTTTAAATTGTCCTCCTCCAACTGAATTGATTTCAAATTATTAGGCTAAAGGACAAGATTAAATTAACATGAAAACAATATTAATGTTGTATCCATATTTTTTCTGTAAGCTTTTTTAAGTTTTTTCATTTCGAAGGAAAACCAAAACCTTCCAAAGGAGGCATTTCAATAAGAGTAAACAAAAAAATCAAGTAAAAAAAACCATCAAAGAATTCAAGTTTAAAAAAACAAAAAAGGAATCCAAATAAACAAAAAATTCAAATAAACAAGAGCAAACATGGAATTATTCAAGTTAACAAAATCAAATACAAATTAAAGTAAATAAAAACAAGGAGCTTGGAGTTCAAGGAAAGGTTGAAAGAAAATAAAATTGTTTTCAAACACAATAACGTATTAATGATTGTCATTATGCAATGTGTGTTTGCTTCAAACTTTAAGGTCATCATCTATGTGTGAAACATTGAATTATAAGTTTATTTTTCTTTTTACATTTACATTTTGCACAAGGTGAGTGTGTATTTTTGTGTTATGCTTCAATTTTTTAGGGATGCATTTAAAAACTTGGGGATGGCTTCATAAACACACATGTTGGCATAAAGTTATTGTAGCTAGGCTAGGGGTAGCAAAAGGTTAGTATTATGTTAGTTTGACTAGCTAACATGCTAAGAATGAACATTAGTTTGTAGTAGTGCACGGTAAGGATTATATTTTTGATCAAATACATGTTGGATAAAATTTTGAATGCAAATGCAAATTTGTGCAATTTGTGATAGTTTATCATCTTTTAAAACATGGGTGCCCAATTATAGATTATGAAAGCATGAGGGAATGTTTGATTTTTTGTAACTCCTAAATACCCTTCAACATCATTGCAGTGATAAAAGTGCTTGGACAATGGTTAAATGCATGCAAGAAGTTATGCTCATGAAAACATGATTAATTATTCAACCATCAAGGTTTATTTCAATGTTCATTTATGAAGTCACTATTATGGATTTATAAGGGTGGATTGTCATTCATGTTTATGTGATTGAAAGGTGGAGGTGGATACTTATTTTGGTAACATTGGAATAAATGTTGTCTTATGTGATTATAAATAACCTAATTAAGGTGGTTGTGGCAAACTTGTTGCAATATGACAACCTTTCTAAGATTGATTTAACTTCCAAAGTAATAAACTTTCGTGCTAATGGTTTGTTGGTTTTCCAATAGGTTAAGACTAATGTTGTAATGTAGTTGAAGGTAAGACATGCCCCCTTTCATGTTGGGGGAACATCGTGTTGCCCATTGAACCAACCTTGCTATTCAAATTTTTTCCACGTTGCCACTTGTGTCCAAGATTGAAACTCTATTACAATTTGTATACAAATATTATCATACATCATTTATATGTGTTTTGGACACAAACAAGTGGGTTGAGTTTTTGGAACATAAAGGCTTTAAGATCCTTTGTAACATGAAAACATGTTGGATTTCCATATTTTCTTTTGCTAAGTAGATTTTGACTAAATATAAGACCTTGATGATTCAAATGTTTCAAGAATAAATGGTAAATGAGTATGCCAAGGCAAATTTGGAATTGCTTGGCA
>Ga0116226_10005846_pt1 | contig 11017 bp, 7 predicted proteins | sample S1TSphfallax_FD_89692 | JGI IMG/M metagenome (GOLD analysis project Ga0116226, IMG submission 89692) | Host-associated microbial communities from peat moss isolated from Minnesota, USA - S1T2_Fa - Sphagnum fallax MG | ecosystem: Host-associated > Plants > Peat moss > Unclassified | place: USA...
ATCCAAGATTACTGCCATGGCCTCTTGAATGTTGCCCTTGTTCTTCTCAATCGAGCTCAGGTCATTATTGTCAAATCCCCAACGGTGTATTTTCATTTTCAATTCAATCAAACATTCCTCCTGGCTCTGCTTAGACATTGCTTCTGCTGCTCCAGTGAGGTCTAGAGCTCCTGCCAGGCCAGTAAAAGCCCCGTACGGCATCTGCCACGGGGCCCGAGCGCTATTTTAGGTACCCTCCACAAAAAAAAATTAATTGTCTTCTCACGTTGAGTTTTTTGCGGGACTCCGGGTTCCCGCCAATAGGTTCATTTGATCACCTCCATTAGTTGAAATTGATACTGAAAAGGAATTCGAATTGAAAAAATATTGAATTCACAAGTTACCCAGGGATGTTTGGAAAACCTAAGCCATTGGCATGGATATGATAGCAAACATGCATGGAAACTAGCTTTTAACTTAGTTAATGCATTGCAAAAAAATTGAGAATTTCATCGACAACATCCATCCAAAACTAGATCAATGACATGATCAAGTGTTGCCAAGTAATCTTTTCATCGCCTTTCAAAAAAATTTAAATTTTGATAATCAAATTCAAGAAGTTTCTAGAATATGCAAGCCTCCCATAAAAGTGAAAGAAGAACTTTTTTAAGAATTGGATTTTATAAATGATAAAACCTTTCTTGTCCATGTTGTAATTATTCATGCAAAGTGATGGAGATTCAAGAAGTTGAAGTCACATTGTCCAAAAACAAGAATTTTTGCTTATAGATCTCTTAGAAAAAACATTTCAACTACCTCAACCAAGGAATTAACAATGACAACCTTGACATGAAAAAGTACTTCAACATGAAAACACTAATGAATCAATTACATGCATCTAGTAGTTGTTCTCAAAGTTGAACCTACCTATGGAAGCCATCTAGAAGACATCTTTGAAGGACATTTTACAAATGAAGATGTAATTGTTTTCATTTGGTTAGTAGAAGGTATTGGTCATCATCGTTGGTTGCACAGATCATTGAATGTTTTATCACAAGAACAAAAATTATGTTGTAGAACTATGTGACATATTTTCAATTTTTTTTGAAGTTATGATTCATTTTCATGATTCTTTATAAACATGTCACTAAAGGAGCGGGTAATGTCACAGACATTAAATATATTTTTTTAATTATTACAAAAATTGAAAGAATATGCTTATAAGTTTTTTAAAAACTTAATTTTATAAAGGATAATTGTTAGAAGCTTTTGGTGTGTTCACATTAAAAAGAGCCACAAGACATGTAACCAATGTTCAATTTTTTCATGTTTTAATGTCAAAAATTGTACTAATCTTGTAAGTTTTCAATTTGTTTACATGGCAATTTTTAAAATATATTATGTAAACATGCGATATGATTTGGAATGAATATAACAAAGATAGAATATTCAAGAAGACTTATTAAACATTATAAGGATTTCTAGTTTTGGAATTAAAAAAAGAATAACATATTTTAAGCTAATTTTTAAAAAAATATTTATAGAATAATATAATGGAACATTATTTCTAGGTCATAAGAATATTTCAATGATTTTTGAAAACTTATAAATGGATTATTCAAATAAATAGTCACATAAGTGGTTGCATGTGGCTATTAATGTTGGCATAACATTAAAAAAAAAGAAAAAGAAATAGGTTAGTTTTTACTTTTACCTAAAGGTTAATTTAACTAGTAGGGCTGATAACTTTTTAAGTTATTGATAGGTTTTACCTACTATCTTCATTTATGGTGGAGGTGATGGCAATTAGTTTAATTAATTTTAGAAGGGTAGGTAGAAAATCAACCTACTAGTTTTAATTAATTCTAAAATTAATAAGTTGGTTAACTAGTTGCCACCTTAGATAGGAGCTAATTGGGGGCAAATTTGGAAGGAGGAGGTTGATTATTTTCATGGGAAAATAATGGAGGAGATTGGGCCTTAAAAAGGGGGTGTGGGCCCTTTTAGTTCTCAAATCCTCTCTTCATTTGTAATTTAATTTTTAAAACTTCTCCTTTTTTCACCTCACTTTCTTTTTGGATTTTTTCCCCTTTCTCCTTTGCTATCACAAGGAAGGTAGTTATGTTGTATTCATTTTTGGGCCTTGAGGGCATAATAAAAAGGCACATGGATAGTACTAGGATAAGGAAACTTGTTTTCTTTATTTGTGTGTTAATAATGGAAACATAATAATAATTTTAGATGAAAAAAAAAAAAAAAACTTTTTGCATCAAAAGAAAGCATGGTACTATTAAAGGGCAACACATCTTGTTGAAAATAAGTCTTGGTTACTAGGACTAGGCAATAATTCTATCTAGGGAAAAATTATCACCACTAGTACATGTATTTTTTTACCTTTATTATTATTATTATTATTCCCTTCGAATGTGGTGTTAGAACTTTGGTGACCAAGAGGTAGTTATGTCGCAAAGCAAAATACCATTTTTAAGAGTCTTATTTTCCCCTTTTATGAATATTTTTATTACTTTATTTTATGAGTAGTTGTAATATAATTATAAAAAATAAATTATATTTTTTCTTAGTTAAATATATCATCTTTTGTAGCATTACTATTTTAGGTTGGACAATAATTGTTGGTCCCTTTGTTTGGGCCTATTTACAAATAATGACTCAATTTGTGACTGAATTTTAGTCATAATGGACACCTTCAAGTATAAAATGTTTTAGTTGCTCAATGGTTATAGTTCATTATCAAATTCTTTGTTTTGTTAAATCTATGTATAGTCTTTTCATTGTATTTTTGTTTTGTCCTTGATAATTTTGTAAGGATTGTACAATTATGGTGGATGTTCATGAAGGATGAAAGATTTCTTAGGGAGTGAGTTTTTCTTAGATAGAAATGCTTCACAAAGATTATTGTTTTTGTTAATGATTCAATAACTATATGCATGTTTACATTTTCAGTAAATGTTGTAGTCACCTATAAGGTGCAAATTTGATACTTCCCCAATTAGGTTCATATAGTTTCACAATTATGTTGCTTTGATATCATGGAGTTCATCCTCATGTTTCATGGGTATGTTTGAACTACTATACTATGTTGTTACATATGTGGTTCAATTTGTTGTTTGAGAGAGTTGGTTTCCAACTTTGTCATGTTTCGAACAACCATTGTTTTCAAGAAATGATTTACACTATAATCATGTCCACTACTTTTTAACTTTGTGTTAGTATAAATGCTTGACGTTACAATTGAAGACATCATAAAACATTGTACTAGAAAGACATAAAATGAATGATTTGTGAAATCAACAAGGTTTTTTCTCAATTATTTGATTTTATTGCGCTGTAGATTATTTTTCAATGAACATGAGCCATTCAAAAGACCTCAATCTATAATTCCTTGATTATTGAATGGATCATTCATCTTTTGGTTGTTATCCACCTCTACTTTCCATAACAAAATCAACAAAGTTCAATTATCACGTCTACCTAAAATTGAATAAAGTAAAATTTCAAATTAAATTAAAACTTTCAAAGAAAAAAATCTTGATCTTGAACATAAAGGAAACCATTTGACCATGGTGTAATTTGAAAAGAGAGCTCAACTATTTTTTTTATTTTTAAAAAATGTTTGATGAGCTAGTGAAAGCCAAAATTTAAAGAACTTAATAATGCAAGTACATAGGTAGAAGCTTGGTTAAAATGCATAAGTAATAAAATAACAATTTATGTAGGTGGAGGATGTATGTTTCCTTGGTGATGGAGTGATATCTTAAAAAATTCATAGTATAAAACATCAACTAATGTTACCCAACTCGTAAACCTTGTTTTTTTGCACCTATAGTGGCAACTTTGACCTTCATACTAAGATAACTATGTTAATTTATGTATACCCAATGTTCTTCCTAGTACCATGGTAGATTATAATGGAATATAAACTAAAAATCATGCAATGTTATGACTTGAAATATATTATGTATTGTAGTAAAACAAACTCTCCTCCATTGTGAACATAAAAATGAAGTTCCTATATGTGTGGCAATTTGAAGAATCAATAAGTATTATTGTATTGATTCGCCTAAATAAGAGTGGAAACCAAGAGATTTTATAACTTATTTTGAAGAAACCAAAGGATATAACTAAGCTTGGAGTCCCCCTTGTTGATGTGTGGCAAGCTTGAAAAGTTTTTGTTAGCCCCATTATTGTAAATGGTGTCCCTCCAATTTTACCCAATACTTTAATTGATTCATGAAGCTTTTTAACCTTTGCAATAAAATTTGGAAAGATTTTTTAAATACTCATAAATCTTATGTATGAAGTTGTAAGCAATTAGTTCAAAATTTGTTGTTGTTGGTTGTGGTTGTTTCTACCCATTTGTAATAATTGTCCTATTAGAATGTGCAATAACAACACAACAATTTGAATATGTTGATTACAATGCAACTTTTCAAAGTAAATCTAAATACCACATAATGACATAATTCAAGTTGTTCAAATTATTAGTAAAATATTTAGGGCCCATGTAGAGATTTATATTTTCCTTTTGTATTTTTTGGCTTATTTCCAACCAAACATTTCCACTAGACTAAACTCCTTTCACTCCCCATCATGTCACTTAACCATAAAACCTAAGCAAGATTCTTCAATGTTTTATCTTTCAAGATCCTTTTATGTCAAATGATTGTTATAATTTGATCACCATCCATTAAAAATGTGGAACCACACAATTTTAAAATCTTATTGAACTTTCATTTTTTCAAAGTCTAACACCTTACTAATATGCACAATTATTTTAGCATTATTCAAAACACCAAACCCAAGCTATCTCTATTGATGAATCACTTCATCACTTCATTAATGTAATAAGACAACTACTAGTCTTTCATCTATAAACAACACACACCAATGAACAAAAGACTTAAATCTTTGATTTAGAATCGTTAGTCTACCATCATAAACCAAAAAAATGTAAGATCATCATCCCTTTCTTTCTCTTCCACTCTCTCAACAAACACACATGCACAAGTCCCTTTCATGTCCGTGTGTGTATGCTTTGAGGATCTTATAATAATAGTTTTTATTACTACACCACCACCGCTAATTTGGTCTTGCGCTCTTGTAAATTTTGCAATAGTACATGTTGAACAACATTGTTTTCTTTTTCATGATGCACAAACTAAAATACCAAGAACAAAAAACAAATGATACATATTCTAGACTATTTTGTGGTGCAGAATGTGGAGGGTATTTGGTCAAAGTGCATATTTAGTTGTGGGGATTCTTCATTATTGGCCACCTCTTGTAGCTATTATCATTATTTTGACATCAAATTGGTGGGTTTTGATGTTTCCCAATGATGGAAGGAACGACTTATTGTTGTGCCATAATAGAGCTCACATGTGTTCAAGAATTTAGTAGAGTTGTAATATACATAACCAGTAGTAAGGGGCATCTTAATGATGTGTCGCTTCCTAATTGGACGCCCACACAACAATTATACAACATATATTGTTGAGTTCATGGATGTGAATCACTTTTCATCCACATACAAAAGATCAAATATTTGATTCATGGACAATTTTTTATATGTAATTATTTTTTAAATCATCCATTTTAAATAAAGCTCAAAAGGGGATCAAACCCTAGGCAAATCCTTTGCCCAATGCAACTTGAGACTTATTTACAAACAAAATGAATTATGATAGATCTTTTCAGGGATTATATATATTTAAAAAATCAATGTAACAAAAAATGTTTATTTATAGTCTCAATGTGTATATTTTTACGTTTTCAATGAGACAAAATATAAACTTATACAAAAGAATTAACCTACAAAATTTTCTAGCAAACATTGAATTAAATAGATTGTAACTTCCTATCTCACATACTTCCTAGGCCTTTCTGAAGCTATTTCTTTAATTAATAATATAAGAATTTGCATATGAGAAATTGAACACTTGAATCTATGTTATATCACCAATAAATTAATTATTGGAAGAAGTTTGAACTTTCATTTGAACATAATAACCATCATTAGATCCATTGACCAAATTAGTTGAACCACCAACAAGATTTTGATCCCTAAATCTAGGATAGTTAGGAGAAAGAAAAAAACCCTTAGCACCTTCAATATTCACAACCAAACTAGTCACATTTGTTGATCCTAAAGAATTTTCACAAAGAACACCAAATGGAATAATTGGTCCTTGACATTTCACTTAAGATGATGGTTCAAATTCAAAATGTTTTGACACAATAGCCCTAAACCTTTAAAGTTCTTTTATTAGTTGTTTGTTCTTCAACCTTTCACATTCTATTTTTGTCCTTAATCTTGTAACCTCTTCTTCTCATTTCCTTTTAACTTTGAGCCTTTTAGCATGAGCAATAAACCATTCCATTTCCAATTCAAAAAGCAAATCATCTTCAACATCACTTGTTCCATTGGTAGCACGTTGAACCAAAGAAGTATGAAAGGAGTAGAAATACAAAAGATAGTTGGTAGGCACTTGAATAATTGGGTGTACATCAGCGATTGTGTGAGAATATGGACCTCAATTAGCTTGTACTTGAAACTTTGGAAGACAATTTACATGTGCATGAATAGATGGAAGTCAACCAACAACTTCTTGAAATTGTAATCGATTCGTTTCTTGAGATGGAAACATATTCATTTTAAGGGGTCAAATGGTCTTCAACTAACAACCACTTGGAAAAAAGTTGGATTTATATTAGATGTCGGAGGTTTGGAAACCTTGCATAACATTGCAGGTTGTGGCAAAATCGAACTACCATGTCCACCAAATGCACCTACACAACAACAAAATTATAAATATTTTCAATGGAATGACACATCACATATTATGGAAGACCATATGTATTTCCAAGATGTTGTACTGTAAAGTGCAAAGGTTTAATTTGATAATAATAACCTTGAATTGATTGTGAATTTCAACATTCATCAATATCAAAAGCATATGCATGGCCATTAGGTTTCTACATTGGTGTTCTTATTACAATGACAAATTATCTTGGAATAATAGCCACTTGGACAAATGTTTGAGGTAATTCAAAACCTTACATGTTATAAGTTGTGACAAAATTGAACTACCGTATCCACCAAATGCACCTACATTGTGGTGAAATGGGAAATGTTTTCAATGGAATGACACATCACAAATTATGGATGATCATTTGTATTTTCAAGATTTTGAAGTGTGAAGTGTGTTTAGGTCCAATTTGATAACAATAGCCTTGAATAGATTGTGAATTTCAACACTCACCAATATCAAAAGCATATATGTAACCATTAGTCTATGTGTTGGTGCTTTTGGCACAATGATAAGTTTTCCATTGCACTCAGTCCATGAACTATTTCTCTATTGCACTTGGTATAACATTGGTTACTCTTATGCATTTGATCTTTACTTTGATGCATTTGATGCAAGGTCCATAGTTTGATGCAATGGTACATTCAACTCAACCACAAGAAGAATAGAAGAATTGACAATTGGAATAGATGTGTTGCCAATGATAGGTGGCCAATCAAAATCCATTGAAACAACATGTTTGACTAATGATATGTATGGTATAGTACTCATCATAAAAAAAAATGTAGCCAATTCATGGATCTCCTTTTTGTGAAATAACTATAATTGTTCATTGTAATGATGATCAATGTCGCAACCCCACTTTGAGGCAAGTGTGAGGATGAGACTCACACTCCCAAAAGTGGGAACTTGAAGTCCTCCGGGACTCCCGCAACTTCAGAGCTCGATTGCAGAGGTCAAAACACCTCGCCTTGAGGTGTTCTTTATATCGTTGGAAAGGCCTTGAAGTTTAGATGTCGAAAATGGGCTCGCATGAGCCATTCGGACATCTGCAGCACAAGTTATGGTCAAAAGAAGGGCCAGGAGTCAAACTGGCAGTTTGACTCCCGACCACAAAAAGTTGGGAATCGACCCGATCCCGGGGTGTGCAGATGGAATGCGACACATCGTTGGAAAGCTCTTGAGGAAAGATACAAGTTTGCTTCAGACCTCATCCCAATTCGAGGTCTGAGCCGGAAGTTATGAGCTCCCGAAGTCCCGGGAGTCATAACCGGGATAGTTTCGGGACTCCTCCTTGGGAGTCCCGGGAAAATAAGCCATTTGGAGCGGAGTAATGTAGAGAATACTATATGGGGGAAGGTGGTGGCCTCCCCCAAGTCCGGGCCGTGGTGAGTCCAGTGAGTCAAGGTTGCCCGTGGCTTGTCCCTACACCAAAAGTGTTCCGAATGAGTACTAACCAACTTGTTGGTTGGTTTTGGATGCAGGACCGAGTAACTAAATAGTTTGTCCCTCTTCCTAGTCTAATCCCAGAGCTTTTAGCACGCCCTTCTCACCCCCTTTAGTGTTGGAAGCTAGGAGTGGCACCAAGTTCCAACTACTTCCGCTTTTTGACATAATTGGACCCTTTTGGGTCTAACAAGGAACTTGGGGGGCGCGTCAATCAAAGTCCATAAACTCTTCAATCTATTCATTGTAAGGATGTTGAAACAAAACTTGTGTACCAAAATGCTTTAGAAAAATATTCCTATCATATTTGCCAAATGTCTTCAAGTTCTTGTGTCATGTTGTCAATGCCATTATTTTAGGTGGCACTTGAGCAATAACCATTTTTGTAATGGAGGAAACACGTCCAAACTTGTTTGTGATATTCTTATCAATTCCAATAGATTGAGCCATTTGCTTCATCCAATGTCACATGTTTCTTTCACCAACATGATCCCTTTTTTAAACCAAAAAACATTTCTTGAATTGTGTTTAATGGCAAGAAATAGGTGTCCCTCTTGAACAATAGGTGGCATGCATGAAACCAATAAATATTGAAAACATTTGAAGCAAATCAAAGTCATAAGAATACACTATTGGACTCATTTGCTCCACCTGAAAGTGCTTGGTGTTAACTTTGTAATTCTTGGAAGTAGATTCGTCATACATCAAGAATTTATTGTTTTCGCTATCAATACTAGCAATGAACTTGTTCAAATGAGTTCCCCAAAGCTCACTATTTCCTTTGATGAAAAAAACAACAAAACAGTAAAATGCAAAGTGTTTTTGATAAAGAGAATTCAATCCATTCCCTATGGATGAATGGTCTGGTTTTCATAATGATAGAAAATTCTTCTCTTTTTTTCATATGTAATCCCTTCCAATTTTCTACATGCCACATTTATTCCAGAATCACAACTTAGGTTCAAGGCCACATTGATGATTCTATTCACTTTGATGAATAAAGGATGTTCAATAATTTTGAATCAAGCTTTAGTCACACATGTGGAACAAATTTGATTTTCTTGAGCTCTAAATAACATTCTATTCACTAACATGTATAATTTCATCAATGAAAAGGTAGGATATCTTGATCCATCTTGTTTACACACCATCACAAAAAATCTACATCACATCTCTAACAATGACACTAATGACAATCTTCAATCTTCTTGTTACAATCCAATTTCATCATCTGCCTCCATCCATCAAATTTGTTCCAACACCATGTCTCATTCTATTCACTTGGAGTTGTAGATTGTTGAACCATTCGATTCCACTCTACTTCATCAAATGGTTGAAATCCAAGCATGCAAGTTACAACATCAGTTGAGGTTCTTGATTCCATAGGATCAACATAAAATTCCATAGGGACCATAGTTGTAAGACCTTCATAAAGAGGACGTTAGTAAGCAATGTCTGTTGCAACCTCACAACAAGAATGAGTATCATTCTCAATGTATGTTGTGACCTCACTACAAGAAATAGGAGTATCACTCTCAATGTTTGTTGCGACCTCATTGCAAGAAATAAAAGTACCATTCTTTGCTATATGAGGAGTAAAATGCAATCGTGATTTGTACATCTTGAGAAGTGGTAGATGCATCAACAAAAGTTGAATCCACATAATGACGAAAAAGATGACAAGATGACCCCACACACAAAATACCTCTTTTATTTTGAGTAATCACTTTCTGACACAACTTTTCAATAGAGGCGACCCTTGAAGATAATGGCTCTTCAACTCCGCAAACTCCTCTAAGAGCTATATTTGTATTTTTTATCAAGTTTTTTGCCATTTTTGCAAAATATTTTGTCAAACCAAAACCTAAGGATCACTGCTTCGATTTCTCAAACTAAAATCTAAACATAACCACTTCTGCAAAATGTTCTCAACCTACAACACGAAACATCAAAATGTTCATACTAATCACTAGAAGCAATATACAAAGAAATTGGTTCAATGCATCTTGAACAAGAACATGATCAAGATTCGTGCAGCCTCGTTTTCTCCACGCCTTGTAGGAGACAACAAAGGGGAGCTTAGCAATCATCACATATCCACAGCCTTAAGATCCGGGTGATTTTTGACTTGCTTTTGGTCAGAGATGGTAATGGGTGTGTTGACAAAACCCGTGTCCAATTTAGTGATTTCATGCTCCAGTCCCTTCTTTGTACAATCGAGATTTTACTAGTAGCAATGGGTGATCAATAAAAGAAAGCAATATTGACTTTGACACTAGGCATTCTTATGAAGAGCTGTGGTCCCAAACCAGTCTCAAAGCAGATTCATATATTGAACATTTGACAGACATAGCCAAATACAAAGTTTCATGGAGCATTACAGGATGCCACCAATTGACAGGACATTCTGGCAATAGGTCAAGCAAATGGAAATCACATTGTGTAGGTTATCCTCCCAAAAACTTGGAAAGTGTGGCAAGCTCTCAGTTGCATAATAGTATGCTGAGCTCATCCGTACACTTTGACAAAAAAGACCCCTGGATACGAACTCTAGTTGATGTAGTCCACCTGAATTCAATGTCCTCACTCTGATGAGATGGCGAGTATAGAAAGATGAGATTAAACAGCTGGCCTCCGTCCACCACCCCTCCTGCGGCCTCCCTGTCGAGCTGCAGCTGCTTGCTGCACATTATTGCGGATGCTTGCAAAGAGAGAATCCAATGTCTTTGGTCTCTGGTTCTGCACCTGATTCTGTCAACAAA
>Ga0116226_10005847_pt1 | contig 11016 bp, 2 predicted proteins | sample S1TSphfallax_FD_89692 | JGI IMG/M metagenome (GOLD analysis project Ga0116226, IMG submission 89692) | Host-associated microbial communities from peat moss isolated from Minnesota, USA - S1T2_Fa - Sphagnum fallax MG | ecosystem: Host-associated > Plants > Peat moss > Unclassified | place: USA...
AATTATGCAATTTTTGTGTATTAAACATGAACATTCACATATGTCATTGAAAACAATGTCGCATTTGTTTGAACATTTTAGATTTTGAATATGTATAAATATTGTTCATATTAACTATCACACATAATTCAAGCAATTTTTGGATGAACCTATTTAAACCAAATTTCATACAAAATTTGTACAAACTTATGAAGTTTGATAAGTTTGTAATGTTGTTTTTTTAATGAATGATCCCCATAAAACAAAGTCCTTAGGCATAGGTGATCAGTCCCTAATGAATGTTACCACATAAAAACCAAGTTTTAGGTGCATGCATCACAAACTTAACATTTGACAACTTATTAATGGAAATCATGCAAAATTTGTTCATTCATGATTCATATGTTTCACACATAATAACGTGCATTGAAAACACATTTGACATATGGATTTATAAAAAGATGTGAAATTCGTATGACATTTGTTCATTCAAAGGTTCATACTTCATCCATCAACACATTTATTCATGTGTCAAACATGTTTTCAACACATGATATTCATTTGTAAAATGTATGAATCTATGAATGAACAAACTTTGCACGATTTCCATTATTAATTTGTTGTATGCTAAATTTGTGATGTGAGTGATCATAACCCAAAATATGTAAATTTTATCTTTTATATAAATTAAATATGGTGTATGGTGTTGTGTGGGATTTTAGTTGTGCAACCAACATATGTATTAATAGGGATTTAATTCAAAAGTAACATTCATAGGATTGAACCTTTCCTATGTTATAGATTTTTTCAACCTTGCATCTAGAATATTTATTCATGTTTGTATTAATTAGATCCATATCACAAACTTACCAAGCTTCATAGGTTTGTACAAAAATCGCATAGTTGATGCAAAATTACATCATTATAATTGCAAAAATTTAATTGAAATGTAAATTATACATATTTCACATCAAAACATCATAAGTGGAAAAGACACGTCGTTTATATATATATATAGTGTAATTTTTACACTTTGAAGCCAATAGATTTTGCACAATTGCTTCAAATTTTTCAGACAAATTCCATGGAAATTTTGTGATATTGGAAGTTTGTGATGCAATGTGATAGCCCATCACAAAGAAAATTGAAACTGTGGAGGGTCCTCAAGATAAAAGTTTATATTGGAAGATGGATTGATACCATTTTGACTCACTTACACAATAAATTAAAAGGACAACTTTGGGTAAAACAAATGGGATAAAAACATGTAATGTTATTGGGGATTTGATGGGAACACATTGGGAATCTAAAACATTGATCCCACCATGCTTTCCAAATAAGAAAAAACCTTGGGCCACTTACATGCATGTTGCATCACTTCATTGTTTGAACAAAATTTTATTAAGTTGATAAATATGTTATTAAAAAAATAAAATTGGGGTGAATATATTTTGGTTTTAATGGTAATACATTGCAAATTAGATGCAATTTTTTTACTATCATAAAGAAGGAGAGAAAAAATGTTTGTTCTTAAGTTCAATGGATTACAAAAATATCTTGGTTGTCAACAGGAACTAGTCCACAATTGGGGGTGATGATTGATGAATTTTACATGAGTTCAAATAGCCAACATGTGATAATGAAAAGGAATATGAAAACTTTCATGGGTGCACTTTTGTGGATGTGCAAGTTTTAAATGGGGTTCAAATTGAACAAAAGAAAAAGTTCATGCAATTCACCATGATTTCATGATTTCATTTCCAACAAATAGTTTTGCAAGACTTGTTCAAATGCCAACAACGTGATGTAGGTAGTCATGAATGCCCTCCTCATTTGCAATGGTCAATTTTGAAGTTTGATTTAATTTCAAAAGTGATTAATTTTGGTGCATATAAAATGACAACTTTCCAAGGCTACAAGACTAGTGTTATAGTGCATACAAAAGAAAAACATGCATGATTCATGTTATGTGTGTTTCATTTTAGTTAATCTTGGTGTCAAAAATGGAGTTGTTACTCTAGTTGATCTACAATTATTATTTCCAAATTCCTAATCATTCTTCAAAGAAAAATAAATCAATTGAATTCATGGAGCACCTTGGGCCTTTAACATCCATTGAAATGTGAAAATTAGATGGATTTATATGTTGACTCATATGAAATAAACCCTATCTAAATATAAGTCCCTTGTTATGCACATGTTCGATGAAGAAATAAGCCATGTGAACATTAAATCAAACTTGAAGATTTTATGTGTTTGCTAAGGCCCATGACATTCTCATTTCAATTTCAAAGATGTAGTCAAAGCAATTAAAAGGGATGTATACAACCTATATATAGATATAGTGACCAAGTATAGGAGTGTAGATTGAATATTTGAGGCATTTTTTAGTTGTATGAATGGCACATCCCAAACATGGGTTGGATTATTAAACCCAAAAGTCATGTGTGGAGTATGTCACTTTTATGTTTTACAGGTGCAAGTATATGCTACATAAAGAAAACATATTGATCTTGAATTTGAATGTTATTTTCAAGGTTGATTGGTTAATTGCAATTGTGGTTATGAAACAAAATTGCACGTCATTTAATATAGCTTCATTGAGGAATTGAAGGGCAAATTCCCCACCCAAGAAATTATGAATGTAATTGAGATCATTTACCTATAATATTGGATGCAACTTGAAGATGAACAAAATTTTCAAGCACACTAGGGCATTTTGAAAATTCATTACTATTTTAAGAGGAACAATAAACTAAAAAAAAAATTCATCCCATCCTTATTTGATGAAACATTGCTAGTACAATAATTATCCTTTTTCAAGTTGACAACATTTGCTTACCAATTTCCATGTAGCCATGAACTTGCTTATGCACAATTGTAATCTTTGGTCACCAAACAACTTCTTTCCCATTGATTATTCGAATGGCTAAAATTGATTGAATTACCCATGGTCATGGCTATGGATACTGTAGAAGATGATTTTAATGCTTTTCAAATCTAAGTTTTATCAAGAATAAACTTAGGAATAGGATGTTGATGACCCACTTGAATTTAATTGTGAAAATCTTCACACAAAATTTTTTACTTGACACATTTCCTTTTTTTGCAACATTCAACATTAGGAATGTTGTAAAGGTTTAACATGGAATTGAAACATAGTTCTAGCAACTCCATTCAAAGAATTGCCTTTGTTTGATTTATGTTCTTAACTTGTTATGCCTTTTCCTTTGATGTGGTTATGCTGTTCTTTTGCTTGGCATGATGTGTATTTCCATTGTACATATGCATTTTCATTGTTTTGCTAATTAAATTTCATTGAAATTATTTTTCAAATGCATTTTTTTGTAATGACAAGCATTAAATCATATTATAATAAGGAAAAAATATTCTTGGGTGGTATGACTAGGAACATCACACCTCCGTTTTACTAAACCTATTAAATTTTGAAAAAATATAGGAAACACTCATATGAAATTTTTTATTAAAAGTTTCTAGTGAATACATTTATTAAGTTGTATAAGCTTTGAAACTTTAATGACATTAGGAATATTTTTTATTATGATATTTCTAATCATTATATGTAACAAAAGTTTCAAAAATGGAATAATGTTTCTTTCCTTTTAACTTTTTGTTCAAGAACAGAAAAATTTGAGACATGTTTTGATTTTTCTTGGGAAATAAGTTTCTAAAGTATTTTTGATAGTATTATATTTGATTTTTTTAATGTAATTAATTGATTGAATATAATTTAAATATGAATTTCTAAAATTTAAGAACATGATTATGAAAAAGGCCATTGCAATTAGGAAAAACAAATTGTAACAATTATCAATTTCAACTTCAATGAAAATTTTATGTCATATATTTTGGCATGCAATGGATTATGAACATGAGAAAAAGTAAATTTATATATGTAAAACCATTTAAATGAAAGAAATCAAGAATATTATTTGACCAATGTTTTTATTCAAAGGATTTCGTGAGGTGGTTCTTTGTGGTACCACCAAGAATATTTTTGCCCAAAGGGCAAGGTTTTCATGACCAATGTTCAATTCCCTTAAGAGATTTTTCATGTAACCTACTTTCTATTCTTCATTGGATGTGGTTGCCATTATTTCTACTCTAAATTCTAGGTGATTGCTACTTGTTTTACATTGCATATTAGTTGATAGCCCTAGGAGGACTTTCATGTAGGCTACTTTCTATTCCTTGTTGCATGTGATTGCCATTGCTTTTACCTTAAATTCTACGCGATTATCAATTTGTTTACATTGCCACCTAGTTGACAACCGAAATTTTTGTTCCTTATTGTATGTTTTCACAATTGGTTATACTTTGAATTCTAGAAGATCATCAATTGCCATTTTTTTTACATTGTATTATAGGTGATTGTCATACCTTCTAATCCTTGTTGAATTGGTTGCCATTGTTTCTACTTTGAATTCTAGATGATTAAAAATTGCCAATTTTTTTTACACTGTTTACTAGTTGATAGACAATTTTTTTTACATGCAATTCCATGTGGGGTAGCTTCTTAATTGTATACTCAAAATTAGTTAGTCTTAGTAGCCTTTTTTTCAGCCCTACCTTGACCAACAAGCCACATCATCACCTAAGAAAAATCAATAGTTGCTTACTTGTCCTACTAGGAGTGGCCAAAAGGAGTCATGTGTGCTTTCTTTTACAAATTGAAAAATAAAAACCCTTGAGGGAGGGAGAAAACTAGTGTTGTGTGGGTAACATAAAGGTCCAAAAATTTTAAAACCCCACTCCAATTACCACGGTGGTTCTTCCTTCCTAGAATCATTGTTCTAAGAGAATTAGAGAACTCATTTTGATATATAACAATTAATCACTATATTATTCTCAGATATGAAAATAATGGTGGAAGAAATGCTCAAAAACTCATGGTTCTTTTGAGTTTTTGAATAATAACTGGGAATTTGGAGGTTGTTGAATTCTAATTTTTAATCCCAATAAAAAAACCCAGAACCGACGGTTCTTTGATTTTAAAAATTTTAAAATTTTAATTTGAAACCAAGGGTAAAAACTAGCAAACTCAAATACCCACTCAAGACCAGCAAAGATGACACACCTCTGATTATTCTTAGATTTTGAAGCTTCCTACATGTGCATGGAGATGATAGGACTAGCACAAACACCCATTGATTATTAAACCATTAGGTGGTGATGAAAATATCTTGTTGCATCAACACATGTACATAGTTCTCTTGCCTTGTGAAGAGAATTTGTGACAAAAATTCCAATCCCCATTTGATGGGTTTAGTTTACAAGTGTAAGACAAGCTCAAATTTGACACTCCCCATTTGATGGGTTAGTTTACGAGTCCAAGACAAGCTTAAATTTGACACTTTGACATTTTGTTCATATGTTTCATTATATGGTATTTTATTAACCTAGATGCCGACCTACAACTTAAAGAGACAAAGTGCAAGCTACAATTGCCATGTGATGTGTTGTTAGTTGTTGAGTGTAATGTTTTTTTTGGATTTGACAACTTTGACATTTGTTCTTTACATTTCATTCTAGAGTGTTTAGTACCCTTGACATGTGACTATGGCTTAAAACACACAAAGTGCAAGCTACATCGTCAAAGTCTATATAATTTTGTTCCTTTTAACATAGACTTTGACGAGCTTTTCTTTTCTCCTAATCTTCTCTCCAACATGCCTTTCTTGGTCATGACTATTTTCATCAAGTAGGGTGTGAAACATGTTGGACTTAATCGAGATTCTCAAACAACTATTTAGTTATTTTGAGTTGAAGTTCCATCACATGCCCCCCAACCCCACCCATCCCCCGTCCCCCAAATCTTTCAATAAAAATAGAGTTTGAAATAAGTTTTCAACATCTAAATAAATTTTTAATCCTACAATTTGCACAAATAATGACTTTTCAAAATTTATGGAAATTGTGTTCCTAGTACATTGCACTAGAATCATTATCCACAATTGAAACGGACATGATTTTGGTAATGTTCATCTTCCAACTTGATGATCAAAAACTTCACTTGAATGGGGTCCCAGATAATTTTATTGCTTAATTAGTCACATCTTATTGTGCCTTGAATTTTCTAAGTTATTTTCTACTCATTTTACACCCGTCAAGATTCAAATTTGGGGTATGCAAATGAATTAAATCCATGGTGGCTTTGATCTTCAATCCAAGAATTAAGTAGATAATTCCATAAATTGATTTGACAAATCTGGTTCACTTTAGTGTCAAATACTTTTTTTTTTCTCAAGAATTCATAATGATGATGATAATACCTACAAACCATATAGTTCAATTTCTCCCATTTCTAAATGCTTTTTCATTTTCAAAGTCTCCATTATATAATGATTAACAAGGGGTGTGTATCACCGTGGCCTTGCCATTTACATTAAAAAGTATTTTAAGGCAAAAGAATAATTACGAAAACTCAAATATTTCACTATGCAAAAATATAATCTCCAAAAGATCCTCTAAAAAAAAATCCAAAATCCTATAACTAATCTCAAGTTTCAACACAAGCCAAAATATAATCTTTCAAAAATCGTCATATCAAAATAGACCTATTATGTACCTCGGGGCCAAAATCCCTTAAGCTACTATACTATAATGAATCTGAACACAATATCCTTGCCTTGGTAGGCAAGGCCAATAAAATCACAAATGGGATGTCAATGCCATTTTGTTTTATTTAATGGATGAAGGCTCTACATGGTTTCTGAAATTTGCTTGCTTTTTGGTTCACTAGTCTCAATGGAATCAATCTCCAAAGCCATTGACACCCAACCTACATTTCTAAGGAGTTGGGAAATTTTAACTTAAATAGGTATATTGCATCCTTAGGTTCTTCCATAAAACAATTTTCTATAAGTTTCGGTCGATGTCAACTTTTGCACCTTTATTTTTCAGAAAAAGTGAAAAAATATATAATTAATTTTAGATTTCTCATTTTTTATTTGGGTTCATCTAATCTTTTTGGGTAAAACATTTGATTGGCTTTGAGAATAATTAGGAAATTTTGCATTATCACGTGTTATAAAAACTTATCTTTAAATTCATCTTTGTGTTTATGAAAGCATGTGCTAAGCATGTGGTTCCATGTTTAAGTCTAAATGGGCTATCCTAGTTAGCAACTAGTTTATTAGCTTTGTGTTTTATTTGTGACTTTTGTATTGCACTTTCATCGAGAATGGGTTGTTGAATCTTGATAGAATATGGTCTTCTTTGATGTGTTTACAATTGAGCCATTGATATGATTCATATTCACCTTTTTTTCTTTTTTTTTTGTCGTACCATCATTGATACATCATACAAACATACATGGACACATGATGTTAAATATGCATCATGTTATTATTTCCATTCCTTGAAAACTTGAGTTTCAAACGTATGAAGGATAGATCTCGCCCAAGCACAATTGGTGTATCCCCTTTGAAATTAAAATAAATAAATAAATGGGAGCCACATACATTTTCTTTCACAAAAGTAAGACCTATGCTAATTTTTTCTCTTCTCTTTCATTTAGAGAACCAAGTTTGTAAGAATGAACTCAAATACCTTTAAATAATGGTTAATAAAACCTATGAAAAAATGCACTTCATGCAAATGTATTATACTTTTATCTATTTTTATTTATCATTTGAAAGTTAATAATTAATAATTAATTAAGGATTTGAAAGGTAAATAACAAAGAATGGCATACCATGACAATAGATTGGTTTGAAATTACCTAACAAAAACAATATATCATATTCAAACATCAATCAAACAATCATGGAGACTTTCTCCTTTCTCAAAAATCCAAATGTAATAATGCATGTTTTAATCTCATCTGCCAAAATACTAATTCTCACAGTTATCGTACCTCAATATCAAGTACATTAAACCATTTATTTGACCCCTTCAACCTTCAACATCTAATATCACAAAATTAAACTAAATGTTTAATCAACCCTCATTTGACTTTATCATCTTAACTTTAGCCATTTAATTAATCTTCTTCCAATCTAATTTTGCCAACCTAAGTTTATTTTCCAATGCTATGTGTAGAATTATCAAGAGCAAATCCAAAATTTCAATAACATTTATGTGAAATTATGTCAACTTGCAATTTTTTCTTCACTAAATAATGACCATAAATCAATTATTAATTAATAAAAACGTTTCCTTAATTTAATTTGTTTACATTGATTCTAGAGATTTAGAAGCTACTGAGTCATGTTCACAAATCCAATACTCCTCAAGTTGAATTCTAGCATAATGTCATTTAATTGCACATAAATGAAATGTCCAACAATAGATTACTAGGTCAAAAACCATTAACTCAATTGGTTGGTTTTGCCATATCTACTTTATGCACATTTTTTTCATTAACATTTTAGTCCATTTGATTATTTGGTAACATAAAATATATTTATTTAGCCATATGCAACCTTTCCCTTGGGTCTTAAGCATTGTGATTTATTATTAAATCAAAATGATTTCTCCAAATCTTTTTTGTTTAGATTGTTCAATATAGCTTTGAATGGTAAATAAGCCCATTGCTTATCACTTCTACAATTGAACATGTTTTTTTACTTTTAGTGACTTTTGCCCCACTTGATTAACATTTGTAGGAATCTAACACATAAAACAACACAAATATTTGGGATTGAAGGGCACATTCCAACATGAAAAACCTATAATTTTCTTTATTCTTTGAAATGAAGGGTAAAGTTTTCAACAAAAAAAATTGCCCCATGTAATCATTTCCAACTTAAAATCAAAAGATTGGAAATTAAGAGTGTAAGGTTTTGTACCCGAAATTTGGTCTACCTCAAAATAAGTCTCTACTTTTCTTCAAGTTTACAAACTTCAAAACTCGTAAGCCACATAGTTAGTGGATACTAGCAATAATAAAAAAACAAGACCAATGATGGAGGCCCCAAAAAAAGGAAACCTAAATAACACAATCACAACCACCCCGTTCATCCCTTTTTTTTCTTCAATTTGAGCACCATGGCCAAATTGTTTTTTGGACACATTTCATTTTGGCACAATAGCAAAATGCTTAGAGCTTATATTATAAGGTTGGATGTTTACAAGTTTTTGTTTATGTTTGAGTTCATGTTCAATTCTCAAAACCCAATTCAAAAGGTCTCTATGGTGGAAGAATCATTATAAAACTTGCTTTAAATCATGCATGTACTTCAAAGATTGGACTAAAATCAAGTTTAGAGAAAACCAAGGTTGGTGACATTTGACCTTCAAATCAATCAACAAATTTTAAGGCATTTCTCATAGTGTTTAAGTTTTATATTTATGTGTGGATTAGGGTTGTTGTGGAGCATTATAGGGACAAGTGCAACCCAAGTTTCCATTTGTCATTAATTTTGTGTGTTTTTGTTACTTCTTGACTTTTTTTTATCTCCATTTTCACAATTATGTAATAGATTTTTCATCCTTTTTTCTTCTTTTGCATATATGCAATAAAATCATCACACGATTTTTTGTCATCTTCATTGATTTTCTCTTATTCATTTCAACCTATTAGTATTAGGTCTCCTTTTTTTTCTTTTTTTTTCCCCTTATTTTCTTTTCAAAGGTTAAGTTTTTTCGTTTTTGGATTGATCTTGGTTTCAAATGTGAAAGAGATTTATGACATTCAATGTTGGTTTTTTTACCTTTCTTGGTGTTCTTTGTGTGCACTTGTTGGTGTAGGTCTTGCCATTTCAAATGTTGGATTGGAAAATTTGAAGGAAACGAAAAACAAAAGAGAAAGAGGCTTGACTCTTTGTGTTTGTGTGATAGGAGAAAAAATGGTACAAGGAGAAAGAGATGTTAGATGTGTATGTCTTTTATTGTAAGAATGATGAATTAAGAAAAGATGTTTCTTGTTGTTTTGGGAACAAATTGTAACGTTTTCTATATCAATGTTTAAGGTGCATAGTTTTGTCATGTACTCATTTAAGGTGCATAACATGTTTCATATCAAGAATGTCACAAAAATGGCAAGTATATATTAAAACATTAGATAATAATAAAGTGATACAAAATAAGTTAGACAATTATCTAATAATTCTTAAGAATGGTTGTTTAACACACATAGATCCCAAACTTTGCATTAAGTGTCCCTTGGGTAATTATTTAATTTAAAATGAAAAAAAAGTTGAATTTTGAAAATTTTGTGATAACTTAAAAAAATCAAATCCAATGTTAAAATCCAAGAATCAAAGTGTTTGATTAATCCTTGACTACTACAAATATACACAAACATGTAATTATTATTTTTGAATTGTTCAATGAATAGGTAACCACAATCTTTAAAAAAAGGGATGTTAATTTAAGTCAAAAAAATGATTTTTTTGGGGTTTTTCCCTATCTTTTAATTTCTTGGTACTTCAATTTTATCCCATATGATTTGCCCAAACTTCTCCTCTTATCACTTGTAGAGGTGACCCAAAAAGTACAAACTACATGTGAGTTCACCCACCATTACAAGTGATAAGCGGAGAACATTTTCACCAACATATAAATAAATAAACAAATAAATAAAAATTCTTTTGGAGGCACCCACCTAATTAATAGAAGCAACAAAAATTGATGTTTAGTGGAACCTTTGGTTTCAAGGCATTTTCTAGGATGTAAATGCCTTGCCCGGGAGCTTATTACTTACATTCAAGTTTGTAAACGAGGAAAGACAACAACAAAGGGCTTTTTAGTACCATAGTAGGAGTACAAGCTCAGCTTCAACACATGTCTGTGGAATATAAAATAAAATAAAATTAATTAATTAATTAATTATGGTCAAAAATGGGAATTTTTATTCTTACAATATTCTCAAAGACCTGATTTTCCTTCACAAAAGTTTCGATTTTTTTTGGAACCCAAAATTTTAAAAATTGTGCAAAGCTTTTTTTTAAAAAATTCACTCAAATGGAAATGGAGCCCACTCAAATTGTTGTCAGAAAGTCCAGAATCCAATCATATAAAATTGGCTACAAAAAAGAAGGAAGAAGAAGAATGAAGAAGAATGAAGAATGA
>Ga0116226_10005848_pt1 | contig 11016 bp, 11 predicted proteins | sample S1TSphfallax_FD_89692 | JGI IMG/M metagenome (GOLD analysis project Ga0116226, IMG submission 89692) | Host-associated microbial communities from peat moss isolated from Minnesota, USA - S1T2_Fa - Sphagnum fallax MG | ecosystem: Host-associated > Plants > Peat moss > Unclassified | place: USA...
CGGTGCCGGCATTGGCGAAGGTCAGGCTGCAGGGGATCATGCCGCCGTATTGCACTGAAAAATGCGTACTCTGAAGAAGTAAATGCGGACCGTTTGGGGTCAGGACGGTCGTCTGACCGGCGGGAATTGGTAGGCTGGGAATCGATTTGCCGTTGCCGTCGACGACGCTGGTGGAATCGGCGATTGGACATTCGACGGCGTTCAAAGTGTCGGCGCGGCCGGCGTTCTGGATTTCCACAAAACCTTGTGTCGGATCGCCCGCTTTGCTTGTCTGGAAGACGGTCCCTTGATGGGCGGTAACGTCCATGGACGGTACGCCGGGTGGCGTGGGCACCGAGACGATCGAGGCGGCCAGGAGAATGGCAGTGGTAAGAAACGCTGTCATGCGAGGGACTCGTACTTGTCCAGCCTCCAGGCGGGTGGCTCCTGGGCGGCGAGGTCATACCATTCGCTGACCAGGCTGTGGGCGCGGACCGCCGCGCAATAGGCTTCTGTGGTGGCTGAAACGGGGGCGGCGAAGGTGATGAAACGGGCGACGACCGGGGCGAACATGGCATCCGCGGCGCCAAATGAGGCGCCGAAGAGATAGGGGCCATCGGCGCCGAAAAGGGTACGCGTTTCGGAAAAAATCTGGTCGATTCGTGCGATGTCGGCGAGGCTTTCGGGGTTTTGACCAAGACCCGCGTAGTTTCGGCCAAGGTTCATCGGCATCGCGATGCGCAAGGCGCGGAAGCCGGCGTGCATTTCCGCCGAAATCGACCTTGCTTGTGCGCGCGCGACTCGCTCCGCCGGCCAGAGCGCCGGCGCGATTTCGGCGCAATACTCGGCGATCGCCAGGCTATCCCAGATCTTCGCGCCGTTGTGATCCAGGAACGGGACCATCCCGGTGGGAGAGACATGCCTAAGTGCCTCAGAAGGTCCAGCTTCCAGCGGGATGACCTCTTCCTCCACGTCGAGCCGAGCCAATCTCACCAGCAGCCATCCGCGCAGTGACCAGGAGGAATACCGCCTTGTTCCGATATATAGTTTGCCGCTCACAGCCCGTCCCTGCAATGCCGGGATCAGCCTACCATGGACGCGCCGATTTCGGAACCTTCGGCTGCCAGTTCACCGGCCCGGCAGGCGGCAATAAAGGATACTAGGTCCTGAAGGACGGGGGCGCGCCAGGAAAGGTAGGGCAACGTCGCCAGAAGGATGCCGGTGTGTCCAAGTTTCGGGTAAATCTTGGTCTCTACCACCCCGCCCTGAGCACGGATTCGCGCGGCCAGCATCGTCATGTTCCGCGGCAGGACCGTTGTATCGGCTCCGCCATGGCACAGGAAAAGTGGCGGTGCGTGTTGCCGGGCGAAGGTCACCGGCTGGGTCGTGGTCATGTCGGAGGCGCTGGAGAAAATGGCCTTGATGTCAGCCGCCCGGAGAGGCAAAAAGTCGTAGGGACCCGATAGTCCGGCTACGCCGGTCAAGCGGTCCGGGCCTAAACCCTGTTCCTTCAGATATTCCGGGTTCAAGCCGAGCATGACCGCGTTATACGCGCCGGCTGAATGCCCCACCAAAAAGACTTCGCGAGGATTGCCGCCGTAATCGGCCGCGTGTCTGATTACAAACGCCGTCGCTGCCGCGCAATCGCGCAGGAAGTCCGGAAATTTCACGTCAGGGTAGAGCCGGTAATCGGGCACGGCGACCAGAAAGCCGAGGCGGGCCAACAGGGCGGCCATGAAACGGTAATCCCGCCGGTGCCCCCACTGCCAGGAGCCGCCGTAGAAAAACACGATGACGGGCAAACGCCGGCCATGATCCGGCCGGTAAAAATCGATTTTGTCGCGGGGCGCCGCGCCGTATGAAACATCGAGCGTGGATGCCAGACCCGACATGCCGAGTGTGTGATTGAGGAGATCAATGGGTCGCGGAAGAGAGATCATGACGTTAATGTAAACGCATGGCCTTGATCAGCAATTAATAATCTCGGTTAATCGGGTAAGTTTTTATCAAGCGTGTGAGAGGATGCGGCTGGCGGCTGTTGCCAGTCACACGACCTGGCGCTACCGGCTTGGTATGCATGGCGGGCAATGGGCCGGTTTTACGCTTGATCGACCGGTGGTGATGGGCATTCTCAACGTCACGCCGGATTCTTTCTCCGATGCCGGCCGGTTTGGGTCGGCTGTGGCGGCGACTGAGGCGGGGCGCGCGATGATACGCGACGGGGCGGATATCTTGGATATTGGCGGAGAAAGCACACGACCGCATGCGCTTCCCGTCAGTCCGGACGAGGAGATGGAACGGGTTTTGCCGGTTATTCGGGCGTTGGCGAGTGATGGCGCCGTCATCTCGGCCGATACGCGGAACGCGACGACCATGCGGGCCGCGCTCGAATTGGGGGCGAAGATTATTAATGATGTGTCTGGCTTACGGCATGATCCGGCAGCCGCCGCGGTGGTCGCCAGGCAAAAATGCCCGGTGGTGCTGATGCATATGCGCGGCAGCCCGATGACAATGAACTGTCACGCTCACTATGCCGATCTGGTGAACGACGTGCTGCATGAACTGGCAAGTATCCGCGACTCGGCCCTGGCCGCGGGTATTTCGCCGGATGCTATCGCGCTCGACCCGGGATTCGGTTTCGCCAAGATCGGGGAGCAGAATCTTCAGCTGCTGCGTGGGCTGAAGGATTTTGCGGCGCTTGGGCATCCTTTGCTGATTGGCCTTTCACGCAAGGGGTTTGTCGGCGCCGCCAGTGGTGAGCCGGATGCCGGCAGGCGCCTGCCTGGCTCGCTGGCGGCCGGCTTGTTCGCTTTGTCACAGGGCGCCAGTATCTTGCGGGTTCACGATGTGCGCGAAACGGTGCAGGCCGTCAGAATGTGGCGGGCATTGACCGGCGCCCCGGCGGGGAGTGCAAAGGAAGTATGAATCAAATGTCTTCAAAACGCCGTCTGTTCGGGACCGACGGGATTCGCGGTACCGCCAACTCGGCGCCGATGACCGCCGAGATCGCCCTGAAACTCGGCCAGGCCGCTGGGCTGCTGTTCACCCGCGGCAGCCATCGCCACCGGGTCATCATCGGTAAGGATACGCGGCTTTCCGGTTACATGCTGGAACCGGCTTTGACGGCCGGCTTTACCGGCGCTGGGATGAACGTGACACTGGCTGGGCCCCTACCCACACCGGCCATCGCCATGCTGACGCGTAGCCTGCGGCTGGATCTTGGCGTCGTCATCTCCGCCTCCCACAACCCGTATGAAGATAACGGCATCAAATTGTTCGGGCCGGACGGCGCCAAATTGTCCGACGAAACCGAAGCGGAGATCGAGGCGCTGATGGACAGCGACCTTTCCGGCCGTCTCGCCTCGCCGGACCGGCTTGGCCGCGCGAGCCGGCTGGTCGACGCGGCCGGGCGCTATATCGAGGCCGCGAAATCCAGCCTCGAACGCGGCCTGCGGCTCGACGGTCTGCGGATCGTGCTCGATTGCGCCAACGGGGCGGCCTATAAGGTGGCGCCGGCGGCGCTGTGGGAGCTTGGGGCGACCGTGATATCCATTGGGGTCGATCCTGATGGTTTTAATATCAACAAGGGCGTCGGTTCCACGGCGCCGGACCATCTTTGCGCCGCCGTCATCGAGCATAGCGCTGATATCGGCATAGCACTTGACGGGGATGCCGACCGCGTCGTGCTGGCTGATGAGCGTGGTGAAATCATCGACGGTGATCAGATTCTGGGCCTCATTGCCCGTGATATGCGTGACCAGAACCGGCTTTCCGCGCCGGCACTGGTGGCGACCGTGATGTCCAATCTGGGTTTGGAGCGGTTTTGCGCTGGGCTCGGTCTTACGCTTCATCGAACTCAGGTCGGGGACCGGTATGTTGCCGAAGCCATGCGCGCCCAAAAAATCAATCTCGGTGGCGAGCAATCTGGGCATGTCATTTTATCGGATTACGCCACCACGGGGGATGGCCTGATCGCGGCTTTGCAGGTGCTGGCGGTTCTGGTCCGGTCCGGGCGCCGTGCCTCGGAAGCCTGCCGCGTGTTTTCGCCATTGCCGCAGCTGCTGCGCAATGTGCGCTATGCGGGCGTGTCCCCTCTCGTCCGCCCGGAAATCCAGTCCGCGATCGCTGCCGCCAGCGACCGGCTGCGCAAGACGGGCCGTGTGCTGATCCGGGCTTCCGGTACTGAACCGCTGATCCGCGTGATGGCGGAAGGCGAGGACTACGCGCTGATCCAGGAGATCGTTGAGACGCTCTGCGTCACCATCGCCCGCGCCGCATGATCGCGCGGGTGCTGACCATCGCTGGCTCCGATTCGGGGGGCGGCGCCGGCATCGAGGCGGATATCAAAACCATTTCGGCTCTTGGTGGTTACGCCTGCACGGCGATCACGGCTGTCACGGCGCAAAACACGCTGGGGGTGTTTGGCGTGCAGGTCATGCCGGCGGACTTCGTGGCTTTGTGTATTCGCACGGTGCTGGAAGATATCGGCGTGGACGCGGTCAAGCTCGGCATGCTGGCAAATGCTGCCATCATCGCGTCGGTTGGCGCCGCATTGCCGGCCGGCAAACCAGTTGTTCTAGACCCTGTGATGGTCGCGACATCGGGGGCCGTTCTGCTGCCCGATGATGCGATCCTGGCGCTGAAAACCCATCTCATCCCGCGCGCCACGATCATTACGCCCAATCTGCCTGAAGCCGCGAAACTCACCGGCCTGACGATGAGGGCGTCGGACGATTTCATCGCCGCCGGCCGTGCCCTGCTGGCGATGGGGGCAAAGGCCGCGCTCATCAAAGGCGGGCACGGCACGTCCGACCAGCTGACAGATTTTCTGGTGCATGAAAACGGTGTCGAGGCCATCACGCTGCCGCGGATTAAGGGCAAAAATACCCATGGCACGGGGTGCACGCTTGCATCGGCCATTGCCACCGGCTTGGCCCAACAGATGACGCTCTCTGATGCCGTTAGCCGTGCGAGACATTATTTGCAATCGGCTATTCTCAATGCACCGGGGTTTGGCGCGGGGCATGGCCCGGTTTGGCATGGGGTTTGAGAGAGAAGAATGTTCTTTTTTTCAAAAAAGTAACCGCTTTCTTCGGGCTCACCCATTTATGGACAGATCGACATAAACCGGCAGATGAAAACATGTTTCGGAAAGCCCATTTCTCCACCTTAGAAATGGAGTGGGAATCGGAACATGCGTTTGCTTCTTATAATTTTGCTCGTCTTGATTTTGCTGGGGGGCGGCTATGGGTTTCATGGCGGTTTGTTTATCGGCTCCGGCGGCATCTATTATGGCGGCGGGCTGGGTTTACTATTGCTCATCGTCATTGTGCTGCTTGTACTATAGCGATGCGCGGTTGGCCGTGATACAGGGCGGATGAATTAATAGCTGGAAACGATCCGCCTCCTGTCAGCTAACATCGATAGTCTTGGAGCCAAGGGCGGTAATCCGCCCGGGCGCGTGCGCACGGTTCGGCTGATTTATGTCATGGCCGGCATCGGGATTTCGGCCTGGGCCGTGACCGTGCCGTTTGCAAAAATCAGGTTCGGGCTGAATGACGCTGCACTTGGGCTCATTCTTTTGGCGCCCGGTGTCGGCGGCATTGTTGCGATGCCGCTGGCGGGGCTTTTGGTAAGCCGGTTGGGCAGCAAACTGACGTTGCTGATCGTTGGGTCCGTGTTCGGTTTGATGCTGCCTATTTTGGCCGTCGCGCCGTCTCCGGATGCTTTTGCCGGTTTGCTCTTCTTGTTTGGGGCGGTGTTTGCGATGACGGATATTGCCATGAACGCGCAAGCGGTAGCGACCGAGGCGCGCAGCGGCGTGCTGCTGATGTCCTCGTTCCACGCGATGTACAGCGTGGGCGCGCTGAGCGTCGCGGGGCTGACAAGTATCCTGCTGCGGTTCGGCGCCAGCAACGTGATGTGTGCAGCGTTGAGTGGTGCCGCTGTGTTCGCCATTTTGGCGCAGCATCGCTTTTTGCAAAGCAAATCAGAGGATCCGGCGGCGGATGGTGCCGCATTCGCGTGGCCGAACCAGGCGACCCTGGTGCTGGGGTTGTCTTGCTTCGCGTGCTTCATGACGGAGGGCGCGGTGACGGATTGGAGCACGATTTTTTTTCGGTTTTCGCGCGGCGTTGGCATCGCTTCGGCATTTTATGGCTATGTGGCTTTTGCGGTGGCGATGGCTGTGACGCGCCTGGCGGGTGATCGCATCGCCGGCCGCTTCGGCAAGCCGGTGGTGATGCGGGTGGGGAGCCTGATGGCCGGTGGGGGCATGACGCTGGCGGTATTGACGCCGTTCGAGGCGACCGATGTCGCCGGATTTGCACTTGTGGGCCTTGGCGTTGGCAATGTCGCGCCGCTGGTTCTCTCCGCGGCCTCACGCGTGCACGGGATTTCGCCGAATGTGTCGGTGCCGGCTGTGATGACGCTGGGCTATGGTGGGTTTTTGCTCGGCCCGGTGCTGATCGGTCTGGTCGCGAATGCCACCAGCCTTGCTGCCGCCTTCGGGCTGATCGCCGTCATGCTTGCGGCCCTGAGCCTGACCGGGCGATCGGTTGAATAGACCTCACTGCCGTGAGGGACGGCTAGCCTTTTTGGTATCGCGGTCGGATGTGACACTCGTGATGGCGCGGGCCAGCACCAGAACGATGACGACCACACAAAGTGCGAGCAGGTCCACGGATGAAAAGACCTGGGCATAGAGCTTGATGAGGATTTCGCGCAGGGCGAAGACGATGGTCACGTCCAGAATGTTAGATATCCGGATATGGCGGGTCCGGGCGTATTCCATAAACGTATTAAAAAGTTCGATCAGAATGACGACATCGAGCACGCGGGCGACGAGTTCGCGGAGCGCAACTTCGTCGGGGGACATCGAGTCGTCGGTCGCAAACGCCTGGATGAGCGGGAACATATGCGCCGTGCCGATCAGCGCTTCGATAAACGCGAAGGCCAGTGCCACCAGCATCAGCGGAATGACGCCCAGGATCACCAGCTCAATCGCCCGGTCATATAGGGTGAACACGACCCGGCGCAGTCCTGGGTTGGGTGCGTCCAGGGTGGCGTGGCTTTCGGGCTCGGCGGGCAATTTGCGTCCTCCGGTTGTGATGGCAAGATAGGTTTAGCAGAGTCCGGGTAGAATGCACCTGTCGCAAGCGCCCGGGAATTGCTAACCGTTAACCATGAGATGGGTTGGATGTTTTGCTATGGCAATGGCGCTGCTGGCTTTGGCCGGTTGCGCGGCCCAGGCCCCCGCGCCGGCTGGGCCGGCGCTTGTGGCGCCGGATGCGCAGGATTTGTTGCAGGACAAGGCGCATGCCTTCCAGGCCGGTGTGGCGGCCGGGGAACGGCTGCAGGCACGGCGCGATGAAGCGGCGCTGACGGGCGCGCGCGCGGCTCTGGTCGCGGAGACCACGGCGCCTTCCTGTCCGGCGGCGGCTCCGCCCACTGCCGCACCTCCCGCTCCGCCGATCCCCCCAGTTAAATCCGTTCCTGGCACCGCGCCGGCGCCGACCTACGCGCCGGGCGGGCCTGCGGTTCCTGTGGCGCCTGCCAACTGAAAATGGTTAAGCGAGCTTAGCCGCGGCCATCCTTCGGATGAGGTAGCGTCCAAGATCATTGCCGGGGGCTTCGATATAGCGGTAGGTCAGGTATGAGAGCGGCGTGATGACCGCCAGCGCCAGCCCGACCGAGACGCCAAAAGCGAGTGTCTTGTAGATCGTCTGCTGATAGACCCAGGCAAAAATCGGCGACATGAAGAACACCGTGGTCGCGTGGCTGAGGTATACGGAGTAGCTGATCTTGCCGTAAAATCTGGTGACGCGGTTGACGAATATTTTCGCTGGTGTGATGGCGAGACCGAGCAAGAGCGCGCTGTAGATTATAGTCTGGATCGCAACGTTGATGGTGCGATCGTCGGATGGCGTGTCGTAGCATTCCCATATCATGCCGGCCACAAAGACGGCGACAAGCAGTTGGCCGACCCCAAAACGTGCGGCTTTGGTGGGGTCCATCAGTTTATACAAATGGTAGACCACGATGCCGAAGAGAAACACGCCGAGGTTAAAGATGATACTGTAGTCGTAATAATGGGCTGGGTTCTGCGCGGGATCGGTGATGAAGCGCAGCACGAAGCCGTGCCACGGAACGCGTAGAGCGACCGCGATCAGGAACAACGCGAGGGCCATGCCGATATTGCGGCTGTAGGCGAATATGAAAGGAAACGCCGCGTAAAACAGCATTTCGGCGCCGATGGTCCAGCTCGCCCAGACATAGCCTTCTTCCTGTCCCGGAATGATATTGAGGTAGAAAAACAGGCTTGGCGCGACCTCCGAAAACGGATGGATGTCGTGATAATACCAGATGTCGCGAAAGTAGTAGACGAACATCCAGACGTAAAACAACGGCGCGATGCGGAAGAAACGGCGTAGGTAGAAATTAGTGATCGGTGTGGCTTCGCTTTCGGCGCGCGATTCCATGGAGAGGCAGAGCGTAAACGCACTGACGACGAAAAACAGCATGACGCCGGAGCCGCCGGTGCCGATGAAGGGCGCTAACCAAGAGGGCGGGACGGCCTGGGGCTTGGTGATCAGCGAAAGGTGAAACACGACAACATAGAGCGACGCCAGCCCGCGGAGTGTGTCGATAAAGGCCAGTTTTGGGGGCTGCATGGAGCGTATCTATCGTGGGCATAAAGAACCCGCAAATGCTCAGGACGAGTTTGCTCGAACTTGTCCGGTGTTACCCTGGTGAGCGGCCGAGTGGCTGGGCGGCGGACGCGAAACTCATGACTGCCGGCTTTAGGTTTTACCAATGAGGACGACACCAGCGCTCGGTTTGAGGGTAAAAATCGACTTGCCTACGCGTTCCGTAGGAATTGTTCAGAAGATCGGAGAACACGGTAGAAAGCCGTAACGAGGCGGCTCGATGCCCATAAACTTTAGTAAATCCGCCATTTTCGCTAGCTGGCGGAGAGACAGGGATTCGAACCCTGGGTACGCTTTCACGCACACACGCTTTCCAAGCGTGCGCCTTAAGCCGCTCGGCCATCTCTCCAGCGCTGGAGCGTCTTAGCCAATGCCGGCCGCCACCTCAAGGGCGGCTCTAAGCGTCCATCTTCAGGGCCGCCAGGAAGGCGCTCTGGGGGATTTCGACTTTGCCGAACTGGCGCATCCGCTTTTTGCCCTCTTTCTGCTTTTCGAGCAGTTTGCGCTTGCGGGAAATGTCGCCGCCGTAGCATTTGGCCGTCACGTCTTTCGAAAGGGCCGAAATCGTCTCGCGGGCGACGACACGGCCGCCAATGGCGGCCTGGATGGCGATTTTGAACAGCTGCTTGGGGATCAGGTCTTTCAGCTTGGCACAAATCGCGCGGCCGCGGGTCTCCGCTTGGCTGCGATGGGCGATGAAAGAGAGCGCATCCACCGGTTCCAGATTGACCAGGATGGAGATTTTCACCAGGTCGGCCTCGGCGTAGTCTTCCAGCTGGTAGTCGAAGCTCGCATAACCGCGGCTGATCGATTTCAGCCGGTCGTAAAAATCGAAAACGACTTCATTCAGGGGCAGCTTGTAGACCGCCATGGCGCGGTTGCCGACATAGGTCAGGTCCACCTGTTGACCACGACGCTCGTTGCAGAGGGTCAGAATCGCGCCGAGATAGTCGTCCGGCACCAGAATGGTGGCGCGGATCCAGGGTTCCTCGATATGATCGACGACCGAGCCATCCGGCATGTCGGACGGGTTGTGTAGAAGTTCCATCGCGCCGTTGGTGCGGAAAATTTTGTAAACCACCGACGGCGCGGTGGCGATCAGATTGAGGTCGAATTCGCGTGATAGACGCTCCTGGATGATTTCCAGGTGCAAAAGTCCCAAAAAGCCGCACCGGTAACCGAAACCGAGCGCCGCCGAAGTTTCGGCCTCGTAGTGGAAGCTGGCGTCGTTGAGCCGCAGTTTGGCGAGGGAATCGCGCAGTTTTTCAAAATCGTCGGCATCGACGGGGTACAAGCCGCACCAGACGACCGGAACCGAGGGCTTGAACCCCGGCAAAGCCTCGGCCGCCGGGGAGCGGTCGTCGGTGATCGTGTCGCCGACCTTGCAATCGGCCACGGTCTTGATGGCGGCGGTGATAAAGCCCATTTCGCCGGGGCCCAAATCCTCCACCGCCCGCATTTTTGGCGTGAACACGCCGAGCTGCTCAACCGGGTGCACGGCGCCGGTGGACATCATACGGATTCGCTGGCCTTTCCGCAGCCGCCCATTTTTCACGCGCACCAGTGTCACGACGCCCAGATACTGGTCGTACCAGCTGTCGATCAGCAGTGCCGTCAGCGGCGCAGTGGCATCGCCTTGGGGCGGCGGCAGTCGTGTCACGAGCGCTTCCAGCACACCTTCAATGTTCAGCCCGGTTTTCGCGGAAATCTCGATGGCTTCCGAAGCGTCAATGCCGATCACGTCCTCGATCTGTTCCTTGACCCGCGGCACGTCGGCGGCCGGCAGGTCGATTTTGTTCAGGACCGGCACGATTTCGTGATGCGCATCTATCGCCTGATAAACGTTGGCCAACGTCTGCGCCTCAACCCCCTGGCTTGCATCCACCACCAGCAGCGAGCCCTCGCACGCCGCCAGCGAGCGGCTGACTTCATAGGCGAAATCCACGTGGCCAGGCGTGTCCATCAGGTTGAGAATATAGGTCTTACCGTCTTTCGCCGGATATTCCAGCCGCACGGTCTGGGCCTTGATGGTGATGCCGCGTTCCTTCTCGATATCCATGGAATCGAGCACCTGTTCGGTCATTTCCCGCGCCGTCAGGCCGCCGCAGGTCTGGATGAGGCGATCCGCCAGGGTGGATTTGCCGTGGTCGATATGGGCGATGATGGAGAAATTGCGGATCAGGTCAGTGGGCGTGTCGGTCATGCGGGATACATACGTGGTTTGGACGGGGAGAGGAACATGGATCGGCGAGACGCCAAGTTTTGGCCGAGGCGAGGCGAAAGAAAGAAGTGCCTTTTTTCAAAAAAGCGCTTCTTTTCTTAAGCTCAC
>Ga0116226_10005849_pt1 | contig 11014 bp, 9 predicted proteins | sample S1TSphfallax_FD_89692 | JGI IMG/M metagenome (GOLD analysis project Ga0116226, IMG submission 89692) | Host-associated microbial communities from peat moss isolated from Minnesota, USA - S1T2_Fa - Sphagnum fallax MG | ecosystem: Host-associated > Plants > Peat moss > Unclassified | place: USA...
AAAAATAAATAAAAGGGCTTGTGATATATACAAAGGATTTTTTTGGGGGGGAATGACTACATGTCATCACATTATGAGGAATTTACCTTTTGAAATCACCATATTTAAACCATAGGTTGTAGCATGTAGCCAAACTATAGTGTGAAACTTAAATTTTTATATTATGTTCTATGACATATAGCCAAATTTGGCCAAGGGGTTTTCTAGACAATTGTCAACCCCCCTATTTCACAAATTTGATAAAAAAAAACACTACATGGAACATGGAAAGACAACTTTCAAATATGTTATGCAAAACAATGAATTCTAATCACCTCAAATTTCTAAAATTTTAAAGAATATTACAAACCCAATTTCAATTTGAAAAAACATGTCTTGTTAAATATTACTTTATTCATCTTAATTAAAATCCATTATCACATAAAATGGCATAGACAATACTAGTGAGCCCTTGCACAAGTATATTAGACCTCCCATAAAATCACCCATTCAAATATTATTTTAATCAAAGTGGGCTTAAGTTTAAAGTTCTTATAAAGGAAACCTTGTTTTAGATATATAGGTCATGAAAGGAAGAAAAAATGAATATTATAGTATGTGTTTTATTGTCATATGTACCATATGAGTTGTCACATTTATGGAGAGATAAAATGAAACTATATCATAAACCTCTACAAGGCTTTAGAAAATATTGTTTTCCAATAAAATCAATTGTGAACAAATCACTTTAATTTTTTATGTAATTTTTAAAGATGAAAGTTATGTCAAATTTAGTAACTTTTTTGTGTTCAAAATGTGAAGCTGAAAACTTGCACAATACCAAAAGGGGGGTGGGGGAGGGGATACTTTCAGAATGTTATGATGTGATCACATTCAAAGGTAAGTCAAATGTTCAACTATTATGATGATTTTAATCCTTTTTCAAAGACGTGATTTCCAAATTGGATGAATGAAATATTGGTGGGAAAATGTTGGGGACAAATTCAAATTTTGAATTACAATTATTGAAGTTGAAATCCAATCAGATTTTCGAACTTATGTACCTGCAAATCAATCAACACTTTTATTGGGCCAATGACTTTGAATAGCTAGCAAACACATTTTTAAATTATATAAATCTTTAACCAACTTGAATTTAGTTTACTTGTGCTCATTTTGTTTAGCATCGCAAATTTTGAATCCGTGATTTGGTAATGAAAATCATGTGAAGTTTGGTTTTCATATATTCATAGTTTTTGCGCACAAATGTCATGCATCGAAAACACATATGAAACCCATATAAATAGGACGCAATGTTTTAATTTATTATTAATTTGGTGGATGCAAAGTTTGTGATGTTATGTGATCAATTTGTTTTTTTCCTTTCTAAATTCATACAAGAACCTTTTTGAGTAAAGTTTATTCCTTAAGTTTCATTATTGTTCTTTAACATTGTTTTTCTTTACACTCCTAATACTATGTTTAAATATTTGACTTTCATGCAAATGATCAAAAGTAATGATGAAAAAATGCATCGAACTTCATCACATGCAAATCATTATTATAAGTGAACCATTTAATTGTTCTCCTTTTAATATATATTTTATGTCTCCTTAAGCATGAGGTTGTTTTTTTTTGTTACATCCTTATTTTCCCTTTCATTTTCATGAAGTTATAACATTAAAATGAGGAAAACTTGATAAAATTATGTTAGCATTTCATTTACACATATGTTGGACAACAAATGGAACGAAATGACATTGTTAGGTGAAAATACACAAATAGTGACAACATGAAAACAATTATGGACATTATGGAATTGATTTTTATTGTGGTGCTTTCATTTCAATAATGATTTAATTCACTACACATTATGCATGCAGTAGGTGAAAAATGTAAAATTTTGGGTCAAATTGACAATGATTTTTCACCCATATTAATTTATGGTTGAAAATGAAGGATGTATGCATAATATGCACATGCTTGATTTTGACCTCACTAAAACACAATTTTTACAAATAATTTGAATTGAACCACATATCCCATTTGCCCCCACACCATAACATTAACATGTTTTAAGAACAACATTCCATTGATGTCTTTTAACTTTCTAGCTTCACATAATTTGTGAATTTATGTTATTTTTCATATCTTACTGCAAGCATGTGTTTGAATGTTCTTATTCATAAAATTTTGCATTCATGAAAAACTTAAAATTTCAAAATCATGAATAAAAAAGAATTCCACAATATAATGCAAACAATATAATTAAAACAATTGTCCATGTTTAGATCATTATCTACACAAATTTGTTACACATTTGTTGCTCCTACAAACTATGAAAATTTGGCATGCAATCATCAATGATAAAAATGTTTCCATGAAGTAGTTAACAACATGCACATCAAACATACCGTTCTCAAGCCTCTGTAGGTTTGGCTGATTTAATAACTTTGGAACATGTAATCATTTAAGAACCCTAGTTCATTCAATCATTTAAAATTGTATCTTCAAAACATTGTGTTCATATTTAAACCCTCTTGAACAACCTAACAATAATATGCACACATAAATTGCAACCAATAGCTTAAAAAGATGTGTATTTTCCATCCCATTCTCACATTTAAATAAAATTTTAAATGGACTACTAGATGTTTCAACTTTCAAGTTACCAAAGTGTAAAAAAATGAGTAGGTGATGAAAGGGTAAGGTTGAAGCTAGGTTTGAATGGCATGGGGAAGGTTTGTAGGTAAATATGCATGTCACCACTCCTTTTATGATAAACATCCATAAAGAAGACCATTTTTTCTCACATGTAAATGAGTTGTTCGATGCACATTTCAAAGAAAAACTCCAATTCTCTTCATTATATGTTTGCTTCACATTCGTGTAAAAACCTTTCATTCCTCAACCTTGAAATTATGGGATAACATTCCCCAAAATGTCATCACAAAGCAACTTATTTTTTCATGAAACTCCCAAGGAGATAAAGACATAATTTCAAATGGGGGAAATGAATGTCAGAAGGACTTTGAACCCTCTCACCTTCTCAAGCATTTGACCTGAAATCATGATCAAAATCTTAAGGTGGGAAGTCATAAATACCTTGAATTCTCTCACCTTCATGCCTTTGACCTATAATAGAGATATTTCTTGCTCCTCATGCATGCCTTCTGAAGTTTCAGCAAAACCCTAAACCTTGAACTCACCACTAACATGCATTTGAGCCTTGGAACTAAAACACCCAAATTCCTAGCTTCCTCTTTCTTGAACCCAATACTTAAAAAAATCAGCAGCAGTCCTGCAATTAAAAATAAATGAATTCCCCAATTTGCAAACTCCTTTCCTGTTGAAGCATTTGCTTAGATTCCTCACCCAAAAACATTTGTCCCTTTCTATTGAGGGCCAGGGTCTAATTGAGTGGTTTAGGGTTTACGGATCTAATTTTCTGGTTGTAGGGTTTTACGAAACTGTTGCAGAGTCGTCCGCACCTCACAAAAATGGTTTTCCAAGCTAATAATGACCTCCATTTCAGACCCGCTCAACCGGGTATCTCGTCCAAAAATATCATACAAAATACGACGAATGGCGCTCTAATACCGGAAATGTGTGACCTAAATACGTAAATGCAAGCATAGAGCCCATCGCCGTATTTTTACAGCAGTTCATGCGATGTATTTACTGTATGGAGCCCATCGCCGTATTTTTACAGCACTTCATGCTATGTACTTACTGTATGGAGCCCATCCACCATTTGGTACGTATTTAGTATCTTACAATGTAGAGCCCATCGCCATATATACATTTTCTTTTGCAAGACGTCACAAATATATTGAAACCCATTTGCTTATTTTGCAGCAGCTTACGGTACGCACATATTTACTTACTGTCTTGAGCCCCAGGGGACTGCCGTCTTTTGCAACAGGTCACAGTACACGTATTATTTACTGTATTGAGCCAATCTCCGTATGTATTTGTATTTGCAACTCCTTCTCCTCCTCGTCACCACCGCTGCTAACGGTAGGGTTGAGACAGGAGGGAGGGTTTAGTGGGCCAGGGTTACTTAGAGAGAGGGGGGAGGGGCCAAGGCGGGCTCAGAGGGCGATGATGGTGATGCATACGACGCGATGGGATATCGCGAGAGCAGATGCATACGGCGCGATGGGATATCACCGAGAGCATGTGTAAGTTGGTAACATAGCAGAAAGTGGCAAGCAAGGAAGGAAGACGGGTGGGTGGGTGAGTGGGTTGGGTTGGGTTGGGGCATGCGGGACCATGAGATTATAATGCGGAGAGGAGAGGGAAGGTCCCCAGGGACCATGATGAGCATGGGCAGCCGCCTTATACCATCCATCATGGCTGCTGGTGCTGGTGCTGGTAACAACAACAACAACAGCAATGCCCCTGGCAATACTTCCTCCTCAACCCCTGGTACAACTACTCTTGTGCCTGGAATCTCAGGTGCATCCATTCCTCCTAATCCTCCTCTTGCTGCTGCTGCTGCTGCTGCTGTCATAACCAGCAATGCCGGCGACCGTCATGGACATCATCATCATCATCATGCATTGACGACGGTGAACAACCTGCCTGTGGTGGTGACGGGTTTGCCTTTGCACGGAATCAATGGTGGTGGTGGTGGTGGTGGTAGTAATGTGGGAGGTGGTGTGGAGGGTGTGGCGGTCGGTTTGGCGCGGATTAAGCTGTGGGAGATCGCGCTTGAGGATGGGGTAGCTTCTGGAGTGTACACTCGAGCCGTTGAAAGCTTGTCGGCTTCATTGGCTAGGAATAACGCGGCTGTGATCGAGTTGAGCGCCGAGGATGCGGCGCTGGTACGATGCGCTTTGGAGTCCGCCAAGCTCTACTTCCGGAGCCGGGCGCAGGCTGCCCGCGGATGGAGTTCCTCGGACTGGATCAAACGTTCAGGCTACCTGTCAGCGCCGTCACGGGATATGTACCTCTATCGAGCCGGAAGGTAATCATCGATGGAGGCTTTTTTTTTTCTGTGTGTACAATAATGTCCACGGCTTCTCTAACTCGTGTTTGTGAGATCTCCTGTTTCTGTCTGTCTATTTGGCCAGTAAATGCTTGAGGATCTCTACATATTCAAAGCTTTGGTTGCCTGAAATGTGAGGGAGTTGTGATGTGCGATTGGAAATGCCAAGACTGTGGGCACATTTTAGGTTTGAATGGAAAACCTAAATGCCAATGTTTAGATGCTCTGGCATAGCTTTTCTCATTTCATTTCTGTAGAGGAGGAGCTCATGCTGCTGTTGGACACTTAGCATCACTGAACATCAGCTGAAGTTTGGAGGATTTAGGTTTTGCACAGATTATGTGGGTTGGGGGATGTGCAGTGGGTACTTGTGTAAGTCAAGCTTTTACCAAGGAAGCCTAATTTTACACCAAAAAAGGGATAAGTTAGTCTTTGTGCCTGAGTTCCTTCACTGTTGACATTAAGACTGTACTGGCTGGAGGAAGGAATTCATTTGTGAGGCAGGAACAGAGAAAAAAATTTGCTTGGAGCCTCTGTCTGTTGTTGTTGACCTTGAGCATACCAAAGGCCAATAGGTTAGGTGGTATCTTCTGTATCTCCTGGTCCAACTTTGTTGCCATGTGAGAAGAACCCTTTATGCAAAGTATGAGTTCCTCTCTGATTCTGGAAGATGATGGGGTTCTCCAACTTTGGGTTGCCTTTTGTTCTGAATCCCAGCGTCATCAGTTGGGAGATCATGTCATTATAGGGAGCTTCTGAGGGATTATCTTTTTGCAAGGAAACATATGCCCCATGTATACAACATCAAATGATTGGCAAAAGACCCTTTGTGCTACTAATTTCTCTCAGCACTAAGTTAATTCAGAACCCAGCAAGAATGGGATGTTCTATTTGCTCTGAGGCTTCATGTAGTAGTGTACTTGGACCTATAGATTCATTGTTAGGTTGTTGGCTTGATGATGTTTTTCTTCTGTGAGCCTAAGAGAAAATTGTATTGTTAGTCTTCATGCTACGCTGCAACTTTGCAGATGCTGAGTGATTAACAGCGAGGAATTCTTGATTTGTGTGTAGAATACTTCAACCTGGAGATACAGACCCTCCACCTCCGTGCATGCCAGAGGTTTTCCGGTGCCTGGGTAAGGCATCACGGGCTTCTTTGAGTGCCATTGCACGACATTTACGACTCCGCAGTGAGTAAGTGTTACCTTGGTTTCATGCAATTTATATTCTGACTGTTAGCTGTGCCCTGTAGCTTTGCTGGTCTTTGAGGAGGTTATGCATATTTTACTGTTGAGCTGGTTCAGTGGGTGACTGGGAAAGCAATCATTGGCGCACTGTGGCAGTGTGTTTGGCTTTCTTCTAGACGATTCACCTTTGCCTCCAGGGGAATCTTCATCGTCTGCGTTGACAGCAATGGCCTTCCATGCTGCTGGACCTGGTGGCAAAGATTCTGGAGGGGACTCCAGCAGTCTGCAGGAGGTTGAAAAAGGACTGCTGATGTTGATTGCATCTGATACACCTGGTTTGCAGGTGGGGTCTTGGCAGATTACTTTGCTTCTAGTCCAGTTTGGGATGGGTTGTTGGACACATAATTTATACATTCTTAAAGCTACTGTGCTCCAGCAGAATAATTCTTGTCATCCTCATTTTTTCTTCACCAACTTCAGGTATTTCAAAGTCTCAAGTACCAGAATAGAAGAGCCTCAGTTTGCACAGAGTTTCATAGAGGTGAAATTGATGACAGGGCTAAGATACATGAGGACCGGACAATCTTCACATTTTCTGCAATTCATACATGTATGGATGGTTATTATCTGGTTTCTTGGCATCGCACATGTCATGGAGACAGGATGTCTAGCCTGTTTGTTGTGTAAGTTAGACTGAAGTCTGCAAAAATGTATATGGGGCAGGTCTGTGATCCAAATGGACGCTGGTATCTGGCTGACAACAATTTGGATCCAGGAGATTTGTTATTGCTCACTGGGAAGGCACTTCAGCAAGCTACTGCAGGCCTTCGGAGAGCATGTGTGTACCGTGTAGTGCCAGTAGCTCCAACAGCTATGCCTTCATATTTGGGCAGGTATGTTCTTCTGTTACTTCACCTGTATCAGGGGTCTGTCTGTGAAATTGATTGTGGGTCTCAACACTATCACATGGTGGTGTTGGATTCATGTTCATTTGTTGAATCGTTATCTAGAGAGATCCTTGGACATCAACTCATTGCTTTGATATTCAGAATGTGCTCATCATGTATGGATAATGTGATGTGTGATTATCAGAACATCGCTGGCATTCCGGTTGATGCCCCGACTTGGTGTGAATATTGACTGCTCTGCAATATCGGAAGCTGGCCATGTTATTCCTGAGGGATATGGACCCATTTCTGTGCAAGCGTTCTTGGATAATGTTATGGCATCAGACAATTCCCTGCTCAATGGCTTAGATTCCCATCATGTAAGACCATTTTCTGTTGGCAAAGCTGTTAAATACAAATGTGCGAAAGAACTTGCATATTCTTCAGAGCAGACATTATTTGTTCTTGCAGATGAAATTGTGTTCTCATGATTTAGTTTTTCCATTTTTGTTGAGTCAGGATTGAAGGCTGGAGTATCTCTGCTGAATTCTGGTCTGAGTTTTTCACATCTCTGACACACCTGTTGTATGACAATTACTTTGTACCTATTGATGCCATGGTAGAGTGAGCCTCTCAAGGGACTGTAATACCCCTGTGATTGTCCTTTTTCTTGCATCTCACCTGCTGGGCCCCTTCACTTGGCACAAATCAGGCAAACTGCCTAGAGCTTTGAGCCTTTGGCTGTGTCCATGTACTGTGGATAATGTTTTTTTTGGACTCTCCATGCCTTCTATGTGCCACTTGGATGTGAACAAGCCTATTGCTTCATTGATCTGTTATATGTTGTATTGCTTATGGACAGGAACCGGCAGTTCCAAGTTCAGAACCCTTGCTACGGAGTGCCCTATCTGATCCTCTTACGTAAGGCCATCACATCATTGTATTCGGTGTTTAGCTAGCTATGTATATGTTGATAGTCTGGTATCTTGTGAGCATTACAGGTGTATGGCTGGACCCATTCTTATCATGTTTGTTTGGTTTGGCTGAAACCATAACAGTGGTTATCTGCACAGTGTTATTGTGGAGTTTTCTCTGCCATCTCATAGATATGTGTAAAGGTAGCTATCCTGTGTATTTCTAAGGTGCTTTCACAGTCTTTGACATTCCACTTGCTTAGGCTTGGCTACTAGATCTTTGGCCTTGATTGAGGTCTCAATTTAAGTCAGTGTTTGGAGGATTGTGCTGCTCTGTGACAGATCTCTTGGGTTGCAATTCGTGATTTGATCTGAACTGATGTCTGCAACTATAAGTTAGTGACTATTTTAGGATGCTCTTGGGCAGTAAAGCATCGAGCTCAAACATTGTGATGCAGATTTGAGGTCAATGGACAGAGCCAAGTTTAGTCTTCTGCTTGTTCTCACAATTGAAGGCAATCAGACAGCTGGTTTTTTCATTGCAAGGATGGTTCTTTTGGTTGTAGGGGTGCTCTATTGGAGGATGCAATGGCTGCTTCATGTGGACATAGTTATGGTGGTGGGACACTCCAGCGTGTCTATGAAACAGTAGGTGTTTCCACAACAAAAATTTATGTTGGGAGGAAGGGTCAATGGGGTGTATGTTTCTTGAGTTGATGTCTATCTCTTCACATATGACAAATTCTGCTTGTATATGTCCTGTTCTTGGCAATCTTGTCCCTTGCTTACTGTGGTACTTGAACTTCACACAAGTCCAGGAATCATCATAGATTGATTGCTTTGCTTCTCAACATATGACAATGATGGCTTCACTGAACTTCATACTTGATGGGGGCTGGAGTCTTGTTTGGTCTTTCCTTTGCAAAGCTCTTGATGTTGCATATTGATGTCAAAAGTTCGTCAATGCAAGTATGACCATTGCTGTTCAAATTTAGGGCTGGGTTCCTTTTTTCATGCTTGCTAATTGGTTTCTCTTACATGATTGACTTTACTATATCAGGTCATCTTGCAGTATTTTCTACCTTGACTTAAAACTTTTCAAGATATTTTCTTTGCAAGTTCAGGAAGCATGGAATTCTAAAACTGCCAAGATGATACTTTGATTTTGCAGATGGTGTGTACTTCCTGTGGGGCACCTGTTGATACTGGCTCTATGATCCAGAACCTTGGTGAGCTGCTGCCAGTTGAACCTCCTTGAGAAGTTCAATTACTGTCCCTCAACTCAGCTAACTCTGGGATCCATTCATGGTGACAGTCAGTTTTATGGAATGCCATATTCACTCATTTGCAGTGCAATTGTACTCACTACTCACAATGTGTGAAAGTGAAAGGACTTTCTAGTCACAGCAGGTGGCTGAAAATCTTGCGCTCATCTATTTAGATTTTGTTGTCATATGGAGTTTATTGCCAGTGGTTGTGAGACTTGGTTTATTGTTTATTCCCAGCAATAAGGGCAGCAGCTACAGCTTTTAAGCGTGAGGAGCGGAGTAGACTTTTGCTCTATCAGGGGGTCAAGCGTAGGAAGGACACAGGGGAGCAAGCTGACCAAATTAGACTAAAGCGTACTAACAAGGTTGTCATTATTGTCCATTTTTCCCACCTTGTGTTTGGTTCAAGTCTTGCATGCAAAAAATGTTTCCATATTGCACAATGAAACCAGGCGCTGTTATTCTTGGTTAATCTGAGTCCTGTTGTGATCAAGGTCAAGTGGAGAAAATTGGATATGCTTGCTTTGTAACTGGTATGAATGTTGGGTTTCTTGGTACAGGAACAACCGATGTCACCAATGGACAAAGATGCCCTTCCTCGAACAGGAGCCAAGGGTGTCCAGTACCCATTTTCAGTGAATGAGCGGGTTATGATCAAGGTTTGGGATATATGAAACTTAGTACTTCCCAACAAAGGCTTTCAGCAGGTCAAAGATCCAGCAATGAGAGGACCATTATTAAGTCCATAGAGTCACCTGAGCCATAGTTTGATGTTTTGACCAACTGGGTTTTGCTATTTTTGTCAGGGGAACAAACGCACACCAGAAAAGTTTGTTGGAAGGGAGGCTACCATCACATCTCAGTGTCTAAATGGCTGGTATGCTTCCCCACAAAGCTCTCATAGTGAGTTTATGTGACATGAGTTTTTCTTTGGGAGATATATTGATGAGATACCTCTAGAGGTGGAAGTGCTCCTCTAGAATGTTCTGTCCTATTTTATAATGCCAGCATCACAAGTAGGTTAAATTGATCCTTGATAGTTACTACCCGTCCTGTGAGAGGTTTCCAGTCACCAGATCTTCTGAGGACTCCTTTCTTCAGATAGTTATGATATTGGAATATTCATAACTCAATGGACACTTAGGGTTGTAGCCAGCCTGTGTCAGTTTGTATACTTTTACAGTTCCTGGGGTCATTTACCTTGTAGGACTGGTATTTATATCCTGCTGCAATGTTTCTGTCACATTAAACAAACTGAGTTATATGCTGAGGTATGCATTTTGTCTGTGTTGGGAAGGTACTTGGTGCGAACATTAGACAATGGTGAGAGTGTGCGTCTTCAATATCGCTCTCTCTCGAAATTGGCCGGAGACCACAATGCAGTGAACAATGATGTGCAGATTCCAGGAAGTGGTCAATCATGATAAAGCATCCTGTCCTTGACAATGGACTTTTCTACAACAGGACAACTTTCTGAGGGGCCAGGTAAACTAGACGATTTGTTGCTGGTCAGAGAGCTGGCTTGCCCCATTTCTGTGCAATGGTAGACCACTCCTCACCTGTACATATTCGGTACCTTTCTGCAGCAGGTTGCTTTTTCCAATACTCTTTTGTCGACTGGGGAACCCCTTTGATGGTGTCCCTTTTTGGTGCATTTGTAGAATTATGCCTACCAAATCAATGCCATTTGAGAGTGCTCCTGCCCAAAGTTCCATATGCTTCTCCAACAGTGGAGTTGACTAAAATTGATGCCAATTGCTAATGGAACTATTTCATCTATTCTCTA
>Ga0116226_10005850_pt1 | contig 11013 bp, 7 predicted proteins | sample S1TSphfallax_FD_89692 | JGI IMG/M metagenome (GOLD analysis project Ga0116226, IMG submission 89692) | Host-associated microbial communities from peat moss isolated from Minnesota, USA - S1T2_Fa - Sphagnum fallax MG | ecosystem: Host-associated > Plants > Peat moss > Unclassified | place: USA...
CCCCAATCGATTCCTAAAAGCCAAGGCCCCCTTGTCATATTTATCGAAGCTCTTCTGGGGCCACCAGCAAAAGGCGAAACTTGAACAAAAACAGGTGCTCCACTAAAACCACCAATAGATTTCGCTTCAACAAGAAAGCTCTCTTGCGGAAAACCGTCATCCTGAATAACCGGCTCCAACGGCATTTGGGCAATATTTCCAAACCTCGCCGTTGGAAGATTTTGCTGTTTTCCCTCATGGTTTATGAACCTACCGACAAAAAACGTATCATCACCTATTCCGATATTCATAGATTCCACTAATTCTTTTGTTACAAACATAGTGGATGGGACATAATTCCATTTATATTCTTCGTATCTTAGATCGAGGTCTATTATTGCGACATCATCGCCGTCAGGATGAAATATCCAAGCTCTTTCATCAGTCTCAAGTATATCTAACTTTTTTTGCTTCGTGTTGAGCCTGAGAACTGTATTGCCGTCCTTGATTACATGCTTGTTAGTTATGAGGTAAAGCCATTGCTGCGTTTCAGTTATTGGAACGCCTATAATAAATCCGCTGCCTCCCGTTTTTTTACCTTCCTCGGCGTCAACACGAGAAGCATAAAGATAAAAGACGCTATCCAAAAAGGCGTCATGAATGCGCGGCAAACGATCCTCCCAAAGCCAAACCCGGTACGGAATACCTAGATTTGAAACACGCGATTCCCAACGCCCCAAATCCTTTGCGGAATCAAAGCCGTTGAAATTACTAGCTTTGGTGTTATACTGAGTCAAGTATGTTGTTACCAAAACTTTTGACCCGCTTCGCGCCGTATGGGACCGCCTCAGGCCAATTTACAAACCCCCGTAAAATACTTAACAAACCGTCAATAATTAACTGACCGGTCAATCAACGGTTCAAAACTTTATTGGATAACTTGGGGGGTAAAATCATTCATTGTTCGACCGGTCAATCAACAAATGGCCGTTTTTTACAAGTTTCACACCCATCATACCCGGTCCCCGCCGCAACGCAAGCCAAAACTCGCCCTAGAAAATATTCAATGGCAGCTTCAAATACCGCGTCCCATTCTCCTCCGCCGCCGGCAAATGCCCGGCGCGCATATTCACCTGCACCGCCGGCAATATCAGCTTGGGCACCGCCAGAGTCGCATCCCGCGCCGTCCGCATCGCATAAAAATCCTCCTCGCTAACCCCCTCATGCGCATGAACATTTTCGCGCCTTTGCGCCCCAACGGTGGTCTCCCACGCATAGTCCCCACGCCCCGGCGCCTTGTAATCATGGCACAAAAACAACCGCGCCTCCTCCGGCAAACTCAGCAGCCGCCGTATGGATCGATACAACTGCCGCGCGCAGCCCCCCGGAAAATCCGCCCGAGCCGTGCCATAATCCGGCATAAACAGCGTATCCCCCGTAAACACCGCGTCCCCAATGACATAAGCCATATCCGCCGGCGTATGCCCCGGCACATGCAGCGCAATCGCCGGCACCCCACCCACCGCAAACGCATCGCCATCCACAAACAGCGCATCAAAATCCGAGCCATCCCGCACGAATTCGGTCCCAAAATTAAAAATTTTCCCAAAAACGTCCTGCACGAGTATAATATCGCGCCCAATCGCCAGCTTCCCCCCAAGCAGTTTCTGCAAATACGGCGCCGCCGAGAGATGGTCGGCATGCGCATGCGTCTCCAGCAGCCACGCCACCTCCAGCCCCGTATCCTTCACATAAGCCACCACCTCATCCGCCGCCCGCGTAAAAACCCGGCTCGCCGCCGCATCAAAATCCAGCACACTATCCACAATCGCCGCCTTCAGGGTGCCAGGATCATGCACCACATGCGTCGCCGTATTCGTCGCCTCATCAAAAAAACTCCGCACGCAAGGCCGCTTTCCCTCACGCACCAACTGGCTCGCAGCCTCCAAAGCGGGGTCGGTCATCGAATCACCTCATCGCTACGAAAGAAAGAAAGCACTTCTTTTTTGAAAAAAAGAAGCAAAAAACTTTTAATCCCCCTAACCTTTGAGCGGCCATACTGCTTCCTCTAAAAAGCCGGAGCTAGTAAAAGTTTTTTGGTTACTTTTTTCAAAAAAGTAACCCCTTCCTTACTTTCTAACTGTAGACCCCCGCACCACGCACCTCCCGCTCAGCACCACCTTCCGCGTCGCCGCCTCCGGCGCATCCAGCCTATCCAGCAGCAGCCGCATCGCGCTGGCACCGATCTCCGACACAGGCTGCTCGATAACCGTCAGCCCCGGCCCCACCAGCTCCGTCCAGGTTTCATTATCAAACCCAGCCACCGCCAGATCTTCCGGCATCCTTCGCCCCGCCGCCCGCATCGCGCGCACAATCCCCAACAATAACAACCCATTACTGGCAATCACCGCCTCCGGCATCTCACCCCGCGCAAACCAGCCCCCAATTTCCGCCTCCGCCGCGGCAATGCTGGGCGGAATAAATGTCTCCGCCGGCTGCAACCCCAGCTGCCGCATCGCGGCCTCGTAGCCGGCATGCCGCTCGATGCCGGTGGTGCTGGCATTGCCAAACAGCCCCGCAATCTTCGTAAAACCCTGCGCCGCCAGATGCTCCACCAGCAGCCCGGCGGCCGCCGCATTATCCAGCACCACCGCATCCCGCCCCCCGCCAAGCGCCGCGCGGTCTATCAGCACCATCGGGTAGGGCGCCGGCTGCCGGCTCATCCGCTCCGCCGTCATCCGCGTCGGCGCAAAAATCACCCCAGTGACGCGCTCCTCCTCCATCAGTTTCAAATACAGCGCTTCGCGCTCCGGGTTTTCATCCGTATTGCACAGAATCACCCGCAACCCCGCCTGATACGCCGCATCCTCCACCGCCCGCGCCACCGCGGTGAAAAACGGGTTGGAAATATCCGCCACAATCAGCCCAATCGTCTGCGAATGCTGCGACCTTAACCGCCGCGCCGAGAGGTTGGGCCGATACCCCGTCTCCCGCACCGCCGCCTCCACCTGGTCCCGCAGCTGCTGGCTCACCGGCCCCGCCCCCAGAGCGCGGCTGACAGTGGCGGGTGAAACGCCGGCGGCGCGCGCTACATCTTTAATACTGACCGTCATCACTTTGGCCGTTTCAGAAATCGTTCTCAACAAAACCTGCACCAAAAAGCAGAAAAATACAATAAAATCCATCGCCCACATCGGCCGCGTCGCCATAGTGAAACATAATGCTTGACATAATGTATGAAATCGTTTTCATACCCAAAACGGAGGAAAACCCAAATGTCGTCCATCCCGCAAGACGCGCTGCTCACCCGCGAGCTGGTCCGCCTCAACGCCGCCCCGGCCTCCAAACAGGACGCCATCGCCCAAGCGGCCCAACTCCTCATCGCCGCCGGCTGCGTCGACGAAAATTTCGCCGCCAGCATGGAACGCCGCGAAGCCGCCGCGAACACCTTCCTCGGCCACGGCGTCGCCATCCCCCACGGCATGGTTGAAGACAAATCCATGGTCCGCCGCGACGGCATCGCCGTCCTGCAGATCCCCGCCGGCATCGAATGGAACGCGGGCCAGACCGCCAACCTCGTCGTCGCCATCGCCGCCAAATCCGACAACCACATCACCATCCTGCGCCGCCTAACCCGCCTCATCCAGGATTCCCCCCGCCTAGACACCCTCTTCATCACCAAGAACCAGGCCGACATCGTCGCCGCCCTCACCCAGGACGCCGCCCTCAGCACCGCCGCCCCCGCCGCCGATTTCGCGGAAAAATTCGTGTGGACCGTGGACTACCCCGCCGGCCTCCACGCCCGCCCCGCCAGCCTGTGGGTGGAAGCCGCCCGCGCCACCGGCCTCAGCCTCAAAGTACGCCACGGCGCCGAAGCCGCCGACCCCCGCAACCTCGTCGCCTTGTTGCAGCTCGGCCTCCGCGCCGGCGACACCATCACCATCTCCGCCGAAGGCGAAGACGCCGCCGCCGCCCTCACCCGCTTCAAATCCCGCATCACGGCCCTCACCGCCCAGGAAAAAGCCGATTCCGAAAAAGCCGCCGCCCGCGCCGCGGCGCCCGTAAAGGGTTGGAACCCGACCGGAGCGCTGGAAACCATCACCGCCATCCCCGCCAGCCCCGGCATCGCCATCGGCCCCCTCCACATCCTCGCCCCGCACGAATTCATCGTCCCCGACGAGCCCGACTCCCTCACAGCTGGTGGCGCCCGCCTGGAAGACGCCATCTCCACCACCAAACTCCAGATGAAAGCGCTGGTGGACGACACCACTCGCCGCCTCGGCCCCGCCGACGCCGCCATCTTCAAAGCCCAATCCGAACTCCTCAACGACTCCGACCTCATCACCCTCACCTGCCAACTCATGGTCGAAGGCCACGGCCCCGCCTGGTCCTGGCACGAGGCCGTGGAGCGCATGGCCCAAAAACTCACCGCCCTCGGCAACCCCGTCCTCGCCGGCCGCGCCGCCGACCTGCGCGACATCGGCCGCCGCGTCCTCGCCAAACTCGCCCCCACCCTCACCACCGGCTCGATGGCCAATCTCCCCACCGAACCCTGCATCCTCGTCGCCGCCGACCTCTCCCCCAGCGACACCGCTGCCCTCGACATGACCCGCATCATCGGCCTCGCCATGGCCCAAGGCGGCCCCACCTCCCACACGGCCATCCTGGCCCGCACCCTGGGCCTGCCCGCGGTGGTCGCCGCCGGCCCCGCCATCCTCGCCCTCGCCCCCGGCACCAACGCCATCATCGACGGCCAAACCGGCCGCCTCTACCTGAATCCCTTACCCGAAGACACCGCCTCAGCCACCGCCTACGCCGCCGACCTCGCCGACAAACGCGCCGCCGCCGCCGCCCAAAAAGCCGAGCCCGCCACCACCACCGACGGCCACCGCCTCGAAATCGCCGCCAACGTCAATCGCCCCGACCAGGTCCCCCTGGCCCTGACCGAAGGCGCCGAAGCCGTCGGCCTCATGCGCACCGAGTTCCTCTTCCTCGAAGCCGGCGAGACCCCCACCGAGGACGACCAATACGCCACCTACCGCGGCATGATCGAAGCCCTCGCCGGCCGCCCCCTCATCATCCGCGCCCTGGACATCGGCGGCGACAAACAAGTCGCCCACCTCAACCTCCCAGCCGAGGAAAACCCCTTCCTAGGCGTCCGCGGCGCCCGCCTCCTGCTCCGCCGCCCAGACCTCCTCGACCCCCAGCTCCGCGCGATCTACCGCGCCGCCGCAAAGGGAGGCGACGTCAAAATTATGTTCCCCATGGTCACCTCCGTCTCCGAAATCCTCGCCCTCCGCGAAACCTGCGACCGCATCCGCGCCGACGTGAACGGCCCAAAACTCCCCATCGGAATCATGATAGAAGTCCCCGCCGCCGCCATCCAGGCCGACGCCTTGGCCGCCCACTGCGACTTCTTCTCCATCGGCACCAACGACCTCACCCAGTACACCCTCGCCATCGACCGCCAAAACCCCGACCTCGCCGCCGAAGCCGACTCTCTCCACCCCGCAATCCTGCGCCTCATCGCCCAAACCATCGCCGGCGCCCAAAAACACCGCCGCTGGGTCGGCGTGTGCGGCGGCCTAGCCGGCGACCACTTCGGCGCCGCCCTCCTAACCGGCCTCGGCGTCGACGAACTCTCCATGACCCCCCGCGACATCCCCGCCGTCAAAGCGAAACTCCGCGCCAGCAGTTTTGCCACCCTCAAAACCCTCGCCACCAAAGCCCTCGCCGCCGCCACCGCCGCCGACGTGCGCGCCCTAGACACGGAGACCGCGTGATGTTGGGCAAAATCGTCACCGTCACCCTCAACCCCGCCATCGACGAGACCATCACCCTCGACGCGCTCACCCTCGGCCAGGTGAACCGCGCCAAACACGTCACCCACCACGCCGGCGGCAAAGGCATCAACGTCGCCAGCTGCCTGGCCGACTGGGGCAACCCCAACCTCGCCATCACCGGCCTGCTCGGCGCCGACAACCCCGTCATCTTCGACTCCCTCTGCCTCGCCAAAACCATCACGGACGCAATGGTCCGCATCCCCGGCGCCACCCGCACCAACATCAAACTCGCCCATAACGGCGACACCACCGACATCAACACCCCCGGCCTGGCGCCCGAACCAGAAGACCTCGAAACCCTAGCCGCCACCCTGCAAGACCTCGCCCGCGAAGCCGCCATCCTCCTCCTCGCTGGCAGCCTGCCCCCCGGCGTCCCGGAAGATTTCTACGCCACCACCATCGCCGCCCTAAAACCCTCGGGCGCCCGCATCATTCTGGACACCAGCGGCGCACCCCTCGCCGCCGCCCTGCGCGGCGACGTCATGCCCTACGCCATCAAGCCCAATCGCGCCGAACTCGAAGAGTTTTTCGGCGCAACGCTGGCAACCCAAACTGACCTGATCGCCGCTGGCGCAAAATTACGCGCCCAAAACATCGGTCTGGTCGTCATCTCGCTGGGCGCCGAAGGCGCGCTCTTCATCGGCGACCAAACCCTGCACGCCAGCCTGCCCGCCATCCACGCCACCAGCACCGTCGGTGCCGGAGACGCCATGGTCGCCGGCCTCATCGCCGCCCTGGCCGCCAACGCGGACCTCGAAGCCACCGCCCGCCTCGCCACGGCCTTCGCCGCCGGCAAACTCTCCCGCCCAGGCCCCAACCTGCCGCCCCAAGAAACCATCAACGAACTCGCCGCCAACGTTCAAATCACCATCCTGGAGGAACCAAAACAATGAGCGACATCATCGCCTCGGTCATGGCCGGCCCCACCACCGTCCCCGCCATGCTCGCCGCCGAGGCCCTGCGCAAAGCCGCCAAAAACAGCGGCAAATCCATCGAGGTCGAAGTGCATGCCGGTGGTGGCGTCGTCAACAAGCTGGCCGCCAGCCACATTTCCGGCGCCAGCCTCGTCCTCCTCGTCGGCCAGCCCAAACCCGACGAAAAACGTTTCGCCGGCATGAAAACCATTGCAGCGAGCGTCGAAGACATTCTCACGGACGCCACCGAAGTCCTCGCCCGCGCCACCATCGGCGAGACATCCGGGCCCGACGTCACCGCCAAAAAAATCGTCGCCATCACCAGCTGCCCCACCGGCATCGCCCACACCTTCATGGCCGCCGAAGGCCTCCAGCAGGCCGCCCCCGCCCTCGGCCACACCATCCGCGTCGAAACCCAGGGCTCGGTGGGCGCGCAAACCCCGCTCACCCCCACCGAAATCGCCGAAGCCGACCTCGTCCTCATCGCCGCCGACAAGCAGGTCGAACTCTCCCGCTTCGCCGGCAAGCGCGTCTTCCAATCCGGCACCAAGCCCGCCATCAACGACGCCAAAAACCTCATCACCAAAGCCTTCGCCGAGGCCAAAACCCAAGGCGGCGCCGCCACCAAAGCCGCCGAACCCACCCAAAAAACCGGCCCCTACAAACACCTGATGTCCGGCGTCTCCTTCATGATCCCCTTCGTCACCGCCGGCGGCCTGCTCATCGCCCTTGCCTTCGCCTTCGGAGGCATCTACGCCACGGACCCCTCCCACGCCCACACCTTCGCCGGCGCGCTGTTCGAAATCGGCGCCAAAGGCGCCTTCACCCTCTTCGTGCCAGTCCTCGGTGGCTACATCGCCTATTCCATCGCGGACCGCCCCGGCCTAGCACCCGGCATGGTTGGTGGCCTGCTGGCCAGCCTCCTTGGTGCCGGCTTCCTGGGCGCCATCGCCGCCGGCTTCATCGCCGGCTACGGCACCTCCTTCCTCAACAAAACCATCAAACTCCCCCGCGCGCTGGAGGGCCTCAAACCCGTCCTGATCCTGCCCCTCCTCGGCACCCTCCTCACCGGCCTGCTCATGGTCTACGTCGTCGGCACCCCAGTCGCCGAAATCCTCGCCTACCTCACCAACTTCCTCAAATCCATGCAGGGCTCCTCCGCCATCCTGCTCGGCCTCCTCCTCGGCGCCATGATGGCCTTCGACATGGGCGGCCCCGTCAACAAGGCCGCCTACGCCTTCTCCGTCGGCCTGCTCTCCGCCTCCGTCTACACCCCCATGGCCGCCGTCATGGCCGCCGGCATGACGCCCCCCCTTGGGTTAGCCCTCGCCACCAAACTCTTCCCGCGCCGCTTCTCGGAAGCGGAACGCGAATCCGGCACCGCCACCGGCGCGCTCGGTCTGTCCTTCATCACCGAAGGCGCCATCCCCTTCGCCGCGCGGGACCCGTTCCGCGTCATCCCCTGCACGGTGGCGGGCTCAGCCGTCGCCGGCGCCATCTCCATGGCCGCCGGCGTCCAACTCAAAGTGCCCCACGGCGGAATCTTCGTCCTCCCCATCCCCAACGCCGTCACGCACCTAGGCTTCTACGTCATCGCCCTCCTAGCCGGCACCGCCATCACCACCGCCATGCTCGGCATCCTCAAGAAAAATTTTGTCCCCGAACAAACCGCGTAACCCCACCCAAAAAGGTCAAGAAAATGCTTAAAAAACTGCTGTGCTCCAGCGTGGCTCTCGCCGCGCTGGCCCTCCCGGCCCACGCCCAATCCGCCTACCAAACTTCCGCCACGCCGCTCCAAACCATCGGCCAAACCCTCTACAACCACGGCATCACCATCACCCTCAACTACACCGGCGAAGCCGCCGCCAACCCCTCCGGCGGCATCCGCCAGGGCGCCGACTACGCCGGCCAGGTCTACCTCGGCGCCGACTTCGACATGGCCAAAATCGCCGGCCTCACCGGCACCACCATCCACTTCGCCATGACCCAGCGCCACGGCAGCAACCTCGCCGCCGACGACATCGGCAACAACACCTCCGTCCAGGAAGTGTACGGCACCCAAAACACCCACCTGGCGGTGCTCACCGTCGAACAACTCCTCCTGGGCGGCCGCCTCGACATCACCGCCGGCCGCACCGTCGCCAACATCGCCTTCCTCAACTCCCCGCTATATTGCGACTTCCAATCCAACTCCGCCTGCGGCAACCCCACCTTCATCTTCAAGGACAGCAATTTCACCTACTTCCCCGCCTCCTCCTGGGGCGGCGACGCCCGCTTCCTCTTCACCCCCACCACCTACATCCATTCCGGCATCTACGAAGTCAGCCCGGTCGACAAAACCTCGACCGCCCTGGGCTACAACTTCAGTGGCGAAGGCGACACCGGCGTCGTGATCCCCACCGAACTTGGCTACACCACCGCCACCAACCTCTACGCCATCGGCGGCTGGTACGACGACAGCGCATATTCCGACCCCCTCAACGACATCCAGGGCCAAGACGCCGTCCTCGCCGGCCAACCCAACGCCCGCCGCCACGACCGCTCCGGCCTGTTCCTCCGCTTCACCCAGAACGTGAACACCACCGGCCTCGCCGTGTTCGGCGTCTTCATGACCAAACTCACCGGCAACGTGAACGAAAACCAGTTCTACGAACTCGGCGCCGTCCAAACCGGCACCTTCCCCGGCCGCCCCAACGACACCGCCGGTTTCATGGTCAACGACCAGGAATTCTCTAACCTCTTCATCGACAACATCGCCCTCGCCCGGCAATCCGAAGGCGCCTCCGGCCACATCCCCCACCATGAAATCATGATGGAACTCAACTACGACGCCGCCGTCACCCCGGCGGTCAAAATCATGCCCAACATCCAATACATCATCGACCCAGACCAATCCGCCGAACCCTTCCGCACCAAGTCCATCCCCAACGCCTTCGTCGTCGGCGTCAAATTCGTCATCGACCTTGGCAAAATTTTCGCCCTCTCCCCGCCCGGCGCCTCCTAGCAGGGGTGGGGGCATCGCCCCCCAAAAATCCTTGCTATAGCATCCCAAACCAAGGAGTTTGCATGACCAGCCGCGTCATCCCCGTCGCCCCTTTCGTCCTGGTCGTCTTCGGCGCGACCGGGGATCTGGCGCGCCGCAAGCTCCTGCCCGCCCTCTTCCAGCGTGACGTCGCCGGCCAACTCCCCCTTGAGGCCAACATCATCGGCGTCTCCCGCGGCCCGCTCACCGAGGACGCCTATATCGACCTCGCCCGCCACGCGATTCTGGAATACGTCCCCGCCAAAGAGCGCACCGAAGCCGACGTCGAACGCTTCCTCTCCCGGATCGGCTACATCTCCGCCGACGCCGATAGCGACGGCGGCTGGGAAGCCCTCACCACCAAACTCGCCCCGTTCGCGGACCGCATCAACGTCTTCTACCTCGCCACCGGCCCCGCTTTGTTCGGCCCCCTTTGCGAACGTCTTGGCCGCCACAACCTCGCCGGCGAAAACGCCCGTGTCGTCGTCGAAAAACCCATTGGCAAAAACCTCGCCTCCGCCCACGCCGTCAACGACGCCATTGGCGCCGTCTTCCCCGAAGACCGCGTCTACCGCATCGACCACTATCTCGGCAAAGAAGCCGTCCAAAACCTCATGGCCCTGCGCTTCGCCAACGGCCTGTTCGAACCCCTCTGGAACGCCGCCCATATCGACCACGTGCAGATCACGGTGGCGGAATCCCTGGGCGTCGAAGGCCGCGCTGGCTACTACGACACCGCCGGCGCCCTGCGTGACATGGTCCAGAACCACATCCTCCAGCTCCTCTGCCTCGTCGCCATGGAACCCCCCGCCCAGCTAGACGCCGACGCCGTCCGCGACGAAAAACTAAAAGTCCTGCGCGCCCTAAAACCCATCGCCGACGCCCTCTCCACCCACAGCGTCGTCCGCGGCCAATACCGCGCCGGCGCCTCCTCCGGCGGCGCCGTCCCCGGCTACCTGGAGGAACTCGGCGCCGACACCTCCATCACCGAAACCTTCGTCGCCATCAAAGCCGAAATCCTCAACTGGCGCTGGGCCGGCGTGCCCTTCTACCTGCGCACCGGCAAACGCCTAGCCGAGCGCGTCTCCGAAATCGTCATCGCCTTCCGCCCCGTCCCGCACTCCGTCTTCGACCCGGCTGCCGGCCCCATCGAAGCCAACCGCCTCGTCATCCGCCTGCAACCCCACGAAGGCGTCAAACTCTGGCTCATGACCAAAGACCCAGGGCCAGGTGGGATGCGCCTGCGCTCCGTCCC
>Ga0116226_10005852_pt1 | contig 11011 bp, 12 predicted proteins | sample S1TSphfallax_FD_89692 | JGI IMG/M metagenome (GOLD analysis project Ga0116226, IMG submission 89692) | Host-associated microbial communities from peat moss isolated from Minnesota, USA - S1T2_Fa - Sphagnum fallax MG | ecosystem: Host-associated > Plants > Peat moss > Unclassified | place: USA...
ATCACCAAGACAATCAACAATGGCAAATCAAAACTTCGCATGAACTTACTTTAACTTCAGACTAAAAGGTTAGGTTCTATTAAACATGCATGCGAAAATAAAAACTTACATCAACGATAAGACCATGAACATCATACATCCAAATTTTATTTCGCGCTTCTTCAACTGAAGCACCTTCACATACCATTGCATGTGTTATTAAATCCGCGATACCACATGCAGCCTAAATTGCATCGGATATTTGAAATAGAAAGAAAGGTTGTTTATGCATAAACATACTTGACCAGCGCCGACAAAAAGATATGTATTTTCACGTAATTTTTTACCGGTGATACGAAGTGCACCGAAAAGCCCAGCAAGAACAACAGCAGCTGTTCCTGAAATGAAAAGAATGTTTGAAATGATCTAAGAAATCTTTTAAATGAGAAAATCAAACCTTGAATATCATCGTTGAATGTACAATATCTTTTTTGATAACGTTCAAGTAATCGATATGCATTTTGACTGGCAAAATCTTCAAATTGAATCAAACAATTCCATCCAAAACTACAAAGATAGATGTTAATAATCGATTTTTATTATTATTATTATTTAATTTACCGTTGTACAACAGCATCCATAAATTCATCAAGAAATTCCTCATATTCTTTTCCAGTAACTCTCTTTTGTCTTAATCCAATATAAAGCGGATTGGATGAGATTTCCTTTAAAAAAAAATCAGATTTTATTAATAACACAAAAAAAAAACACGGAGATTTTCTATTTTTATTTACTTCATTATTTGTACCAACATCAAGCATAATCGGTAGAGTATGTTGGGGTGGAATACCAGCAATAGCTAAAAATAAATAATTAGATTATCATCACTAGATCAAGTCTATTTTTATACTAGAAAAATACTGAAAATTTTAATTATATTAGTCCAATAAATCTCAACTGTCGTTTGTATTTCTAAAAACGATAAATATGATATAGGGCAAGAAAAACATCGAAATAGAACTAACAGGAGACGATATTTAGAAGAATCTATCCTTGTAAAGTATTACATTATTTAGATTGATATGTAAGCTTATTAGTTTAATAACCAAATCGATGCGTGACTGTTTTCTTATTTCTAAATATGCTAATTAACTAAGAATGAGTGATAAAATAAATGATCTAATATTTTAACATTCATTATGTGCTAGAATTCATCAATGATGTGCAATAGAATTGTGAGTATTGATACTAAAAATCTCATTAAATAGTTTCTATGTATTACTTTGTTGAATATATATTTTTCTTTGATAAATACAAAAAAATTATTTTGTTTTTTATATAAAAATTTACAAATAAACAATTTTTTACCAGTATATAATTGTAATTTTCCAACTGGTATACCCATACCAAAAGCACCTAAATCACCTAAACCTAAAATACGTTCACCATCCGTAACTACAATTGCTTTAACATGTTGTTCTGTCCAATTGCATAAAATATCATAGATATGACCTTTATCATGTATTGTAATAAATAAACCTCGCGGTCGTTTAAATACTAAACCATATTTTTGACAAGCAAGACCAACTAGAAAAATAAATTGAACTTTAGTTTAAATTTATTTTTATATGATGTACCTGTTGGTGTATAAACAATTGGTATAAGTTCTTCGAGATTATCTTGTTGTTTTTTTTAAATAATAAATATTTTGATTAATAAATAAAAGATCTTTTTGTATTTACCTGCAATTACTCTATAAAATAATTTTTCATTTCGATCAGATAAATTCATTAATTCTGAATATCGATCTAGATCATCTAAAAAATAAAAATAAATCTAAAAAAAATTTTTATGAAAAGAAATTTACTATTCATTCGATGAAAATTAATCATAACACGAAGTGCTTGAATATCTTGTGATAGAATAGCGGGTGGTAAAAGACCATGGATACCCATATGTTGCCTTTCTTCAAGTGTAAATGCTGTACCCTAATTTTAGAAAATAGAATTTTTAGTTTTAGTTTTATTTGATTAACTTTATTCAGTGCAGGATTTCGAAGTAAATCAACACCTTTCAATGATGAACGTGATTTTGTTGATGGTCGATATTCATCTGTAACAGTAACTGCATATCGTTGTGATTGTTGAAAATAACGAATACGCTGATAATATGATAAAATCGAACGAAGATTTCGTAATGGAATAGATGACATTTTTATCTGAAAAATAAAAATTTATCTATGATTACATCCGATGAGATCTTGTCTTCGAAATTATTTATATTTCATGAGATAGAAATAAACTGATTGATTTACTAGATGTTCTTTTATTGAGTTTGAAGTTCAGTGACCGTATTATTCAGTTAGATTATAACAAACTTTTCTATTTATTTTATTTTTATACAATTATCAAGAGACATGTCATAAATTATATAATCATTCAAACGAAAGATTAGTTGTTTTGCCTCAGCCATGGTTGAAGACACATGAAAGATGCTAGATACTTCAATTGTCAAAATCAATTTTTGTTTAAGAATACAAAATATTAATCAACTTCTTTTAGCAGATCTTTAAACCAACCTAGTCGAGAGCTAAAATAATCTTGTTTTTTTAGAAATAATCCTCATTGTTTCCAAACAATAAGCCGGAACTATAATCTCCGGTAGTGATCCAAGCTTTCACTCATTTAACAAGAAAATTATAGCTTCTAAGAAAGGTACAATAGGTATCATGATTTTTACCTCGAAGTGAATATTCATCTGGTGACTATGATATAAACATAATTATCTGATAACTATAGATTAAACCACTTTGGAGGAGATGATAAAGATTATCCGATGGAAAAACGCGAAATCTCATTTGTTTTTTGGTTTTTTTCTAATTAAAAATCAATTGAAATAGCATTATTTTTATCTAATTTTTAATCGATTAATATCAAATAATCTGATTAAAATCAGATGTTTTAAACATTTTTTTGCATAGGATCGAGTCGCTGCGATTCAAATTAATCTACTAATATAGGTCAAAAATGACAAGCACTGTTGAATTATTCAGTACGCTTGGATTATTGTTCAATGCTGTATAAATAAGCAGATAATTTCTGAATAAATTAAAGTTTAATAAATGAGTCTGAAGGCCCATAATTATGATAAACAAAAATTATATTCTTTAAATAATGTGAAATGATTTTTTTTTGAGTAATAAACGCGCTAATATAAACTAATTAATTTAACAGTGTTTAACCCATACTGATAGCTTATCATAATGACTAGGTGATTTTTATAATCTTCTGTATAGTGGTTTGAACTATAGTCATCAGATAATCATTATAATGATGTTCTATTACAGACAAACAGACGCAGTTGAACTTCCGTTTGTACTTGCATCCAACTATATCCGTAGCGGTATTCCGTCAATCTAGGAGCAAATGAATCGACTATCGATGAACCTTACTTATAATTTATTTGAATTTACGCTATATACTAAGAAAAATACAGGAAGTAATCATATTGAAGCAAAATGTTTACTCTATAACATTATATTTTTAATGATTATAACAAAACGGAATGATGTATGTCATACTGAATTTAAGAATAAATTTGATATTCAATATACAGATGATTTTTATTTATTACTTATATAAATATCATGTCCTTGATTTAAATATTTAAATACATTTTTCAAAGATTTAGTAAAGTCGAGTGTAGCTTTTTTGAGCTAGATCAAGTTGTTCTATACATCACGCATAGTCATTAATTAAACGAAAGAAAATGAGAAGAAAAATAACCTGACATATGCTTAAGAAGAGGTAACTTAAGCATGCATGGAAAATTGTCATTTTCTTTTTTTTTTTTCTTACATAGATGACCAAAAATTAACTAGTTTTTTTTACTCTCTTATTTATAAAGAAAAATCTTATATTCTTATTCATTTTCTTTCGGTTTCTAACATCGACAGACAAGCATTATACTTCCTTATAATTAATACTATTAGTTAAACTCTATCTATTTTATTTGAAAAGTTCAAATTATATACATCATCATGCTGTTCAGCCAAAAAAAAATCACTAGTCGTATATCATGGATTATTTTTATTTTAATCGCTATTCAAATAGGTCAAACACTTTCAGCATTTACTGATGTACCTCGTAAGTTAAACAAAAACCTAAGAAAAGAGATAGGTTACTTTTTCGTTTCTTTCGTAGCTCCACCGACTCGACCGGAACATTTTCGTTCTCGTGAAGAACTCAAACGGTATTTACAACTTGTATGTTTAAATTTTAATATTTTTCTTATTTAATAAACTAAAAAATATCTTTTCAAGGTTCATGAATATTACGCTATCATTGGTCGACCGCGTTTTGGTCGTTCTCTATCGGAAAAACGCGTAGGTCCAAGTGATAGACATCTTTTTGATTTCTTCGATATAAACGGCGACAATTCAATAACATACGATGAATTTCACGATCGATTGGAGAATACTTAATTGTATAGGTGTGGGAGTATAGAATCTTTTTTTTTAGTTCATACGAGTATTTATTTATTTTTCTTATCTATAGGTGAACTGGTTCTAAGTTCGGTGATCATCGATATTATTCCAAAATGACGATTTTTTTCTGTAACCATCATATATTTGTTTCCTTATTTCTTCATTTCATTTTTCTCGTCATCATATTGTACACAAAAACAATAAAATTGGCAGTTTCATCTATACAAAAAACAATGATCAACATTCTGTGCATAAGTACATGTACTTGAAATGAAATGTCATTTTTTTAAAGTTCCATAATAGTTAACAGAAAAAAAAGAGGAAATGATCAGTAACTATCCCATTAGAACTCTCAGACACACACACAAAGTAATTATCTGAACAACATACGCTTTCCTGCAAACAATTTCCTTGTAATAAATATAAACATTAAATGACGTACATGCATATAATCATGCATTAAAAAATATCTAAAATATAATAGCTGTAAAAGTAATCGAAATACAAGAGACCAGAATGTCCTATGTTTTTCTTCCATCTTGAATATAAAAAAATACACACATAGACACGAGAAGAAAAAAGTTTTAGATTTTTAGAAAAAAAAAAGAAGGGGTCCAATAACAAAGAATCAATCACGAAACTTTGTATAGTTCTGTGTTAAATGACATCACTGGTTTATTTTCTTTTCTTTATTTAAAATAAAAAAAAAATTAAACATTGACAGAAGACGACTGAATTTGTGATGTTTTAACATATTCAACAAAATCATCAATTAATCTAAAAGAAATTCAAATAGAAAAAGAAAAAGAAAGAATTGTGTTTTAAATGTACATACGTTGGCCAAGCACCATCATGATCATAATTTGAAAAATCAGGTTTGATTGTTGTTGAAAAATCAAGCAATAAATCCCATGTATCTTTCGTAATAGATCGTTGATTTGCACGTTCGTCAAGAAATTTAAGCCATAAATCAAAAAATTTAAATTTTTGTGATTGTTTATTAGTTGGATTTCCACTGAATAACATTTTCCAATAGGCAATAGCTAAATTAAATCAATCTTTTTATTCTTATTATATCGTATAATCAATTAAAAGATGAGGTTTATATCTCTTAAGTCAAAAGCAGATTGGTTTTATTTTTGATTTTCTAAAATTTTGCTTGCGGGTTTAAAAATAATTAAGTCAATCCGTTATTCAAATTAATTGAATATCTATTTTCGTCTTCGTCAGAACTTGAGATTAGATAAAATATGCTCTTCATATAACAGTTCAATAAAACCTTTATCGCTACAGATTTAATTAGGATTTTATGTAAGGCATGTGAAGAACATGGAAATGCACCAGGAAATCAGATTTTTTTCACTTACAAACAGCAGAAAACATAATTTGCAATGTTCTTTTAACTTTAATAAAGGGCAATTATAATAGATCTAAAGAATATCAAGAACTCTGGATGTCGGTAGTTTAAGAAATTATCGAAAAATTACTCAATAAATATAAAGTACATTTTCTCAAAATTACACGTTCAAAAATGTTTGAACTTCCTGCTCATAATCGGTCAATAATTATAAACTAACATAATAAAAGTTCCGATATGCCGTACAAATGTCGAACAAAGTACGATCTATAATAAATGCTGGGTCATTCATAGAGTTTCTTCAAGAAGAAATATGAAGATTTCCAGTAGAGATTGTATATTGACTATTGCGTTATTTAAATACCTGATTGTACGTCAAGATTTTTCATCGATGTTGATGAACGTGCAAAATTAAATGTATACATATATATTTGTTTAAATTTTTCATTATCAGTTTCAATTTCTTTATTAAGTTGTTTAATTCTTTCACGTAATTTCTCTAGTGTATCACTTTGTAAATCTTGACAACCATTTAAAAATTCATTACGCTGTAATTCTCCTTGTTTTAATGCATTCATTTTCCAACAAAGTATAAGAACTTCACGATCACTTGGATCAACTTGTAAATCTTTAATAAAACGTAATAATTGATCTAAATTCATTTTTGTTGTATCACGTGAATCAGCATAATTTGTCCATAATTGTTCGATTTTTTTACGATCAAATTTTGATGATGAAGAGGATGTTTGACTATGATAAGATGAATGATGTGAACTTCCACCAGTTGAAGATGAATCTTCACAAAAAGCACCTATAGCACGTTCAACGTTCCAATCATTGGATTGTAATGTTTGTCGAGCTTGTTGTTCAGTAACACCCATAACTTCGCGTAATTGACGAATTTTTTCATTTTTTTCACGATCCGAAGTTTTATTCCGTGATGACATTTTGTTCTTTTTTTTTTGTTTTTAATCTGAAATATGAAGATTTTAATAATAAACAAAAAAAAATATAATTTTCGAGTAACCAAAAAAAAAAAGAAGTTAATCAACATGTAAACGAAGTAAAGTCACTGTACAATCACTAGCAATTGTCACAACACGATGAGTTTCTTTATCATAAGCTAAACCTTCTAAACTTCCAAAATGAATCTTTTGACATAAAATCGGTATTTCATTTCGATTAGTTTCGTCATCACGCCATATAACTAAATAACCATTTTGTGTTGTACTTATAATTAATTTTTTATCTTCATCAACTTTTAAATATGTTAATGTAAACCATCCAAATAAAGATTTTGGTGTATGAAGTACATAAATACAATTATATTCATTTAATTGACTATTATATATTCTTACTGTTCTATCATCTGCACATGTATAAATTCGTTCAAATTTCCATTGAACAGCTGTAACAGCTGTTGTATGTCCTCTAAGAGTAGCAATTAAATTTTGTTTACTATCATCTATTTTCCATATACATGTTGTTTGATCTTCTGAAGCTGTTGCACATAATTCCTCATTTGGACTCCAACAAACACTCCATATTTCAGCATTATTTTCATGTAAACCAATTAATTTTTTTGTTTGTAAATCAATTAATTTGCCATCACCAAGACCAATTAAACATATTGTTTTACTTTGATTCCATGCTGAACATATAATGTTTGTTTTAAAATCTTCAACGATTTCTTGTGTATCAATATTATAAAGTGCACCCGATAATGTTCCAACAAGATTTTTTGATATAAAACATCTTATACTATCCGGAATCGTATGATGTTGTTTTGGTTTAATATCATCAATTGCCCATTGAAATATATTTCCTGATAAATCACCAGAAAATATTTCATTATTTTCCATATATAAACCACAACCAGATAATTCATGAAATGTTTTATGTATTAATGTTGTTAAACAAATTGATGATGATGATGATGATGATGTTTCATCAATACTTGTATTTAATATAGTAAACATCACTTTTTCAACGGGTGAAGGTGTACGACTATCAAATAATTCAATACGTACAAGTGTTAAACCCATATAACCTCCAATCCATAATAAATCTTGTTCATCATTATGCCAATGTAAATGACAAACAGCTGTTGTTGGTGCACCATCACCTGAACTAATTAATGAACCATCTAATGAATAGACATTAACTATTGATGAGATATAACCAACGGTTAATAAATATGAATGCCACCAGATAATCGCTTGAGGTGATCCAGCAGCTATTTAAAAAAAAAGAAGACGAAGAAAAAAGAAATTTTATCAAAAAAAAAATATTTACCATTTATAATCGAATGAATTTGCAATGGACTTGTATCGATAATAAAAATTAAACCTGATTGAAGTCCAATAGCAAATAATTCTTTTTCAGAATTTTTATCATAAAGCGTTGTTGTTGTACCACATAAAAATGTTTGATTTGCTTTAGCTTGTTCTAATTTAAGATCATTAATTAAATGACCATCACGTAAATTAAGTTCATGTATATGAACATGTTCTTGTGGTCGTTGTAATACAGCAAATAAATGATGACGCATTGCTGTACATACAACAAATTCATAACCAATAGAACCGGCAACATATGTATTTGATGTTTCGATTTTTTCAGCTATATTTATTGAAGATATTGAATCTTCTATAGTTGGATGAATTTTTTCTAAATCAATTCTTGGTGTTGCCCAATGTCGAAGCCAATTTTCAGTTAATGAATGATGAATAGAATCATAATTAAGTGAAATAATTGTACCTAAAGAAAAAAAAATATATTGAACTAATTTGATAAGAAAAAACAAAAATTCACCATCAAATCTTGAACATAGATAAATTGTTGTTCCATCTCGTGTCCAACAACCATAATGAATATGATTTATTCGAGTTTGTTGTTCAACAAAACGTTTTTGATAATTATTTGACCAAAGAATAATTTTACCCGAATAAGAACATGTTAAAATTTCATTAGTATATTCATTATAAACCATCAGAACTATAATATCATCATAAACATGTTCAAAATGTGTACGTTCATTAGTTGAATAATTATAGATTTGAATACAACCATTTAATGCACATTCATATATATAAGATTCGGATTTTTCAATTGATTTAATTGATGATGGAAAACCGGAACATAAACGAAATGATCCAATACCATAGATATTTTCAATCGTAAATGATGACATGAAACGTGTTTTGAATTAAACGAAGAAAAAAAAAAAGAATGTTTTTTGTTATGAAATAATTTTGCTTGTGTTTGTTTTCCTTTATGAATAAGTAACTGACTGTAAGGAAAAAAAAGAATGAGAAAAAAATACAGGTTTGGTTGTGCAATTTAATATATATCTATGAGTCAAATGACAAACTTATCACGATTTCATTTCATTAAAAGAACACTTATAATGTAAATATTTAATAGTTTTTTCTTGTATAACGTAATACAGACTATTGATTGAGCAAAAAAAAAAGAAGTAGATTAAAAAGAAATTTTTAAGAAATATATAAGAAAGTATTTATACAGGGAATTCTTGTTGTTTTTTCCTATTATATAAAAAATTTGTTGATTCTCTTTATATCACAGTAGAGAAATTCTTTTTATCACACTTTAAAAAAAAACAAGAAACAAGATGATTATTGACTGTTCTCTTTTCTTTTTTTCAAAACAAATAATTACAAAACTGTTTAAATAATTTTTTCCGAGAAACCTCGTTGTATTGGTCGCCACTGTTGACATTCATTAAGCATTTTTGCACGAAAAATTTTTGATAATTGTTCAAATTGCATTATATTTGCTTTTTGATCAATCCAAAATTGATGCCATTCATTAAAAACAAGTAGAAAAAGTCGAAAAAATTCATCAAGATTACATGGATGCAAAGAAAAATGTGTTAATAATGGATAAGAATTATTTTCTATTGACGAATCGATTTCAAGTAAATAAACAAGCCATGATACTATATTTATAACACCTATAGCAAATGAATAATCATTTGGTGGTGGAATATTAACATATTTTAAACAAGTTGATCGATCACGAGATAAATATTCTATACATTGAAGACCAAGAAGACCCATACCTATGAAATGATGACAAAAATCTTTGCTAAATTACGCATAGATAGATAAAGAAAGTGAAGCACATTTTTTTTGAAAAGCAGAGAGAATATAAAGTCAAACAAACTCGATAAAAATTTACCTCGAAAATCGGTTAATGGATTTGAACCCTAAAAAAGAACATAGTTTTTGATTAAACTTTTTTTTTGTATTCATTCTGTTCATACTTGAAATCCAATTTGTTTCCAACGTTTTGAAATCATATTCATCTGTTCATGATCATCATTTGATTGAATAACAAGACGTGACCATATTTTTTCAAATAATTCTAAATGTTTTTCATCTGTTGATGTTACTTTTGTTATTCTTATTTCATCAATTTGTTGAATTAATTTTTGATATAATTCTAATTTATGTATAACAATATATAATTGATCATGTATTAAAGATTTATTTTTATCTAGTTTAGTTTGTTCAATTTCATAATCAAGATTTTTTGATGATGTAAAATTAATTGAATTTTTAATTTGATGAACACGTAATGGAAATGGTAATGTACGATTAACAATAATTCGTTCAAATTCAGATTTACCAGTTAAAAAATACATAACAATACGTTGAAATGGTAAAAACCATTGAGAAATTATCCGAGATGCAAATGACCAAGGCATATCTAAAATCACAAAAGAAATTCAATCATCTAATTTGTAATCTAAGTTTTATTTTATTTTTTTAAAGAATCAGGACAGGATACAGTTTATATTTGTTTGTTTTTTTTGTAAGGAGAAAAAAAAAATGAAAGGTACAACCGATAATCGTAAACTAGATGGAGAAAAAAAACTAAATGAGTTTATTTTTGTTTATAAATCATCAACTGATTTCAATGCTAATTCAGGTTTATCATAACCTAAATCTTCGGGTGTTGATATACCCAATTTATCCAAAGTTGGACGAATTTCTTGAAGAATCCATGGCCATACTTGACTGGAAACAGCATTCGATTTATAACGAATAGCTTCCAAATAACGAACAGCTAATGAATGATCATTAACACGACGACATGCTTGAAGACAAGCAGATATTATTTCTGGTTCAGGAATTAAATCAAGACGATTCATATGATTTATA
>Ga0116226_10005853_pt1 | contig 11010 bp, 6 predicted proteins | sample S1TSphfallax_FD_89692 | JGI IMG/M metagenome (GOLD analysis project Ga0116226, IMG submission 89692) | Host-associated microbial communities from peat moss isolated from Minnesota, USA - S1T2_Fa - Sphagnum fallax MG | ecosystem: Host-associated > Plants > Peat moss > Unclassified | place: USA...
TTTACGTTTTAGACTTCTCCCTCACAAATAGACCCACCTTCCATTCTCACCTTCCTTTCTCACTATGGACTTGTTATGTGTTGTTAGCCTGGTAGTGGTTGAATTAGGATATCTGTTATGACACTATGGTCTAAGAATTTAGGCATTTAGTTATTCCATTCAATCATGTCATGTTTTTCTCTATTTTCATTTTTTCTTTATATTATAACAACTTTTCTTGTTTGTCAATTTGATATACACTCATTCAAAAACGGTGTTACTTTGTGTTGAAGATGTGTTAGCTTTTTTGTGGTGAATAGGGAAGGATTTATAATGTTATGCTTTTCAAGTCTATTAAGAAAATGTTGAGTGTTATCTCTCATGATCAAGAGGCCAACAATTTTTTTCTTTAGATTTCATATTTGACAATAATTTGTGTTTTTCATTACAAAATGAAGCATGTTGCATTTTATATGTTGCACCCAAAAATCACCAAAATGAAGTACATGCTATATTAACTTGTCACATTTTATAATTTGCACTTAAAACTTGAGGATTGTTGAATGTTGTGTGTTTTTTTTAAAAATTATAAGAAAATGCTACATATTAAAGTTATTTTTCACAAACAAGGGTGCAACATTTTTGTTTTGTATGTGTGAGGTTAGATTGTGTTTATCATGTAACATAATGAAATTTAAGTTGCATTCCACATACTAAGTACTTTGCATTCAGAAATAACATATACCTTGAACAATCCCACCCAATATTTTGAGAATTTGAAGATTCAATGTTGGAAAGTTGCATGATGCACTTGAAGGTTTGTTAAGTGATATTGGTGATAAAATTATCGGTCCTTGCAATAATGGAGATTCTAAAAATTTGAGGCGTTTTTTTAAACTCATGATCAAATAAAAGATATGATAAATTTAAGATAACTAAAACAAAGCAACACATTTCGCATGCATTTCTTGTCACCTTAATAGCATAAACAAATAAAGAGGGCAATCAGTATAGTTTTGTTTAAACTTGAGACAAACTCAACCACTATTCAAACTACATTAATCAACAACTTTATTATTCAGATGTGCAATTTTAAAACTTTTAGTTCTGAGTGCACGTTTAGAGTTGAGATAAACTCAACCACTATTCTCTTACATGAGGCACCTTCTTATGCAATACTTTGCATGTTTAAATGAGGACTACATCAAATTGTCACAATTCTTGAAACTCTTAATTTTTAAAAAATAAAACCCACGTTTATGTATCTTAACTTTGGAGACTCATAACTCTCCATAAATGTATTCATTTCAATCATGCAATACCATTATCTAATACTCTTGTCAAAATCTTTCAACACCATGTCAATCTCTTTGACTATATTTCTTTACCCCTTCCAATCATATTTAATGGTTAGTGTTAAGAATCATTTTCTCATATTTGGCTTTGACCCTTCAAATAATAATTTAACCATTGAACAACACATTTATCTGGCCAATCACAACCCACAATTTTATGGCTTTCCAACAATACAAAGGTTGTTCAACTTGGACATGTTTTGATCTTTTAATCCTCAATATGAAAAAATTGGGATTTTTTAAAAATCATGTGACATGGAATTATTTGGTCAACAAATCATTCAAAGCCTACAACCACATTCCACGTGACCTAACAATTGTTTTGGAGAATAATTTTATTTATGTTTACTATATTTTTCAATTCCAAAGGTGGGGTGGGGGCAAGGGGATCTGTGTGTGTCATTTCTATTTTTTTCGTAAATGGTGTGCAAAAATGTATAATGTGCAATTAATTCATGATGAAGTAAAAATTATCATTGATTCAAATGTAAACATGGTGCTTAAAAATTATTATGAGAATACTATAACCATGTGATTGTGGAAAAAGTTCAAGATTTATGGAATGTACTCCAATAGCTAAATAAATTTATAAATTTTAATTTAAAACTTCATTTTGAAAGGAGGATTTCAAAAGAGTATGTGAGAAAGAAATAAAGACAACTAGCAAAGGAGACTGAGATTTTGAATGGGTATTTGAAAAATATTTGTAAAGGTTTTGTTTCTTCATGTAGGTGGGTAGGGAAGAGGAGTGATGTAGCTAGGTTTGGAAAAGGTACCTAGTTATTTTACTAGATGGTATAGACATACATACATGATAACAATATTTATGTGATGAATGGCTTAAAACCATGGATTCTAGATAAATCTACTCAAATGTAAATATGATGTTTATTTATAATTGATTATGAAAATATAACTAGAATGTTTTTCAATATTATTAACTTGTTATTTCATAGCATACCAAAAAAAAATCCCTTTGTCTTAAGTGTTTCATAAAATATAAAAAGATTTCCCCAACCAAAGTTTGGTTTCACCAATGAATACCCATATAAATCCATAATACTAACAATGAAAAGTAGAACAAAAGGTGACACAAAATGATTTAAGTGTTTTGTTGACTTTAGTTTTCTGGATGTTTTAATAGTCCATTCTAATTTAAATTGTTCTTTGGTAGGTGATTACAATATTGTTCATTCTCATGTGTTCTAATTCAAATACGAAAATGAAATTATATGATGGGTTAGTGTTTTGGAATTTTATGTTATCATCATATAAAAATAAATAAAAAGGACCACCATGTAAAAAACAAATTCACATTGGTTGTTTTAATGTTGGTTTTTTTTTGGAAAGAAAAAAAGTTATACATATAGTTTTTAAAAAACAGAGAAGACAGTTGTAAGGCCAAATTAAACCCAAGGGGTTTGGGGCGTTACAAGCAAGTCGCATACCACCCCCTGGATAAGGCTAATGGAAGCCCAATACACCTCTAAATTGTTAGAATGATGTAAAACACAACCACATTTTTTCCTTTGTATATTTTGGTCCCTCACTAGGCTAAAATATCTTGTTCACTAACATCACAATGTTGTTATAGGAACATTAATTTACACTATTTAGAAGGTATTTTCCATCTTGTGATTAGCCTATCCTTCCTCATTATCCTTATCATTGCAACATTGTCCTTCTATAGTGAAACTATCACATTGGCATTTTACGTATGAAATGGGTTTGCTGATAAACCTTTATCCTATACAAATTCCTTCCTTGGCACATTAGAGACAATTGAGATCTAATACTAAAAAAGGTTCCATCCCATACACCAAATTAACCTTAGCAAGGATTTTTTTCCAAGCCATTTTATCGTAATCAAAAGGGAGGTTCTAGATAAAGGACTCCATATTATCGTAAGACCATCTAAGTTGGTTAAATATTAGGTCATGTATTTTAATCCAAAGGGACCATAAGGTGATGCCGAGCTAAGCAAATGCCAAGTGTGATGGAATTGCTTGAGGTGGCTTTTAAGGTTAACCCCAAATAGACATTGCAGAAAAGAAAAAGACTTTTATAGGGCCAATTCTACTTGGGTTTGATATGTAACTTGTTAACAATATTGGTAACCCAACCCAATTTTTTGGCCTTGAGGACATTCCCATAATCAATGCAACATTATTTCCATTGAATTAATTCAATTAAAACAAACATGTGTTATTGATGGATTAAAGGATTTTTGCCTTCTAAATGTTAACATATGGTTGTTATGTGGTACAATAATAGCCACATGAAGGTTAATTCATTCTTGATCCTCTTTTTGTGCCAAACCTTAGGCTATTCCATTTTAACTTGAATCAAATCATGCTCTTGCCACTTCTTTTTAGCTAGTTTAAGAGGACCTTTTTGCTACTTAATAGGTTTCTTCCTCTAACAATCGTGTACATGGGGAGCTTGAACCTATCAGACCAATTCCAAGCCTTGGGGTCCCAAGACAACTTTTGCACCTTACCATAGTAAAGTTTGTTTTGATTATTGTGAAAATTACATACTCAAACCAAATGCACAAAGGACTTGATTTGGAGGCTCTAATTGATTGCATTATTGGGTTAGGTACTACAATTCAAAACATAGCCCATGTAGCCAAAAAGGAAGCATTAGAAAAACACATAAATAACATGTTTTCATGGATACACAATGAAAAAATAAACGTAATCTTTATACATAAAAAATCATAATATAACTAAAATCTAAGTTTTAAACTTTTCTTAAACATATAACCTTAATTGATTTTTTAAAATAGGTGGTGATGGATTAGATTTTTCATGGATTTTCTCTTTGAACATCATGGATCATGAGATGTGGCTTAAAACAAATTGTATGTGTCCTACCCAATTGCACCAAACACCCACCACATAGATTTAATCTCATGGTATGACCTACCCAAACAACATTTTTTCTAGAAACCCAAATGATATAATCCCCAAAAGCTTTTGTACCCAATTTCTCAATCCAACATCCTCAAGCACAACACTTCATCATGACCTTTTGAAAGGATGAAACTCAAATTTTCACACATCACCCATTGCCACAACCTTCAACCATCTGGTGACATATCCTTGACAAATCCCTGTACACTCCCATACACTTCAACATCTAGCCAATGCTTTAATTCATTCAACATTCCCTAGTATTTTGAATAAGCTCCTCATCACCATGATACCCATGACTTTATTATGAGAATTGTTTAGAAGTTTTTAGGTTTTAGTGACACAATGGAAGTAAAATCAAAGAACCTAACCAATCTTGGATTAAATTTTACTTTACCTTAAAAACACATCCTTTTTTTTGTAGTTTTTAATACCATACACCAAGAAAGAAACACATGAAACTTAGTTTTTTTTCTAAAAGCTTGCTCTTTTTAGCACCATGGTATTTTTAAAAAATTCATCATTAAAACAACCTTCCTAACATCGCCACATCCACTTCACCAATCATCAACTCTCCATTACCCTTTCCTTCAAAAGCAACATTTCACAATAAATAAGAATCAACATCACACACCACACACTAGGATTTGATAATAAAACAAACATTGCCACATAGTTCAACAACACCATCACCATTAAAACCTATAAAACATAAACAAAAGAAACAACATATGTCCATTCCATAGAGGAAATCATACTGCCTTAAACCCCTTGTTGATCATGTTTACATCTTCCAAAACCAAAAGTGACTTATTGAAAGTGAGGTTACTTTTGATTATTCCATCCATCATCCATCAATACTCATTTGCATGGACAACCATGAAGGGGTCTGAATTCTCCTCTTAGAAAATGACTAATCCATTCCCCTTCTTTTGCTATTCTTAATAATACCTAACTTCCAATTGTTGCTACGACATTAAATTAATTCAACAATCTATCCCAAAGGTGACACTCCTTTGCTTTGAGCACAAAAGGACTTTTGGGTTCCATTGTGTTCAGCAATATGCCAAAATCTTTTAGAGAAGTGAAACTTGTTTCCCTCAAATTTCAATGACCAAGCCTAAAGGCATATCTTGTGCCACTTTGCCTATTCATATGTAACTCGCATGCATATTTGTTTAATAGCTTTGCACATATGTAGATGGGAAGAACATTCCAAATTTTTCACAATGGCTTTCTAGGCCCTAATCACCTTCTTTCAAATACTAGATCTTGAAATGTTGTGAGCTTGTGGCAAAACAACCAATTGACATTTGGACCCCATTTCTTACTTTCATCCAACATGACCATGTTAATCCGATAACAAAGTAAAATTTGTAGGTTGGAAGCTCCCAAATCTAAAACATGTAACACCTATTTAATTAGAAAGGTAACTATGCCTTTTTTAAATTCAATTAAAGCCAAGCCTCCATACCTTTTTTTCACATAATAATCCTTCCACTTTACTTTGTTGTGGGTTGCTTGGTCTTTGCTTACCCACAAGTAGTTTTGTTGTAAGGACTTAATTTGTTGAAGACCTTTTTTTGAACCCACACTGAAATAAAAAACTAAACCAATGTCAATAAGATTTGGTTGACAATTAGTATTCAACCTATCAACGGAAGATGGGGCACCAATAAACCAATTTTTTTTTACTTTGTGTAAAGTAAATTTGTTCACATTTCCCACCTTAACCCTAAGCCAAATTGCATACCTAATAACTTGGAAGACTCCTTGTCTTAAACTCACTTCCATTGAAAACCATTGAACTAATTTGTAATATTTTTATTTGCCCTTATAAGGTGGGCTATATTGTTAAAGTTGATGGTAACTTCAACACCAACAAATAGTAGAGTTGGATCATATGAATGAAAGCATCAAAGAATCCCAACTTATGTAGACATTGAAAAAGGAAACTAAAAATACTTAAAAAAAAACTTTAGAATAATCGTTTTAAAAAAACCAAACTTTGCTTTAATTTCTTGCCCAATCCAACATTTCATGAATAAGAATAATGTCATTAGGGATGAATTTTAGTAGTAAAAAGTCAATTGGTTCATGTTCATGATATTTACAAATATAGGTTGAAGACAATTTTACAAAGCTTTTACATATATTTTGTTAAACATGCTGATAAGTGTGATTATTTTCAAATTATTCAATTTTTAAAAATTTCCATTCGTGAATAGTAAAATGATGAGCCCCTTAAACACAACAATTGTCATTATTACCGAAAAATCATGGTTCAAGAAAACTTAATGTTCTTTGTAAATTTTTGTGACAATCCCGTTTATGCTTGAAACTTTGCATTGTGCCAATTCCATAATTATAGCTTGGAGTTCTTTCTTGAAGATGAGTAGCATTAGCATTTCAGATGTACTCCCTTCAACTTTTTTAAACAAGTAAATAAGAATTTGGTTATTGGCATTCAACATTTCCTCGTCAACCTTTACTTCTACATACAAGTTCAATATAAAGAAGCTCAAAAATAACTCTCCATCACCACTTTTTTTTTCACCACTTCACTAGTGTAGGACCTAAAGCTTACAATTAAATTGGTGATGGGCTTTTCCTTAAACATAAAATTGTTCATAAGCTTCCAATTGGTTTTTGCTCATATCTAAACCCTTTTATTATCCTATCTTGAAATTCCTTAAGGTTGTGTTGGGTGAAAACCAACTTGTGTTGTAAAATAAAGTATTTACAATTTTGTTGCAACTTTTCCATTGCATGGCTTAGCTCATATTTCAATTGGTCTTCCTTTTATTGAAAATCTATTATTCTATTTTGATAATGGTCACAGTAGAACTAGGTGATTACTTTGAGCTAAATTTTTTAAAAAAATGTCATCAATATTACAACAACTTTATAAACCTTTGATTTATTTTTAAAAATCACCAATATATTTTATGATCATCTTTTAGTGCCCTTTTAACTTAATGCTATTACATTCTAAACAAATAAAATTGAAAAGAAGTAGGTATTTGACAAAGCAACATTTCCTTTATCAAATATTCACCAATATTAATGGTAAATTTGAACTAGCCAACACAAGGCATATAAGTTTTATCTAACTTAATTAGAATTCTAAGTCCCTTACTTTTCTAATTATCCCATGAAAACTTTAGCTTCCTACCACAAGGACAGAAAATGTCTTCAATTTTCAAGGTTTTTTTCACTTGATTTTACATATGCTTATCACTATGAAAAATTGGGGTGATTGATAACTAGCTTTGCAATTGGGTTTTTGAATTGCACTGACCATTTGCAACTCATTGCAATTCAACATATTTTTTATAGGAGTGTTATTGGGCAAATTGCATGAGTTGCAAAGGATGCAACTCACTATACATGTGAAATCATATACATATGGAACTTCATTACAACTATGTACGAATAACTATTGTGTAACTTTAATGTGACTAGTTTGCAATTACCATGGTAATGTCATCTTCACGTCATTTTTCATTGATCCATCAAAATTTAACATGTGACACTATGGGAATTTTTGGATGAATTTTTTTCTTTTGATATATTGGTCTTCGCCATCCATTATTATTATTTAGTTCATATTTTAAATAGTTAATTATTTTATTTTAATTAGTTATTTGAAATTAACCCTTAAATATTAATTAATATGTAATAGTGAATAAATTATTGAAAAACAATCATTATTAAAGATAAAGGATTAAATATGAATTTTAAAAATATTGATCATTAATAGTTGAAGAACAATCACAAAATAGTGAAAAATTGATATTGTTACAATTGCAACATAGTACACAACTAGTTGTATCAATGGGAATCATATTTGACAACTAGTTACAAGTGACATATCTAATGGGCGAGGGAAATGTGTACATATGACATGATCACACGTGTCAATGTTGTACATTAGTTGCAATGCAATTGTTAATTAGGTGTTATATTTACACTAGTTGTAATGTAGTTGTTGCATGCAATTAAAATGTAACTAGTTAAAAAATCAAACATGATTGATTACATCCATATGTATGATGCATACATTACACCATATAGGTGTCCCATTTACAACTAAGTTGCAATTAAAGTACAATTCATTGATTTTCTAATGTGACATTTGATTTATTAATTGCCCATTTCAATGTTCTAATTGTAGTGTAATTGTACATTAATTGTTTTGGAGCTCTAGTTATAGGTTATATGGGTCCAATGGACATGATTTCTCATAGTGTTTTCCATTAAAGTTTCCTAAAACTATCCACCTACAATTTATAGGGAGATTAAAAAACATATCTTCCTATAGTTTGCACCTCTCTTTGGATTCATTGGATGTATATGCATTTGCAACTCCTAAACTAACATAAAGAAGGCCATTAAAAAAACACATGCTACATTATGTTGGTAACAATGGCACCTTCCATGGAAATTTGTTTGACCCATTTATGTGACACCAACATGTAGACTCCTCATTTTCTTGCACCATATTCTTTTTTTTTTCAAAATATACCTTGGAGATGCATGCAAAATTTTGCACATTGATTGTTGCCCCATGTTTGTCTTTCAAAATGAATCACCATTATTAACTTTCAATTTGTGTTTTTGAATTGCCAAAATGTTTATATTAGGCACTGAAGATTGAATATAATTTCGCAACTATATCACCTTAACATTTTTGATAAGGCCTTTCACATTAAAAAACATTATGCAAAGATTCAATTGGAAACTTGATGATGGTTAAGGGAAGATTTTTTGTTCCTTTCTCTCATGTATTTCATTCAAATTCCACCCCATAGATCATAAAATGAAGATTCATTTTAGTTTGTGGTGGGCAACTTGTAGCATTGGCCTTCTTTGAAAGAGGGTGGCCAAGTGTTTCCATGGATCAATTGCTAAGGTGCAAGTTGCATGATTTGCCCTTAATAGTTCACATGGTTTCCATGAATATAATGTAGCCCCTTGCAATCACCACAATATATGTTGTCATCACAAGCATTTAACATGTCAATGTTATTTGCATCTTATTGCAAAGGTTCTTTTGGAGGTAACTTGAGCCTCTTCAACTTGATTTTCATCATTATGATGAGATGACATGATAGAGACTTCACACCAAACACACTAGCTATCATTTGCAAGCTTTGGCCTAAATTGTGTTGTGAGGCGAGGAAGCTTGCAAAGGTGAGTGTTTATCTTAATAAGACCTTGATCAACTTTTTAGAAAGGAAGGAAGGATTGGGCTATGAATTTTTGTTTCCTTCAGACCTTTATCATGATTAAAGGCCTTCACTGATTCGATCCAATGCCTACTTCAATGCTACCTATGGGCCTTCCTTTGGGGTGGATCCATTTTTTCTTTTGACACACAATTGTAACGCCATTAGTGTCTTTTCTTAAGCATTGTTCTTTGCATGGCATTAATTCCCCTTCTATTACACCTTTTGCATTTGCATGGGCATACAAGTTTTGCTCCCAATGATTCAATCGACTTTTAGAATACCCCAAAGGTGACATCCACCACCATTCTTTTCATTTGCTTTAATGGGCAAACATCAACCTTTTGTGAAAAAACAAGACAATATATACACCTTATAAGTATGTTCATAGGTAATAGGAAACACAATCAACTTCTGAGCTAAACCTTTAATCTTCAGCTGTGCAACCTAGCCTTGATCCACCTCTAAGGCCACACAAAAACTTGGATCTCTCACTACTTCATTAGTGTTGCCAACATGTAGCTAATTGCCTACTTGAGCCACAATGAATGTTGTGATGGGCTTATCTTCAAGCCATAAATTCTTAAAGGTGATCCAAGTTGGGAACCACAACCCATTAAAGTTATTAGGATCAATGTCAAAACCCATTGTTGAAAGATGTAGACAAAACCTTTTTCGACATTGAAAAAATATGGAACCTTGCTTGGGTAATTGCTTTGTTCAAGGAAGATAATCATTTGGAATAAAATTAAATGGGAGAGGTTTAGACTTGAGAAAGCTTCCAATGATTTGCAATGATTTAAACAAAGAAACTACTTGTGTTTCTTTAAATAAATAACCATTGAAGTTTTGAAATGTACAACGCAACAAAGCTTTTCAATCAATAGTTATGAATGGATTGATCACAGTTGTATTGCCTTTGTTGATGATTAAATAATCTATCAGATGTCATTCCAACATCCTTAACTCTTTTATAACAATGAACTTGGTGCCTTTGTATTTTCCACTTTAAGTCTACAAAGACATTTGGGGTACTTGTGAGTGCACAACTTCTTTTGTGAAAGAATGAACCATATATCACTTCATGATCCCATTCATTATTACTCATGCATTTCAATTGTTATAAATAATGTGAGGGTATCGTTTTTGCATTGATTTTATTATTAACATTATGCCATAAATGCCATTTTATGAATGATTGGTCTTTATCGATTATATGAGTTGTTTATGTCATTTGTAATTAATTCAAACTCGTATTTTATACTATTTTTAATCGCTTATCCACTTATAGTTGTAAAACCTATTCGTGATAATGTTTGGAACAATTTTTTGAAACAAATGTTTGTGATAATTCATCATTTTTGTTCAATAGGTTCAGGTTGGCAAAAGCCATTGCAAAGGTGCGGCAAATCTGCATTGTACTACTGTGTTCAAGAAGTTGGACACTCATGAATGTGATATTCACATTTGCTTCAGCTGCAATATACTCAAGTTTAAGGTTTAGGCTCCAATATGACACAACCCAAA
>Ga0116226_10005854_pt1 | contig 11010 bp, 7 predicted proteins | sample S1TSphfallax_FD_89692 | JGI IMG/M metagenome (GOLD analysis project Ga0116226, IMG submission 89692) | Host-associated microbial communities from peat moss isolated from Minnesota, USA - S1T2_Fa - Sphagnum fallax MG | ecosystem: Host-associated > Plants > Peat moss > Unclassified | place: USA...
GCGCCCGCCGGCACGCGCTCGACGCCGGACTACCGGTGGTGCCGGGCGGCGCGGTGGCGAACCTCGAGGAGGCGCGCACGCTCGTCGCCTCGATCGGCTTCCCGGTGCTCATCAAAGCGGTCGCGGGCGGCGGCGGGCGGGGGATGCAGCGGGTGGAGTCCGCCGCCGACCTCGAATCCGCAATCGACCGGTCAACGGCCGAAGCCCGCGCAGCCTTCGGTGACGGACGGGTCTACCTGGAGCGGTACGTTGCCGCGGGACGGCACATCGAGGTTCAGGTGCTGGGCGATGGTGAGCGGGTCATCCACTTGGGCACGCGTGACTGCTCCATCCAGCGTCGCTATCAGAAGCTCATCGAAGAAGCACCGGCGCCGCTGCTGGAGCCCGGGATGCGCAGCGCGATCGAATCCGCCGCGGTGACATTCGCGGTGCATCTGGCTTACCGCGGTTTGGGTACGGTCGAGATGCTGCTCGATTGCGAACGCGAGTGCTTTTACTTCCTCGAAATGAACGCCCGCATCCAGGTGGAACATCCGGTCACGGAGTTGATCTGCGGCCTGGATCTGGTCGCCGAGCAGATCGCGGTGGCCGAAGGCCGGCCCCTGCGCCTGACCCAGGGCGACATCTGCTTCGACGGACACGCCATCGAATGCCGGATCAATGCCGAGGACTGGCGCCAGGATTTCAAGCCGAGCCCCGGCCGCGTGGACTTCGCCGGCTTCGTTGCCGGAGCGGGTATCCGCGTGGATACGCACGTGGAGTCGGGAGTCGAGATTCCGCCGTTCTACGATTCCCTGATGGCCAAGATCATCGTTCATGGCGCCACCCGGGCCGCCGCGCTCGGGCGGCTCGCGGACGCCCTGCGGCATTCGACGATCCGCGGCGTCGCGAACACGCTGTCCTTGCACCGCGCCATCATCGCCGATCCGCCATTCGCCGCGGGCGGCCTGCATACCGGCTATCTGGAACGCTTTCTCGCGGGGCCGTCTTGAGCCGCATCGAACTCATCGACGTGTCGATTCGCGACGGCAATCAATCGCTGTGGGGTGCGGTTGCGCTCGACACGGCGCAGGTGCTCACCGTCGCACCCATCTTAGACCGCATCGGTTTTCGCGCGCTCGATTTCACGTCGAGCACGCACATCGGCATCGCCGTGCGCAATCACCGTGAAAACCCCTGGGAGCGCATCCGCCTGATGCATGCCGCCATGCCGAACACTCCGCTGCAATTCATCGGCACGGGCCTGCGGTTCATTTCCTGGGATATGGCCCACCCGGATTTCATGCAATTGGTCTACGACCGCCTGGTCGCGAACGGCATCGAGCGCTTCGCCGTGATGGATCCGATGAACGACGCCGCGGCGCTGCTGCAGTCGGCGGCCATGATCCGCAAGGCGGGCGGCGCCGAGATCGTCGCGGCCCTGACCTACACCTTGAGCGACGTGCACGACGATGCGTTTTACGCGGCACTGGCCGGCGAACTCGTGCGCTCACCTCACATCGACCGGTTGTATATCAAGGACCCGTCGGGCTTGCTGACGGAGGAACGTGCCCGTACTCTGCTTCCGGCGCTGCGCGCGCGCATGGGTGAGATGCCGCTGGAGCTGCATTCCCACTGCACGATCGGCCTGTCTTCACGTAACTACATGGTTGCCGCCGATCTCGGCATCAAGGCACTCCAGGTGGCATTAGGTCCGCTCGCCAACGGCGGCTCATTGCCGGATGCCCAGCGCGTGTTTGCCAACCTGCGCGAAATGGGGCACGAAGTCGACGTCGACGAGCGGTTGCTCGGCATCGCGGCCGCGTATTTCACGCACTTGAGCCGGGCTGAGAACCTGCCTCCGGGTCGTGTGCAGGACTATGACGCGACCTACCTGCGACATCAATTGGCCGGCGGTGTGCTGAGTACCACGCGACGCCAATTGGCCGAACTGGGGTTAGCCCACCGCTTCGACGATCTGATCCCCGAGGTCGTCCGCGTGCGTGCCGAACTGGGATACCCGATCATGGTGACACCGTTCCCGCAGATGGTGTGCTCGCAGGCACTTTACAACCTGTTGAGTCCCGAGCGCTATGCGAACGTCTCCGATCAGGTGATCCGCTATGCGCTCGGCAAATTCGGCCGACCGACCGTGCCGCTGGAGCCGAACGTGCTCGACCGGGTGATGTCGCATGCACGAGCCCGGGAGATTTCCCGCGAAGGCGCGGCACCGGAACTGCCGGAGCTGCGCCGACGGTTCGCGCGGGGCATCAGTGACGATGAGTTCCTGTTGCGCGCCACCATGCCGTCGCAGCACGTCGACGCCATGCTGGCCGCGGGTCCGGCGCCGCGGCACTACAATCCGGCGGCCTCGACGCTCATGAAGCTGCTGCGGGAACTCGCGGTGCGTCCGCCGGTGTCCGAGTTGCTGATCGACAAGCCCGGCTTTCGCCTGCGCTTGCGGGGGCGACCGGCGGCCGAGGATGTTGTTCATGAGTAGCCCCCTGCCCGCGGCGGCCGTCGCGTGTCCTTCAGACATCCTCGAGCGTCTGGCTGCCGTGCAGGGCTTCGTCTTCGACATGGACGGCACGCTCGTACTCGGCGATCAGAATAACCATGGTTTTGCGCCGCTGCCCGGTGCCGTGGCGATCATCGATTGGCTGCGCCGCTGTGGAGTACCCTTCACGGTGTTCACCAACGGCACCACGCGTTCGCCGTCGGGATATGCCGGCAGTCTGGGACAGGCCGGCATCCAGATCGACGAGGCCGCGATGTTGACGCCCGCCAGCAGCGCGGCGGACCTCTTCCTCCGCCTGAAGTTTCGACGCGTGATGGCCCTGGGCGGTGAAGGCACCTGTGAGCCGCTGCGTCGGGCGGGACTCGAGGTGCTGCCCCCCGTAGGCAAGGAAAAAGTCGATGCGGTGTTCATCGGCTGGTACCGCGAATTCACGATGGACGGCCTCGAGGCTGCCTGCCACGCCGTGTGGAACGGCGCCCGCGTCTACAGCGCGTCACAAGCCTTGTACTTCGCCACCGCGGGCGGCAAGGCCCCCGGCACTTCACGCGCGATCGCCGCCATGATCCGCGAGATGACGGGGTGCCGCATTCACGTGATCGGCAAACCGTCGCTCGATGCGCTGCGCTGCGCGGGCCGGCGACTCGGCGTGCCGCTCAAGCGTCTCGCCGTGGTGGGAGATGATCCCTCGCCCGAAGTGCCCATGGCGCATCGCGGACGCGCGCTCGCCATTGCGGTCCATACCGGTCTCGGCAGACCGGAATCCTTCGACGGCCTGCCTGCCGCACGCGGGCCGCACATATCCGTACCGAGCGTGGCGGAACTTTTGGAATTGTGTCAGCGCGCCGGCATCCGCGGCGCCACGAGCAGTGATCGATGACGTCAAGGACGTCAAGAGTGAGCCAATAACTATCAAGCGGAGGGGGAAAGTCGATGAAATTCAAGATGAAGACAGTTTCAGCCAGGGTCTTAGGTGCGCTCGGTATGGGAGCGTTCGGATTTGGCTTCAGTGTGCCGTCCATGCAGGCATGGGCGGCAGATGCCGGCGGTTCCGATACCCTCGAGGAAATTACGGTGACCGCTGAGAAGCGTGCCGAGAACGTCCAGGACGTGCCCATCGCCATCACGGCGTTTTCCGAAGGCTCGCTGCGCGCCAAGGGCATTACGGATCTGCATGGACTCACCGGTCTCATCCCGAACGTCAATCTCGACCAAGGGGCGCCGTTCTCCGGCTCGAACTCGGTGCTGTCCGCATCGATTCGCGGCATTGGCCAGGATGACTTCGCCTTCAATGTCGACCCCGGCGTCGGCGTCTACGTGGACGGCGTGTACTTCGCGCGCACCGTGGGCGCGAATCAGAGCCTTCTCGACGTGGAACGGATCGAGGTGCTGAAGGGACCGCAGGGCACGCTGTTCGGCCGCAATACCATCGGCGGCGCAATCAGCATCGTGACGCGCACCCCCGGCGATGAGTTCAACATCGAGGGCCAGGTCACGGGCGGCAGCTATGACCGCCGCGACGTGGCGCTGCTCGCCGACATCCCGATCGCGCCGAACCTGCTGACCTCGATCACGTTCTCCACCCGCTACCAGGAAGGCTACCAAAGGCGCATCGATTATCCGTCGGCGACACCGTACGTGACCGACGCACCCGGCATCTTGCACGCCGCGGGCAACGAAACCTTCGATACGCAAGGGGGCACCAACGAACAGGTCATCCGTGCGAAAGTGCTGTGGAAAGCCTCGGATACCGTCACCGCGACGTTTACCGCCGACTGGACCCACACCGATCAGCCGTCCACTGCCAACACCGTGCTCGAGTCGGTCACGTCCGGACCGACGGCGGTCTTCGGTGCCATCTACAACGCCTGTCTCCTCGGTATTCCGTTTGCCGGTCCCACCTTGAGTCCGTTGGTGTGCGGTCCGCGCAACGTGATCGGCACGTCGTTGTGGCAGGCGAATCTGAATCCGAATACCACCCGACTGCTGTACGGGCCGGCCGTGTACAACACCGGCAACATCGATAGCACCTATGCCACCGGCGTCAATTTCGACAAGCTCGACTCGTATGGCGCTGCCGCCACCGTCGACTGGGACGTCGATTCCTCGCTCAAGCTCCGCTCGATCACGAGTTCGCGCCGGCTGCACTGGGCGACTGGGCTCGACGCGGACGGGTCACCGGCGGATTTCTTCGAATTGAGTTTCGCCGAGGGTCAACATCAGATTTCTGAGGAAATCCAAGCGATCAGCGATCTGTTCGACTCCAAGCTCAAGCTCATCGGTGGTCTGTACTATTTCAACGAGGGCGGCTACATCCACGACTTCGTCACGTTCGGCGGCGGCTTGCTGCAGATCGACGGGCCGAATACGCTCGAGACTACGTCGGACGCCGCCTATGTGCACGCGGACTACAAAGCGACCGACAAGATCGGCGTGACCCTTGGCGGGCGAATCTCCGAGGACCGCAAGTCCTTCACGGGCGGTCAGCAGGATTTGAACCAGTTCTTCTACAAGGTCTCCGGTTGTTATCCGTACAACGCCTCGGCAAGTCTGATCGGTGCGCCGGCGGGGCTGACGTGTCAGCAGGCACTCGGGTTCTCCAATCCCAACAACCCGGACCAGATCTATCCCTATGGCAAGAACCACTTGAACTTCACCGAATTCACGCCCACCGCCAATGTCCAGTATCACTTCACGGACGACGCCATGGGCTACGTGTCCTTCGCCAAGGGCTTCAAGAGCGGCGGCTGGACCACGCGCCTGACCTCGCCGCTGCCGCCGGGTTCGCCCGCCCAGTCGTTCGGACCGGAGACCGACCGTACGTACGAGGTGGGCCTGAAGTCCGAATGGCTGGACAAGCAACTGATCGTCAACACGGCGGCGTTCGTGAGCAATTACGACGGCATTCAGCTGACTTTCCAGGAGAGCACGTCGCCGGTCACCGAGAATGCCGGTAACGCTCAGATCAAAGGTGGCGAGATCGAAGTGGAGTCCTTGCTGGGTGCCAATTTCTCGTTGAACGGCAATGTGGGTTACATGGATGCCAAGTACACCGAAGTCAACCAATTCGCGCTGGCCACCACCGGCCGTTATCTGCCGAAGACGCCGAAGCTCAAGGTGTCGTTGAGTCCCGATGCGCATACCAAGCTGCCGAACGGCGCCACGCTGCGCTTTGGGGTTGACTACACCCACACCAGCGAGATGTACAACGACGTGCAAAATACGCCGCTCCTCGAGCGTCCGAAAGTCGACCTCGTGAACGCGTCGACCTCGCTGGTCGCACCGAACGGCAAGACCACGTTCACCATCGGCGGCACGAACCTGACCGATAAGCGCTTCATCACCACGGGTCAGCCGCAAATCGCCGGTGGCGTGGTGTACGGCACCTACAACGCGCCGCGCGAATGGTATGCGACGCTGGGTGTTAAGTTCTGAGGTGCGTCAACTTCAGCGCGGCCCGCTATTCCAGCCGGGCCGCGATATGATCTCCCACCCGTAGCGCGTTCGCGATGATGGTGAGGGTGGGATTGACGGCACCGATCGACGGGAAGAAGCTTGCGTCGGTGACGTACAGGTTGTCGATGCCATGCGCCTTGCAATACGTGTCGAGCACCGAGGTTTGAGGATCGGTACCGAACACCAACGTGCCGGCCTGATGGGCGGTGCCACCGATGGGGATGTTCTGACCGAGATACAACGAACGTTCGAACAAGTGCGGGTGCAAGTCGAGCTTGTCACACAGTTGTCGTAATTTGGCCTTCAGACGCACGTGCGCTTCGAGGTTGGTCTGCGTAAGATCGAGCCGCACTCGATCGCCGTCATAGAACACGCGGTTTTCCTGCCGGGGTAGGTCCTCGGAGGTCAGCCAAAAGTCGAGCGCGTGCTCGGCAATCCATTCGAACGGCCGCTCGGGAAACCACTGCAGGAACCCCGGCAAACCTTCGCCGCGGATTTGCACGGCATCGGACTTGCCCACCATCTGGATGTGACCGAGTGGATACGGCCAATCATCCGCCGAAAAATAAAAATCGTTCAACCCCAGAGTCTTTTGAAATTTGGTCGGATTGGGAGTTCGCGAAATGGCCATCAGCACCGAGTTGTTATGCCGCATATAGTTGCGGCCCACCAGGCCGGAGGCGTTGGCGAGGCCTTGGGGGTGATCTGCGTTCGCCGACCTCAGCATGAGTAATGCCGAGGACAGTGCCCCGCACGCGACGACGACCAGCTTCGCGCGATAGGTCTCCGTTACGCCGTCGCGCACCACCTCGACACCGCTGATGCGCCGCCCCCCTGAATCGGTGTTGAGCCGTGCGACGTAAGCACCGGTAAGGAGCGTCAGGTTCGGATGCGCGCGCAGTGCCGGATCGATGCAAATGATCTGCGCATCGGCCTTGCCGTTCGTCAGGCACGGATAGCCGTCGAAGGCATTGCAGCGAATGCAGGCGGAGTGCGGCAGCGCCTTGCCGTCCTTCTCGTCGAGCAGCACACCCACGGGCAGATGAAAGGGATGATGACCCTCGGCTTTGAGCCCGTCGAAAAGTTGTTGGATACGGGGCTCATGCGTGAGCGGCGGAAAGGCGTAGCCGCGTGGCGCGGGCGGCTCCGTCGGATCCTCGCCGCGCAACCCATGCACGTGGTAGAGCTCTTCGGCAGCCTGATAGTACGGCTCGAACTCGGCATATTTCACCGGCCAGGCGGGCGAGATCCCGTCCGGGTGCTCGATCTCCTCGAAATCCCGTTCGCGCAGCCTGAGCAGCACCGCGCCGTACACCTTGCTGTTGCCGCCGACGTAATAATGCAAGCCCGGGTGAAAGCTCTTGCCGTCGGCGCCATACCAAGTCTCCGGCGCCTGATAGCGTGCGTCGATGAACACCGACTGACTATCCCAATTCTCACGTTCGCGCGGCAAATAATCGCCGCGCTCCAAGAGGAGCACCCGTTTGCCGGTTTGAGCCAACCGCCAGGCCATGGTGCCACCGCCGGGTCCGGAGCCGACGATGATCACGTCATACTCATCCACCGCGCTGATGCTCACCCACCGGTCGCGAAGCCCGGGTAAAGCGTCATTCCGCCATCGACGAACAAAGTCGCCCCGTTGACGTAATCGGCTGCATCGGACACCAGCCACACGGCGGCGCGCGCGATATCCTCCGGTTCACCGATGCGCTTGTAGGGAATCAAAGTCATCAAATCTTCATACGCCGCGGTGGTATTCCACGCTGCCGTGTTGATGGGCGTGCGGATGGCGCCGGGCGCGATGCTGTTGACACGGATCCGATGCGGCGCCAGCTCCTGCGCGATACTGCGCATCAGCATCATGATGCCACCCTTGGACGCGGCATAATTCGCATGCCCCGCCCACGGTATCTCCTGGTGAACCGAACTCATGCACAGAATCTTCCCCGCCGCCACCGAGACACGCGGATCGACGCCGCGACGCTTGAACTCACGGGTTGCCGCGCGCGTGCACAAGAACTGCCCGGTCAGATTGACGTTGATTACGGTGTTCCATTGCTCGAGAGTCATCTGATCGTAAGGGGAGTCGCGTTGCAGTCCCGCATTACTCACCACCACATGCAACGTGCCAAAATGATCGATGGCCTTCGCGAACATGGCATCCACTTCGGCTTCCTTGCTCACGTCGGCCTGGATTGCGATGACCCGCCGGCCCATTTTTTCAATCTCATGCGCGACGGCCTCGGCTTCGGCCGGATTGGTTACATAGTTGATGACGACATCGGCGCCGGCACGCGCCAGCCCCAGCGCCACGCCCTTGCCAATACCTGAATTGGCGCCTGTGACCAGCGCCTGTTGCCCGGTGAGCACGATGGGATACTCGATCGTCGGCAATGTTCGGCTGCCGGGAAGCGCCGGGGCCGCGGGTTCCATGTTCATAAAAGTCCTTCACCGCTGGTCGGTGTGAAACGCATTCGAGGTCACGCGACCGCTCCTCGAACTGCTAGTGTTCAATGACGCGTCGTTGTTTAGCAATTTAAGGTGAAACGTGGAGATCACTAAAGCCGCCGAATCCTATGATCCTTTGTCAGTGGAGGACTACGCGATCATTGGCGATTGCACCACCGCCGCACTGGTCGGCAGGAACGGCTCGGTCGATTGGCTGTGTCTGCCGCGCTTCGACAGCGGTGCCTGCTTTGCCGCTTTGTTGGGTCATGCGCAGCATGGTCGCTGGTTGATCGCACCGGCTGATGCGACGGCCAAGGCGACACGTTCATACCATGCCGACACGCTGGTGCTCGAAACGGTGTTCGAGACCGCCTCGGGTTCCTTCGCGCTGATCGACTTCATGCCCGTGAACCAGCCCGCCACGGCGCTGGTGCGCATCGTCGAAGGCCGGCGCGGCACAGTCGAGGTGCATATGAACATGAAGGTGCGGTTCGACTATGGTTCGTCGGTCCCTTGGGTATCGCGCCTCGATGACGAGTCGGGAATCCAAGCCATCGCGGGGCGAAATCTCGTGACGTTCCGCGGCTCCGTGGCGACCCGCGGTGAGGACCTGTCGACGAAGGCGGATTTTGCCATTACCGCAAATCAGCGCGAATGGTTCGTCCTGTCCTATGGCCCGTCGCACCGCGCGCCGCCGCCGGCCCTCGATGTGACTGCGGCGCTCGCCGACACGCTGACCTTCTGGCGTCAGTGGGCATCGCGTTGCACCTATCGCGGCGCGCACCGCGATGCCGTGATGCGCTCGTTGCTCACGCTGAAGGCGCTCACATTCACCGAGACCGGAGCCGTCGTGGCCGCCCCGACCACCTCCCTGCCCGAAGAATTGGGCGGCCCGCGAAATTGGGATTATCGATACTGCTGGATTCGGGACGCGACCTTGACGCTGGCAGCCTTGATGGGTGCCGGCTACTTCGAGGAAGCCCAGGCGTGGCGCGAGTGGTTGCACCGCGCGCTCGCCGGTACGCCCGAAGACTTGCAGATCATGTACAGCATCTTCGGCGACCGGCGGCTCGATGAATGGGAAGTGTCGTGGCTGCCGGGCTACCAGGGTGCGGCACCGGTGCGGATCGGCAACGCCGCCTCGGGCCAACTACAGCTCGACGTCTGGGGCGAGATGATGGGCGCGCTGCATCTCGCCCGCGAAGGCGGGCTGGCGGCGTGGCCTTCGGGCTGGCCCATGCAACGTCAGGCGCTCGAGCACCTGGAGGCCATTTGGATGCAGCCCGATGACGGGATCTGGGAAATGCGTGGCGGCCGCCGCGATTTCACCCACTCCAAAGTGATGGCGTGGCTGGCTTTCGACCGCACCATCAAGGATGCCGAGAAGTACCACCTTGACGCGCCGTTGGAACGCTGGCGTGCGATTCGCGATGACATCCACCGCACAGTCTGCGAGCGCGGCTACAACAGCAAGAAGAATACCTTTACCCAGTGTTTCGACGGCGAGGAACTCGACGCGAGCCTCTTGCTGATTCCCCAGGTCGGCTTCCTGCCGATCACCGATCCGCGGGTGGCTAACACCATCGCAGCCATCGAACGGGAATTGCTGGTCGGCGGCTTCGTGCTGCGCTATCGGACCCAGAGCGGGGCGGATGGCCTGCCCGCCGGTGAAGGCGTGTTCATTCCGTGCAGCTTCTGGCTCGCCGATGCCTACCGTCTGCAGGGGCGCAGCGCCGAGGCCGACGATCTGATCGAGCGGTTGCTCGCACTGCGCAACGATGTGGGCTTGCTCAGCGAAGAATACGATACCGCGGCGCGGCGCCAGGTCGGTAACTTTCCACAAGCCTTCTCGCACATGGCGCTGGTGCTCTCGATCTTGAAGAGCGAAGCGGTCACGCCTGCGCCATGATGAGCATTGGTGTCGCGTTTGCCTCGCGCTGCCTCTTGGTGCTGTTGTTTCTGCCCTTCAGCGCCTTGGACAAGCTGTTGAATTTTGGGCAAGCCGTAGACCAGGCGAAAGCGGCGGTGCCCAACCGCATCCTGGCACGGGGTCTCATCGGGATCGGCTTCGGCATCGAAGTGCTGATGTCCGCCGCAATTCTCTCAGGCGTTGCCGATCGAGCGGCCGCCACCGTGCTGGCGGCCTACTGTGTCGCCACCGCCATCTTGTGGAAGCAATTCTGGAAGACACCCGATTTCACGCTGCGCGGGGTCAGCCGCGGTCGCGACGTTTTTTGGGACTTTCTCAAGAATCTCGCGCTCGCCGGCGGCTTTCTCATGCTGGCGACGGGGACCAACGCCGCGGGTGTTCGCACATTCCTCGATGCGCCGCTGGCGTCCTCCCATCCGTATCGATTGGCCCCCTCGCCTGGAGACTCCCCATGACCACGCCACCGGATCCCGAGAACCCGCCCCGCGTGCCTTACTGGCATCTATGGACCGATGCCGACGGCATCAGCCATCAGACCCGCTGCTCGATGACGGAATTTGAATTACAGTCCATGCAGCCCCCCGCCGCTCCGCAGTGGCAGGGTACCAAGCGCTCCGGACCGATGACCGTGATGGTCACCGTACAGCCCGTGGGGTGGATCGGCACCTGGCATGAAAATCCC
>Ga0116226_10005855_pt1 | contig 11010 bp, 5 predicted proteins | sample S1TSphfallax_FD_89692 | JGI IMG/M metagenome (GOLD analysis project Ga0116226, IMG submission 89692) | Host-associated microbial communities from peat moss isolated from Minnesota, USA - S1T2_Fa - Sphagnum fallax MG | ecosystem: Host-associated > Plants > Peat moss > Unclassified | place: USA...
GAGGAAGGGCTCGGCGAGTTGACCTCGGCGCGCAAGCGGCTCGACGAAGTGTACGCCGCCTACGGCGATGAGAACGCCGATTTCGATGCGCTCGCCGCGGAACAAACGAAACTCGAGGCGATCATCGCCGCCGCAGGCGACGATCTCGATCAGCAACTCGAAATCGCCGCCGACGCACTGCGCTTGCCGCCGTGGGATGCGAAGATCGGCCCGCTCTCGGGCGGCGAGAAGCGCCGCGTCGCGCTCTGCCGCCTCTTGCTCTCGCGGCCGGACATGCTGCTGCTCGACGAGCCGACGAACCATCTCGATGCCGAGAGCGTCGAGTGGCTCGAGCAATTTCTCGTGCGCTTCCCCGGCACCGTCGTCGCCGTCACGCACGATCGCTATTTCCTCGATAATGCGGCCGAATGGATCCTCGAACTCGATCGCGGCCGCGGCATCCCCTGGAAGGGCAACTACAGCTCCTGGCTCGATCAAAAGACGGTGCGGCTCGCCGAGGAAGAAGCAGCCGAATCCGCGCGTCAGAAAGCGCTCAAGCGCGAGCTCGAATGGGTTCGCTCGGGGACGAAAGGGCAGCAGACCAAAAGCAAGAGCCGTCTCGCACGCTTCGAGGAGCTCTCGAGCTACGAGTACCAGAAGCGCAACGAAACGCAAGAGATCTTCATCCCGGTCGCCGAGCGGCTCGGCGATCGCGTCATCGATTTCAGCGGCGTGCGCAAAGCGTACGGCGACCGGCTCCTCATGGACGACGTTTCGTTCAAGATCCCGGCCGGCGCGATCGTCGGGATCATCGGTCCCAACGGCGCCGGTAAGTCGACGCTCTTTCGGATGATTGCGGGCAAAGAACAGCCCGACGCCGGGACGATCGAGATCGGTGCGACGGTGAAACTCGCCGTCGTCGATCAGTCGCGCGAATCGCTCGACGATACGAAGACCGTGTTCGACGATGTCAGCGGCGGCCGCGACATCCTGATGGTCGGCCGCTTCGAGATGCCGTCGCGCGCCTATCTCGGCCGCTTCAATTTCAAGGGCGCCGATCAACAGAAGCCGGTCGGCTCGCTCTCCGGCGGCGAACGCGGCCGTCTGCATCTTGCGAAGACGCTGCTGACCGGTGCGAACGTGCTGCTGCTCGACGAACCCTCGAACGACCTCGACGTCGAAACGCTGCGCGCGCTCGAAGACGCGCTCGGCGAGTTTGCGGGTACCGTGCTCGTCGTCAGCCACGACCGCTGGTTCCTCGACCGCATCGCGACGCACATCCTCAGTTTCGAAGGCGATTCGCGCGTGTTCTTCTTCGCAGGCAACTACCAGGAATACGAAGCGAACAAGCGTGAGCGGCTTGGCGAAGAAGCGGCCAAGCCCAAGCGCATCCGCTACCGGCCGCTCACGATCTCCTAGCAACGTCGCCGCTTGCTGCGTGTCTTCGCCACGCACGGCGGGGACACGGAAGATATGCAACCGATCGAACCCGGCGACAAAGTCGTCATCAAGCGAACCAACGACGTTGCCACCGTCGAGAAAACCGAAGAAGGCCGCGCGATCCTCCAAATCGATACACGCGACGGTCAGGAAGTGACGGCCGAATTCAACGAACTGCGCCGGATTCACAAGGGCGCAACGTCGAACGCCCCCCCGGATTCGCCGAGCGCCGCGAGCAGCGGATCCAAAAGCGCGCCGTAGGTCGCGCGGCGGTCGCGCGAGGTCCGGTAGATGGGTCGCCGCACCTGCGCCGCGCTAGCGGTTCGCACGGGCCGCTCGGTTTCGTAAAAGCGCGCGCACGCATCGTTCCACGGCAACCCGCAAAACGCGACGAGCCGGCGTGCCTGCCCGTCGAGATCGTCGACGACGTCGTCGTACCGAACCGTCAAGAGCGCCTCCGGCGGCAGCACCGCTCGCCAGTGCTCAGCGAGGCGTTCGTGCGCGCGCGCATAGCGGCCGAGTTCGGCGAGATCGTACGCCCAAGGTTGCTCGCCGGCGAAGTGCTGTGAGAAGCACGACACGCAGGTATCGACGAGATCGCGCTGCGCGTAGATCATGCGTGCGCGCGGCAGCGCCATGCGGATCAGTCCGGCATAACGGATGTTCGCCGGCATCTTGTCGGTGATCCGCAGCGCGTCCGGCGCGCGCTCGCGCAGCTCGGCGACATAGCGCCGGCCAATCTCACGCAATTCGTCCGGCGTCACCGCGAGCATCCGCTCCATCGTGAGCGGACCGCGCAGCGCCAGCACGCCGTTCGTCGCCGCTTCGAACGACGACCGTTCGCCCGCGGCGAAAACACCGGGATGGCCGGCGAGAATCTGTTCGATCAGCGTCGTCCCCGAACGCGGCATCCCAAAGACGAACACGGGGACGCCGGAGGGGTCGCCGCCGCCGCGCGCTTCGATGAATTGGCGCGAAAATGCCCGTGCGATATGGTCGAAGGCCGCGAGCGTCGCGCACTCGTCATAGGCAATCGAACGGCGCCGCGCGGCATTCGCCGCGGATAGCCGGCGAAACGACCGCTCGTGCGCGCCGCGCGCGGCAAAGACCTTCGCGAGCGCGAAGCCCGCCTCGATCCGATCGTCCGCAGCTGCGGATTCACCGTCGGCGATCTGCTCGAGCGCGGCAATGTCGGCATCGGTGACCGCGGCGCTGCGCGTGTCGGCGAGATAACGGTAGGCAAGCCCGGACTCCGGCGCGCTTTGGATGGCGCGGCGAAACGCGGCGACGGCATCGTCGAACCGGCCGCTCTCGGCGAGCGCGACGCCGTAGTCGGCCCAGAGCGAGGCGTCCGTATGGAGCGCGATCAGTCGCTCGTAGATGTGCAGCGCCTCGGGGTGACGGTCGGCGGCGCGCAGGGCGCGCGCGAGAGCGCGCCCGACGTCAGCATCGCCGGGGCGCGCGGCGGCCAAGGTTTCGTAGTGCGGAATCGCCCGGTCGTGGTCTCCCGCTTTGGTCAAGAGGCCGGCGAGGTTGTAGCGTGCCTCCGCATAGTGCGGGGCCGCGTCGAGGGCGCGCTCAAAATAGGCCCGCGCCTCGCTGCCGCGCCCGAGGGTGCGGAGCGCCGCGCCGTAATTATTGAGCGTTTCCGGCCGTGCCGCGGTCGCGGCAGCGGCGCGCGCGAGGTGGGGCAGGGCCTCGTGGGGACGGCCGAGGGCGAGCAACAGGCTTCCGGCGTCGGCGTGCGCCGAGAGTGAGTCGGGGGCGGCGGCGAGCCGCGCCCGGACGTCCTCCAGCGCGCGCTCGTACACGGCCGGAGCCGAGTCGGTCATGCGACTGTTCTTCGAGAGACCCCCTGCCGATACCGTAAAGCGGAGGGAGCGCATCGGCTTCCGGGGAAAAATTCCGACCGAAGCACCAGGATGGCGCTTTGGAATTTCGGCGAGCGGCTGCGGCCGTTCATGGAGGATCGTCGATGTCCAGCGGTTTGAGTGTCGCGAACAACCTGCTCGCAAATGCCGTATCCAACAACTTGGACCGGAATCAAGCGGCGTTGCAGACCTCGGTTACGCGCCTCTCGAGCGGGCTGCGGATCAACACGGCTGCCGACGATCCGTCGGGCCTCGCGATCTCGCAATCGCTGCAATCGCAAGTGAACGGCTTCGACCAGGCCGTCGGAAATGTACAGAACGCCAACAACGCGGCGTCGATCGCGGACGGGGCGCTGGCGACCACCACCGACCTGCTGCAGCGCATTCGTGCGCTCGCGGTCGAAGCGTCCTCCGACATCACCTCGACGAGCGACAAGGCCGATCTTCAGACCGAAGTCTCGCAGCTGCTGCTCGAGATCAACCGCATCTCGCAGAACACCGAATTCAACGGCCTGCCGCTGCTCGACGGCTCGCACGCCGGCTTCCAGGCCGAGCAAAACGCGTTCCTTACCGTCACCGCCAATGCGGCGCTCGCGTCGAACGGCAATCTTTCGGCCGCCGGCATCAACTACGGATTGCTCATCGCCACCGCCGTCGCATCGTATCCCGCGTCCTTCAACACGACGCCCAACGTGAATTCTCCGGGCGTCCAGGGATTGGGCGATTTCACCGGCGAGGGCGAAGCGACCGTCGATGGGACGATCGAACTCGAGGTGATCAACACCGGCGTCTCGATCGCCGTTCAAGAAACGTTTTTCGAGAGCGCGACCGGCGTTGCGACCGTCTCGCCGACGCTCTTCGGCCCGAGCGGCGTTGCGACGACGGCGTTCGGCGGCACCAGCCGGGAGATCACGGCCGCGTTCACGAGCAGCGCCTCCGGATTCGACAACGTCGCGATCACGCTCGGCGCGCTTTCGACCGCCGACGTCGGCGTCACCGCGTATATCAAGATCAGCCAGAACGTGGCCGCGCTTTCCAATCCGAACGCGCCGGCGTTCAATTTTCAATCCGGCGCGAACGAAGGCGACACGATCCAAGTCGGCTTCGAGGCAACGAACACGCAGACGCTGCGCATCTCGAACATCAATTTGCTGCTCTCGAGCGCGTCGTCGCCGTCGATCGGCGCCGAAGATGCAATCGGGCAGATCGATAACGCGCTCCAGCAAATCCTGACGCAGCGTGCCTCCCTCGGTGCGATCCAAGTCCGCCTCAACGAGGATCAGGACAACGACAACACCGCTGCGGTGAATCTTCAAGCCTCCGAATCGAACATCGCCGACCTCAACGTCGGTCAAGAGACGACCAACTTCACCCGTTTGCAGATCCTCGTGCAAGTCGGCACATCTGTCCTCTCGCAAGCCAACACGAACGCCGACTCGGTCCTCAACCTCTTCCGCTAACCCTCGCCTCAGGAGAATTCGACGCCATGCGCACCCGATTCGCCGCTGCCGCACTCGTACTCGGCATCGCCGTGTTGTCGGCGTGTAGTGGCGGCGGGTCGAACCCGTCGGCGCAGCAAGGCGGGGCGCAAGCGCAAGCGGTCGCGCTGAATCGAACCGCCGGCGGTCTGGCCGGCTCCGTCACGTACCCCGCCGCGACGAGCGGCTCGGGGTCGCCGACGGCAACCCTGATCGATGCCGTTGCGCCAAACGGCACCCTGGCGGCGGCGGTTACGACGACCGTGCTTGGCTCCGTGCAGCTGACCGTCAACGCACCGGAAACGCTGAGCGAATCCCCATCCTTCACGCTGACGCTCTCGAGCGCGCAGGTCAAAGGCCTCTATTATTTCGCGTCGTTCTATAACGGGAGCTCGTGGCAGACGACGTTCCTCACCGGCAAGATCAGCGGCACGACCGTGACGTTCGCGTCCAACCCGAACCAGCTCTCGCTCGTGCCGGGGGTCGTGTACGTGTTCGAGTTCTACTCCACGACGAGCAACACCGGCGCCTCACCCTCACCGGTTCCGATCCCCTCGCCGTCGCCCTCGGCGCACGCCGCATCACCGGTACCGTCGGCATCCCCATCGCACGCCGCGGCATCGCCCTCGCCGGCCGCTTCGCCATCGCCGGCTCCGTCGGCGGCGCCGTTGCCCGGCCCGACGTGGTACGGCGGCACCGGCGGGCCGTGGGGGCCGGTCGCCGTTGCGAACGCATTCCAGTTCCCGGTTCAAAGCGGCTACAACGGCGCGGGCGTCACGGTCGGGATCGTCATCGACTCCGACGTCTCGCGCAGCGACCTCTCGACGTACCTAACGTACTTCCAGACCCCCTCGACCGGACGCACCGTGATCACGGAGCCCGTCGACGGGACGACGGCGGGCACCGTCGTGTCGGGTGAAGAGGGCTTCGAAGCCACGCTCGACACCGAAACCGTCGCCGGACTCGCCCCGGGCGCAAACATTATCATTTACTACATCCCTGAGTTGACGAACATCGAGTTCAACAAAGGCGTGAACCAAGCCATCACCGACGGCACGGCGAAGGTGGTCAGCATGTCGTTCGGCGGCTGCGAGAGTCTCTACGGTTCATCCGCCGAGAGTACCGAAGCGCCGATCTTTGCAAACGGTGTATCGCACGGGATCACCTTCGTGGCTTCGTCGGGCGATATCGGCGATGAGTGCACGGGGAGCAGCACCCCGGGCGTCAACTACCCGGCGAGCGATCCCAATATCACCGCGGTCGGCGGCAACGAGAGCGCGACGTCGCTCACCAATCCGGTTGCCTGGAACGACGGCCTCGGAGCCACCGGCGGGGGCGTCTCGACCGCGTTCACGTTGCCCTCGTACCAATCGGGGGTGAGCGGGCTCACGTCGACCTCGTTCCGCAACGTGCCGGACATAGCGATGCCATCGGTCAATGATGCTCTTTACATCAGCTCCACCGGATGGGCCGAGACCGCAAACGGCACATCATGGTCGGCGCCCCAGATGGCGGCGATGTTCGCCGAGCTCAGCGAGTACTGCCGGGCGAACCTCGGCGCGGTCAACGCATTGCTCTACTCGGCGCATACGTCCGCGAGCACCGACTTCATCGACGTGACGAGCGGCAACAATCGATACGCCAGTTCGTCGCCGTACTACACGGCCGGCACCGGATACGATAACGCGACGGGCCTCGGACTACCCAAGGGGATGGCGCTCGCAGGCACGATCTGCCCCGGCCGCGTCCTCGCCGCCGCACACCGCGGGGCGGGCACGCTCGCACTCACGGCAACGACGCACGACGCCGCCTACACGGTAGATCTGCGGCCACCCCTCGCGGCGTACGCGACCGACCGCGGCGAACGCGATGCCTCGGCCACGATGGCGATTCAGATCGTCCTGACGCCGGCGGCTGCGCGCATGGGACAAGACGGCCCAGTCGTCACGGCGCTCAAAGCCGCAGGACTGAACGTCACCCGGACGTACGCGAACCATCTCCTCGTCGACGCGAGCGGCACGACGGCGCAAGTGGAGTCCCTGTTCCGCACGACGATCCATCACTACGCCCAACCGCAACACGGCGAGCGCTATGCTGCCGCATCCGCCGCGACGATTCCGGCGGGCCTGGCCCCGTACCTCGGCGGCGTCATCCTCGATAACTTCGTAACGATGCGCGTCGGCGGCTAGCGCGCACGCAAACGCTGCTCGCCCCGAGCACCCCGGAAATTCTTGCGGTGAATGGGGCGACGTTTAGCGCGCCGGTGTTTCCGTAAATGCGGGGGCTATGGGGGGTTGACGGCGGCGCGACGCGTCGTCGGGTTCGGGGCCGAAATCGGGCGCCATCGCGATGTAGACGATCGGGACGAGCAAGAGCGTGAGCAAGAGCGAACTCGAGAGGCCGCCGATGACGACGGTGCCGAGCGAACGTTCCGCTTGCGCGCCGGCGTCGAGCACGAATGCGAGCGGGATCATGCCGGCGATCATCGCCATCGTGGTCATGATGATCGGACGGAAGCGTTCGGCAGCGGCCTCGCGCATCGCACCGATGCGATCCATCCCCTCGCGACGCCGCATGTTCGCGAAGTCGACGAGCAAGATTCCATTTTTCGTAACCAGGCCGATGAGCAGCACGGAACCGATGAGCGAGAACAGGTTCAGTGTTTGATGCGTGAGCGCAAGCGAACCCAGGGCACCGACCACGGCCACCGGCACCGCGAACATGATGATGAACGGCGTCCGGTAGCTGTTGTAGAGCGCGACCATCAGCAAGTAGACCAGCGCGATCGAGAGCAGCAACGCGATGCTCATCCCCGTGACCGTGTCGGTCACGGACTGCTCGTTTCCGCCGGCCGCCGCCGCGACGGTGACGGACGAGGGGAGATTGAGCGCGTTCAAGCGCTTCTGGAAATCGCGTTGGACGTTCGAGAGCGTCGCGCCCGGCGCGAGGTTCGCCCCGAGGTACACGACGTTCTGGCGGTTGATGCGCATGATGAGCGGCGGCGCGGGCGACTGCACGAGATGCGCGATGTCGCCGACCCGGATGACCGAACCGCTGCTGGTTTTGATCGGGATCGCCTCGACTGCGGCGAGCGAGCCTTGCGCGGCGAGCGGATACGTGACGAGCACGTCCTTGAGGCCGTCGCTGCCGGTGAATTGGGTCGCGAGGTCACCGCCGAACGCGGCGCGCACGGCGGTCGACGCCGTGCCGATGCTCGCATCGAGCGCGCGCGCCCGGTCACGGTTGAACTCGACGTTCACTTGCGGCGCGAGCTCCGCCGACGACGTCGTCACGTCGATCGCACCCGGCGTTTGCGCGAGCGCCGCCTGCACCTTTGCCGCGTAGGCTTCGGGCGCGCCGTCGAGGCTCGAGACGACCTCGTCGATCGGCTGCGAATTGCCGCCCTGCATGTCGGTCGCCGGCACGGCGACGACCTGCGCGGTCGGGACCAGCTTCGCCGCCTGGCGTTGGAACCGGTCGGCCCAATACGCCGTGGACTGGCCGCGATTTTCTTTGAGAAAGACGTCGAGCTGACCGATTGCGCCGTTGTCGACGTAACCCGAAATCTGGCCGAGATACGCGCCCGCGGTCGCCGATTCGGCTTTGAGATCGGGCGAGGAATCCACCAGTGCTTCGACCTTGAGCGTGCCCTGGCGCGTCGTCTCCAGCGGCGTGCCGCTCGGATACGAGAGCGTCACGTAGATCTCGCCGCGATCGACGGGCGGAATGTATTCGAAACCGACCAAGCCCAGCGGAATCAGCAGCAGGGCGATCGCGAGCGACGCGAACGAAACGATCACGACGCCGCGGCGGTGCTGCAATCCCCACGGGAAGACCCGGTTGACGTACCAACTGCGCACGCCCTCGAAGCGGTCGGTGAAATAGTCGATCGGGCGCCACGGCTTCCAGCGCGAGAGCAGCGCCCAGCGGCCGGCGAGCGACGGCGTTACGGTGAACGAGACGAACAGCGACGTCAGCGTCGCGACCGTGACGACCAAACCAAATTCGCGCAAGAACAGCCCGACCGAGCCCGGCAAGAACGAGATCGGCAAGAAGACGACGACGTCGACGAGCGTGATCACGATCGCCGCGACGCCGATCTCGCTGCGGCCGCTGATCGCCGCATCCTGCGGGCCTTCGCCGGCATGGAAATGGCGCTCGACGTTCTCCAAGACGACGATCGAATCGTCGACCAGGATGCCGATGATGAGGGTCATCGCGAGCAGCGAGACGGTATCGAGGGTGAAGTTCGCGAGCTTCATCGCGCCGAGCGTCACCAAGAGCGACGACGGAATCGCGATCATGACGACGATCGCGTTACGCCACGAACGCAGGAAGAACAGCATGACGATACCGGTGAAGATGACCGCCTCGATCAACGTGCGCACGACGCCGGTCAGTTGCTCTTCCGTGTACGTCGACTGAACGTCGAGGACCGAGAACTCGACGTCCGGATACGTCCGGTGCAAGCTGGGGAGGGCCTTGAGGACGGCGTTTGAGGTCGTGACTTCGCTGACGCCGGCGCTCTTCTGAATGTCGAGGACAACGGCCGGCTGACCGCTCGAATACGCGAAAACGCGCTGCGTCTCGAAGGTATCGGTCACGTCGGCGACGTCGCCGATGCTGAAAAGGCGCGTCGCCGTCGTCCAGGCATCGGTCCCCGTCGGTGCGGTCCCAGTCGAGCCGATCAAGAGATTCGCGACCGTCGGCACATCCTGGATGTCGCCGCGCACATCGAGATTCGTTTCGCGGTTCGGCGCGTATAAGATGCCGCCGGGTGCGCGGACGTTGTTGTTGGTAATCGCGGTAACGATATCCGGCAAGGTGTAGCCGGAGGCTGCGAGCTTCTGCGGGCTGACGTTGACCTGGATCGACGGCGTTACCGCCCCGTTTTCCTGGACGTACGAGACGCCTTGAATCTGCTCGAGCGACGGCACGATCTTGTTGATCGTGAGCGAAGAAAGATCGCCGACCGAGAGCGAGCTCGAGCGCAGCACGAGCGAGACGACGACGGCTTCACTCGGATTGTAGAGCGAGATCTGCGGCGTCGTGACGTCGTTGGGCAGCGAGTGCTGCGCGTTCTGGACGCGACCCTGCACTTGAACGAGGTCGTCGTTGGAACTCGAGTTGAGGGTGAAGACGGCGACGATCGAGGCCGAACCCGGCTGAATCGCGGTTTCGAGGTGGTCGAGCAGCGGCGCGCCCGCGATTTGGTCTTCGAGTGGGCGCACGATCGCATCGCGCATCTCGGTCGTCGAGGCGCCGGGATAACTCACCAGCACCTGAATCGACGGCACATCGGTACTCGGAAACTGCTGCTGCACGAGACCATTGGCGGCCAAACTGCCGAAGAGCAGCACGAGTGCGAGAAACACCGTCACGAGCGTCGGGCGATGGACGAAGAGGCGCGTCAGCCACATATCAGCGAGACTCCACTTGGGAACGCGACGCCGGCCGGGCGATCGCGCCGTCGCGTTCGGACTCACCGGCGGCGAGGGGTTTGGGCGGACCCGGTGCGATCCACATATAGACGACCGGGATCAGCAACAGGGTAAGGATCAGCGAGCTCGTGAGGCCGCCGATGACGACCGTGCCGAGCGACCGTTTCGAGGCCGAGCCGGCATCGAGGGCGAGCGCGAGCGGCAGCATCCCCGCGATCATCGAGGTCGTCGTCATGAGGATCGGCCGGAACCGCGCGCGCGCGGCCTGCTGGATCGCGGTGAGTTTATCCATCCCGAGCAGAACGCGCTCGTGCGCGAAGTCGACCAATAAGATGCCGTTCTTGCTCACGAGCCCCACCAGCATGACGACGCCGATGAGCGAGAACATGTTGAGCGTCTGGTGCGTGATTGCAAGCGATCCCAGCGCGCCGAACGCGGCGACCGGGATGGAGAACATGATGACGGCCGGCGCGATGTACGCATTGTAGAGCGCGATCATCAGCAGATAGACGAGCAAGAACGAGAGCAAGAGCGAGAGGCCGAGGCCGCCGGCGGTCTGGGCGACGCTGGCCTGATTCCCGCCGGCCGCCGGCGTCACGAGCACGGTATCGGGCAGATGCAACGCCGCGAGCCGCTTCATGAACGCCTGCACCACGACCGTCTGCGTCGCCCCCGGTTCGAGGTTCGCGCCGATGTGCACCACCGTCTCGCGGTTGACGCGCGTGAGCAGCGCCTGCTGCGGATTGTTTTTCACGTACGCGATATCGCCCAGGTGGACGATGTTACCGTTGTTGGCGCGCA
>Ga0116226_10005856_pt1 | contig 11003 bp, 9 predicted proteins | sample S1TSphfallax_FD_89692 | JGI IMG/M metagenome (GOLD analysis project Ga0116226, IMG submission 89692) | Host-associated microbial communities from peat moss isolated from Minnesota, USA - S1T2_Fa - Sphagnum fallax MG | ecosystem: Host-associated > Plants > Peat moss > Unclassified | place: USA...
GAAGGGGTAATGCGACTGGTCACCACGGCGGATGCGCTGCTGGAAGGGTTCCGGCCCGGGGTGATGGAGCGGCTGGGCCTGGGGCCGGATGCTTGCCTGGCGGCGAACCCCAAGCTGGTTTACGGGCGGATGACCGGCTGGGGGCAAACCGGGCCGCTGGCGCCGCGCGCCGGGCACGACATCAACTACATCGCCATCAGCGGCGCGCTGCACGCCATCGGCAAGCCGGGCGAACCCCCAACCGTGCCGTTGAACCTGGTCGGCGATTACGGCGGCGGGGCGATGTTTCTGGCGACCGGCGTGCTGGCGGCGCTGTTGCAGGCCGCGCAAACCGGCAAAGGCCAGGTGGTGGACGCCGCGATGACGGACGGGGCGGCGCTGCTGATGAGCCTGTTCCACAGCATGCGCCATGGCGGCGCCTGGGCCGACCGGCGCGGGGAGAATCTGCTGGATGGCGGCGCGCCGTTCTATCGCTGCTACGAATGCGCGGATGGAAAACACGTGGCGGTGGGGGCGCTGGAGCCGCAATTCTTCTCGGCACTGCTGCGGATAACGGGAATCGAGTTTGCCGCGGCCGGGCAGCATGACCGGGCGCTGTGGCCGGGGCTGGCGGAAAGTCTGGCGGCGGTGTTCCGGACCAAGACAAGGGACGAATGGGCGGCGCTGTTCGAGCCGGAGGATGCGTGCGTAAGCCCGGTGCTGAGCATGGCGGAGGCGCCGGACCATGCGCATAACCAGGCGCGCGGCACGTTCGTGAACATCGGCGGCATCACCCAGGCGGCGCCGGCGCCGCGCTTCGGGGGCGTGGAGCTGAAAGCCGAGCCGGCGGCGCGGGTTGATATGGCGGCGGCCTTGGCGGCTTGGAAAGTGAAGTAAAGCAAGTGCTTCTTTTTTGAAAAAAAGGCGCCCCGCCCGGGGAAGCAAAAAACTTTCGCTCCTGGGGGCGTTGGCAGGCGCGCGCCACAGCCCCCAGTAAATGAAAGTTTTTTGCTTCTTTTTTTCAAAAAAGAAGCTTTTGCCTCACTTCCTTTCCTTCAAGCGGCACTTTTATCACTCCCCTCCCCTGCCCCACGCCGCAATTCCCGTACAAACAGTTTTATCAAAGGCAGGTCCTTATCAGCGCGCCGGTAGGCGGCGTAGTGTTGCGAGAAGAACTGGTAGGTTTGCGGGCGTAGCGCCCGCATCTCCCCCCGCGCGACGAAGCCGTCGCCGATGTGGCAGGGCAGGAAGCCGATGAATTTGCCTGACAGGATCAGCATCGCCTGCGCTTCCATGTGGTTGATGGTGGCGCCGGCGCGCGGGTGGTTGACGCGGTACAAGTCTTCCAACTGCCGGTAGCCCCGCACGGCGAGGAGGGATTTTTCCACGTCGCCGACTTCCGGCCGCGCGACCTTGAAGAGCGGGTGGGCGGCGCCGCAGTACAGGCTTTGCGTTTCCCGGTGCAGGGCGATGTACACGACGCCGGGGCCCTGCTTGGCGAACGGGCCGACGACGACGTCGCGGTGGCCTTCGGTCACCCATTGTTCAAGCTCGTGCGGGGTGCCGAGCCGCAGGTCGATGAACGCGTCCGGCGCCGCTTCGATCAGGCGTCGGACCGGGTTTTGCAGGCCAAGCGCGGGGTTGGAGATGACGCCGTCCACGATGCCGATGCGCAGGCGGCCGACCAGCCTGTCGTTGGAGCGGCCGACGCGCTTCTGGAACGTGTCGATATCGGCGAAAAGCTGGCGGGTGGCGGCGAGGGTGGCCTCCCCGAACGGGGTGAGACGGAAGCCGCGGCGGCCGCGCAGGCACAAGGCGCCGCCGATTGTGCGCTCGAGCGACGCGATATGGGTGCTGAGGGTGGATTGCGACAGGTTGAGCGCGATCTGCGCGCCGGAGAAACTGCCGGCCTCAGCGAGGGCGACGAAGACGCGAAGCAGACGGAGGTCGATATTGTCGAGGCGGCGCATAGGGTTTTGTATCGACAGAATTCGATGAATACCAGGGGAAATTAGAATGGATTTCGATGCACCGTGCTGCGATGCTCTTTAGATGGATGTGGCTGATCTGAACGGGCTGTGGCGGCGATCCTTGCTGGTCACCGAAGATGGCGTGCGCGATGAATCGAGCGTGGTCGCCTGGCTGCAGGTTGGCAGCATGTTCGCCGATTTGCGGCAGCCGGCGGGCATGCCGGATTTGTCGCATGTGGCGGGGCTGGATGATCTGGGCATGGCAGAGTGCCTGTGGCTGGCGCGGCAGCTTGGATTTGCCGGCACGTTCCGCAAGGTTGATGATTGCTTCGAGTGGGTGCGGGAATTGGACTACCAGCCCGCGGGCGCGTTCAAGGATATCGGGCGGCTGAGCTGGGAGGGGGATGTCCTGGTCGAGGTCGGGCGGGACGTGGCGTATCTGGAGCATTGGCACCGGGATGCGCCGCCGGCTTCGCCGCGGGTGGCGCTGCGGCTGAGGGCGGCGGAGCGACCGGGGTTTCTGCTGCGGCTGGGCGGCATATTTATGTTTGCGCGCGGCCGGGCGGCGGCGCTGCCGGCGGGGGAGGATTTGGCGGCCTGCGTGGCGGCGGCGCCGGATGTCGCGGCGGCGCGGGCGCTGGTGGATTGCGAAATCTCCTTTGGTATGGTGGCGGACGGGGCGTGGCGGATCGAACGGTCAAGTCTGCCGTTCCGGGTAGGGGATGATCTGGCGCCGCGATGGCAGGCAGGCGGGGTGGTGGTGAGCGGCGAAGGCGCGCTAACGTGGCAAGTCGCCGCGGCGGAGGGCGATACTTCGACGTTGTTCGATGTGAGCGGTGAAGATTTGTGATGGTTTTGGGCCTTTGAGTGAGGTATCCAAAGGAAAGGATCTTCTTTTTCTGAAGAAAAAGAAGCAAAAAGACTTTGGGTCCTGCGGGATTTTCCGATGCCGGCGCCAACGCCCGCAGGAGCGAAAGTTTTTTTGGTTACTTTTTTTTCAAAAAAAGTAACATCTTGCTTCGCCTTAAAACGAGAGGGATCGGGATGAACGTCACGCTGACCAAAGCTTCTCTGTTTCGCTACAGCGATGGCGCGCTGCCGAATATCCTGGTGCTCGCCTATGTGGGCGTGGGCTATGCTGCCGGGCTGGCGATGCTAGCGGCGCCGTTGGGCGTGGTGAATGCCATCGGCGTGTTGCTGGTCGCGCATACGCTGGCTGTGTCCGCCTACGTGATACATGAATGCACGCATGGAACGATCTTCAGCCGTCCGGCTGATAACGATCGGCTTGGCGTGGCGATGGCCTGGCTGAACGGGGCGGCTATTGCGCCCTATGCCGGGTTGAAGGAGAAGCATTTGCGCCACCATGCGGACCGGCTGGACGTTGTGACGTTCGATTATCGGGCGGTGCTGCGCGACTCGCCTGGCTGGTTCCGAAAGACGATTCTGGCGCTGGAATTCGTGCATATTCCGGCTGTGGAATTGCTGATGCGCGGGCTGGTGGTGGCGACGCCCTTTCTGGAGCGCGACCGGCGGGGCATGCTGCGCGTCGCCGGCGTGCTGGCGGTCCGCTTGCTGTTCTTTGCGCTTCTGGGCTCGGTTTCCGTGAAGGCGGTGCTGCTTTATGCGCTCGCCTATGTCATCTTTCTGCACATTCTAAGGTTCCAGGATGCGTTTCAGCACACGTTTGACGTGTATGCGACGCGCTCTCTGGCGCCGGCGCCCGCCTCAATGCGGCGGGACCGCGCCTATGAGCATGCGAACACCTATTCGGACGTGATTTCCTGCGGCGTGCCCCGGCTCAATCTTCTGCTGCTCAACTTTCCCTACCACAACGCGCATCACGCGCGGCCGGCGGCGCCGTGGTACAAGCTTACGAAACTGCATGACGAATTGTACGGCGCCGACCAGGCGCAGGTGCTGCCGTGCCGGATATTGCTGAAGAACTACCACCGCCACCGGGTAACCCGCGTGCTGGCGGAGGATTACGGCGAGGTGGCGCCGCAGGGCGCGCGGGTGGAGAATTTCATCGGCGCCGTCGGTGTCTCGTTCCTCACCGCGGTTTGAGGCTGCCTGCCGGAATGTCAGGGTCATCAGGAAATTATGGCCAAAGCATCATATTTTCTATATTGACCCAGATCGATAGTGCGCTAACGATACGCTGATAAAGAGGATTCCGGCGGGAAAACCAAAGTCTCGCCGGTATCAAAAATAGTTTCAGGGCCCAGCCACACGGATTGCACGCCTATCGCAACTGGCAGCTTCGCTGCCTGGGAGATTATTATGGATTCACCGCCCCTTTACGCCATCGAACACAACACCATTCAGCCGATTTCCAAGAACCAGCGGCACGGAACCTTCAGCTACCTGTTCACCATCTGGTTCGGGTGCAACATGAACATTCTGACCGTGGTGACCGGCGCGCTGGCGACCACGCTGTTCGGGCTGAATTTTGTGCCGGCCTGCCTCGCGCTGCTCATCGGCACCATGATCGGCACCATCTTCATGGCGCTGCACGCGGCGCAGGGCCCGCAGCTTGGCGTGCCGCAAATGGTGCAAACCCGCGGCCAGTTCGGCTCGATCGGCGCGATCGTCATCGTGCTCGCGGTAATCATGATGTATATGGGCTTCATCGCCTCGAACATGGTTCTGGGCGGCCAGTCCATCAATGCGGCCTATCATGGCGTCAGCGTCAATGAAGGCGTCGTGTTCGTCGCCGTCATCAGCCTGATCGCCGCAGTGTACGGCTATGACCTGATCCACGAATACAGCAAATACGTCTCGATCATCACCGGCCTGGCTTTGCTCGTGGTGTTCATCATGACGGTGTTCGTGGTGGGGCTGCCGAAGACGTTCTTCACGACCGGCGCGTTCACCTGGCCGAACTTCGTCGGCGCGATGTCGCTGGCGGCCTTGTGGACCCTGTCCTACGCGCCCTACGTGTCCGATTACACGCGCTATATGCCTGAGAATACCGGCGTGGTGCCGTCGTTCTGGGCGACCTATAGCGGGACCAGCCTGGGCTCCATCTTTCCGGAAATCCTGGGCGCGATGATTGGGCTGATCGTCGGCAACGGCAGCGTCGTCGGCGGGTTCATCACCGGGTCCGGCGCGCTGGCAGTCCCCATCGTCATCATCTTCACCATCGCGCTCGCCTGCGCCACCGCCATCAATATCTATTGCGGGGTGTTGGCAATTCTGACCTTCGTGCAGACCTTCGTGAAGGACTGGATGCCGGGGCTGAACGCGCGGATCGTCACCAGCGTCGCGATCTTCGCCTTCGCGCTGGTGGTCGGGATCGTCGGGCAGCAGAACTTCCTGAACAACTACATGAACTTCCTGTACGTGCTGCTCTACGTGCTGGTGCCCTGGACGTCGATCAACCTGGTGGACTACTACCTGGTGCATCACGGCTCCTACGACGTGCCGTCCTTCGTGAAGGCGGATGGCGGGATCTACGGGCGGTTCCAGTGGCCGGCGATCGCCTGCTATGTCGCCGGGATCATCATCGAAGTGCCGTTCATGTCGCAGACGCTCTATACCGGCCCGATCGCGAAGATGCTGGGCGGGGCGGATATTTCCTGGATCGTCTGCCTGATCGTCATCAGCCCGGTCTATTACGTCGTGTCGAAGACCATGATGAAGAATCTACCGGCGGTCGCGGCTGCGGAATAAAGCGAGGCACAGCCGCTCCGGCCGCAAGGCCGGGGCGGCTGCCAGGTACGAAAGAGAGGATTGGGATGCAAACGGCAAGCGGCAAAGTCACCGCTTACAAAGACCCCAATCTGCCGGCCGCGCCGGTGGTCTCGGCCGGGACGGATTGGGCGGCGGCGCTGGAGACGATCTCAGCTGATGAGGCGGATATTCTGCTGGCGGCGGTGACGACGATGTATCCGCATGAGACGCTGAGCCCGTTGGTGTACCGCCGGGTGATCGTGCATTTCGACCGTGTGGCAACAGGCAATGCGGCCGCCGCGGCGGCGCTGCTCGAGTTTTGCGAAAGCCTGCGCAAGGCGGGCCCGCTGCCGTTTCCGGAGCTTGCGGAATCCTACCGGGTGCAGGCGCTGAAGACCATCGAAGCGACGAAGATGTTCTTCTTCGTCCAGCGCATGGCGATCCGGTATCTGTACGACGATGTCGAGGTGTGGGCGGCGTTTGGGTATGAGGGTGCCTCTGTGCATCTGGGCGGGTACGTGAAGCGCGGGTTCGATGATTTGGATTGGTTGCCGCCGCTGCCGAATGAAATTTGAAAATGACAGGAAGCGCTTCTTTTTTTGAAAAAAAAGAAGCAAAAAAACTTTCATTTCCCGCGGGCTTTGGCACATCCACGTCACAGCCCCCAAGGAGCGAAAGTTTTTTGCTTCTTTTTTTCAAAAAAGAAGCGCTTTCTTTCCCTTCGGAGCGGACTTCATGATTGCTTACGAAACCTCAGACTCAGACGTCGCCGTCATCATCGGCTCCGGCGCCGGCGGCGGCACGCTGGCCAACGAGCTTTGCCAGCGCGGGCTCAAGACGGTCCTGCTCGAAGCCGGCCCGCATCTCACGCCCAAGGATTTCGTCAACGACGACTGGGCGGCGTTCGAGATGCTCTCATGGCTCGACCGCCGCACGGCGAGCGGCAATTGGCGCGTCGCGAAGGACCATCCGGATTTGCCGTCCTGGCACTGCAAGGTCGTTGGCGGCACGACGACGCATTGGTCCGGCTGCACCTATAGATTCTCCGAAGACGAGTTGCGGGCGCGGACTGTCTATGGGGACATCCCGGGTGCGAGCCTCATCGACTGGCCGCTGACGCTGGCGGAGCTGGCGCCGTATTATGATCTGGCCGAGCGGAAGATGGGCGTGGGGCGTACGAACGGGCTTCCGGCGCTGCCGGCCAACAACAATTTCAAGGTGATGTACTGGGGCGCCAAGCGGCTGGGGCTGCAGGAGATTTCAACCGGCCGTCATGCAATCAACGCGGCGCCGTATGATGGGCGGCCGGCGACGATCCAGGATGGTTTCACGATTTCCGGCGACAAGCACGGGGCGCGCTGGTCCACTTTGAATGTCGAGATTCCGCGTGGGCTGGCGACCGGTTTGTTGGAGCTGCGGGCGGAATCGCGGGCGATCGCGATCGAGCATGATGCCGAAGGCAAGGCCTGCGCCGTAGTGTATGTGGATGCGGAGGGTCATGCGCATCGGCAAGCCGCTGCCGTCGTGGTGCTGGCGGGCAATTGCGTTGAATCGCCGCGGCTGTTGCTGAATTCGAAAAGCGGCGCGTTTCCGGATGGGCTGGCGAACAATCACGGCCAGGTCGGGCGGTATTATCTGCGCCATGTGGTGCAGACGGTATGGTCGGTGTTCGACCAGCCCGTGAACATGCATCGGGGCGAGCTGATGGGCGGGCTGGTAACGGATTTCGCACGCCATGATCCGGCGCGCGGGTTCGCCGGCGGGTATTATATCGAGCTGAACTCAATGGGCTTGCCCACGACCGCAGCGTTCCTGAATCCGGGCTGGTGGGGCCGGGATTTTACGAACGTCATCGAGCAATACGCCAACATGGCGGGGCTTTTCATGACCGGCGAGGACATGCCGCAGGCGGATAACCGCGTGACGCTGAGCGATAACGAGACGGACCGGTTCGGCGTGCCGATTGCGAACATTCATTATGACGAGCACGAGAACGATCTGCGCATGCGCAATCACGGGTACAAGACTCTGACCGCCATCCATAGGGCGGCGGGCGCGAAGCGGAGTATCGAGGCGCCGGCCTATCCGGCCAGCCATAACCTGGGCAGCAACCGGATGAGCGCCAAGCCGGAGGATGGCGTGGTTGACCGCAACGGGGAGGCGCATGAGGTGAAAAACCTGTTCATCGTGGATGGCAGCGCGTTCGCAAGCGGCGGGGCGTGCAACCCGACATTGACGATCGTGGCCTTGGCGATCCGGCAAGCGGATTTTATTGCGGCGAGGGCGCGGGCATGACGATTCATCGGCTGGCCGCGACACCGGAGACGGTCTGCTGGGGCATCTTCGACGCGCAAACGCCGGCAGTGCTGACGATTGAGTCGGGCGACACGGTGGTGGTGGAAACCGTTTCAGGCAGCGCGCGGGAGATGCCGGAGACCGGCTTTGCCGTGCCGCCGGCGCTGCGCGCCATCCATGCGGCGAATCTGCCGCAGATCGGGCCGCATATTCTCACCGGGCCGATCGCGGTGGCGGGCGCGCAGCCGGGGGACATGCTGGAAGTGCGGATCGACGCGATCGAATTCGGCGCGGATTGGGGCTGGAACGCGATTTTTCCCACGCTCGGCACGGTGCCGCGGGATTTTGTGGGGCACGAGCTTTCGCATATTCCGGTGGATGTCGAGGCGCGGACGGCGCAATTGCCGTGGGGGCCGAAACTGCCTCTGGCGCCGTTCTTCGGCGTGATGGGCGTGGCGCCGGCGCCGGAATACGGCGCGCTTTCCAGCAAGGAGCCGCGCCAGCACGGCGGCAATCTTGATAACAAGGAGCTGGTCGCGGGCAGCACGCTGTTCCTGCCGGTCTTCGTGCCGGGCGCAAATTTCCTGGTCGGCGACGGGCATGGCTGCCAGGGCGACGGCGAGGTTTGCGTCACCGCGCTGGAGATGTGCCTGAACGGGACGTTCACGCTCATCCTGCATCCGCGCAACGACCCTGGCACGGTGCGGTTCGCCTATCCGCGGGCGGAAACCGCGACGCATTTCATCAGCATGGGCATGCATGAGGATTTGGACGAGGCGCTGCGGATGGCGCTGCGGGAGATGATCGCGTTTATCGGCTCACGAACGGACATGACGGCGGTGGAGGCGTACAAGACATGCTCGCTGGCGGTGGATTTTCATGTGACGCAGACGGTGAATGGGGAAAAGGGAGTGCATGGGATGCTGAAGAAAGCGCTTCTTTTTTGAAAAAAAGAAGCAAAAAACTTTCGCTCCTGGGGGCGTTGGCAACCTCGTGCCAAAGCCCCCAGTAAACGAAAGTTTTTTTGCTTCTTTTTTTTCAAAAAAAGAAGCCCTTGCTTACTTCAACTTCAACGGCGCCCGCCCGAACGCATTCTCAGCGTCCACAAGCCGCATCAACAGCTTCAGAAATACGGATTGCTCGGCCGCGGGCAGCGCGGCGATCGTGCGGTCATGGGCGCGTTGCACCGGCAGGAGCATTTTGTCCAGCAACACGGCGCCGCGGGCGGTGAGAGAGACGAGTTTCACGCGCTTGTCGGAGGTAGACGGGCTGCGCTTGATCAGGTGCTTGGATTCCAGGCGCGCGACGACGTTGGCGAGCGTGGCGCGGTCGACGCCGACTTCGTAGGCGAGTTGCGCCTGGTCGAGGCCCGGCTGCGCGCCAGCGACGGTGAGGATGCTGTACTGGACGGGGGTGATGTCAAAGCCGGCGCATTCCTCGGCGAACAGAGCGAGGTGGATTTGGTGCATGCGGCGGATGAGAAACCCGGGCCGCTCCGCCAGGGTTTCGGCCGCGAGTTCAACTGTCATTGGCGGATCCAAGCAGTTTCCTGACCCGGCGCCAGAGCACGCGCACGAACAGGCCGGCGGCGCTAAGGCGTTTTGCCGGGGGCGCCTGGGTGCCGCGCAGTTTTGCTTGCAGATTCCGGCCGACCATTTCGGCGATTTCGGTAGCAAAGGCCTGCACCACGGGGAAGCGGGCGAATTGCGAGAGCGGGCCGCGCAGGCTGTAGGTCAGCTCGAACAGCAGCGTGGAGGATTCGCCGGCGGGCGCGACCGAGAAACTGGCCTGCGCGGAGAGGCGGGTTTTCGAAATCTGGTCCTGGCCTTCACCATTGATGGTGCCGGAAAGGTCGCCATAGGCAACGCTGGCGCTGCCAACGAAGCGGCCCTGGATCGGGCCGAGGGAAACCGCCATTTCGCCCGTAATCTCGTTGCCGTCCACGCTGGTCAGGCTGGCGCCAGGGACGCAGGAGGCGACGAGTGCGGGGTCCTGCAGCGCGGCCCAAAGTGCCGCCGCGGGGACATCGATTTGCAGGCGCTGCGTGAGAACGTTGCCAGCGGACCGGGGAACCGCGCGCGGGGCCGGCGCAGCCTGTGGCGAAAGCTCAGGAACATTCAAGGTTGGCAGTTTTTTGGGGGAAGACTCTAAACTCAGCCGCAGGTTCAGCACGCGGCGGATGGCCTTGACGATGCCGTTATAGCCGGTGCAGCGGCAGAGATTGCCGGCGAGTTCGAGGCGGATGCGGTCGTCATCCGCGTCAGGCAGGCGGTGGATAATGTCTCTCGCCGTCACCAGCATTCCGGGCGTGCAGTAGCCGCATTGCAAGGCGTGCTCGGCGGAAAACGCCGTTCGCAGCGCGGTGATGACAAGGTCGTCTTCCAGCCCTTCAATGCTGACGACGTCCCGCCCGGCGCAGGTCGCGGCGAAGGTAATACAGCTGCGGGCGGGGGCGCCGTCCAGCAGCAAAGTGCAGGCGCCGCAAACGCCGTGCTCGCAGCCAAGATGCGTACCGGTGAGGTGCAGATGCTCGCGCAGGAAGTCGGCCAGGTGCAGACGCGGCTCGATGTCGGCGGCGATGCGGCGTCCGTTGACGGTGAGCGTGGTCATGGCGCGAGGCTTTCGAACGCCCGCTTCACGGCGATGAGTTGCATGTGCATGGCGATCTCATCCAGCCCGGGCGCCTGGGAGCGCAAGGCGGTGGCGATGGCGGCGGGTTCGGCCTCGGCGCCTTCGAGGCGCACGGGAATGGTGCCGAGCGCGCCGATGACGACTCGGCGTGCGTCAGGTGCGCGAAACACGGCGGCCATGGCGTGCGCGAATTCTCCGGGTTTGCGGCAGGATTTGTAGTAGCCGAACGACTCATCGGAGCGCAGCTTGGGAATTTTGATAGCGCGCAGGAACTCGCCCGGCGCCAGCACGGTACGAAAGGCGCCGGCGAAGAAATCGCGCAACGCAATCGCCCGGCCGCCGGTTTGCGCGAAGGTGATCGCCTCCGCGTTCAGGGCGAGCAGCGTCGTCACCCAGTCGGCGGCCGGATCGGCATGGCACAGGCTGCCGCCGATGGTGCCGCGGTTGCGCACA